>Ga0102930_1000614_pt1 | contig 11812 bp, 10 predicted proteins | sample SalPon1_B_H2O_MG_FD_84514 | JGI IMG/M metagenome (GOLD analysis project Ga0102930, IMG submission 84514) | Salt pond water microbial communities from South San Francisco under conditions of wetland restoration - Salt Pond MetaG R1_B_H2O_MG | ecosystem: Environmental > Aquatic > Non-marine Saline... | reverse complement strand
CCGCGAGACAGCTCGGCGGGTCTGTTCAAGAATTACACCTGCCTCGGTATAGCGAAACTGGGCTTCTTTAACCCGCGAGCGCACACCACCGCCTTGATAAAATGGAATCGTTAGCTCCACGCCCGCGCGTACCTGGTTGGAACTGGGGTCTCGACCGTTATTATCGTATTGCTCCACCCCACTGTAGCTTGCCACCACATCCAGTTGCGGTAGGCGTGAGCCCCGCTCCACATCAACCCCTTCCATGGCGGCTTCGGCGGCAAATTTTGCCGCAATGAGTTGGCTGTTATCGGTTTGAGCGCGCGCTCGCCACTGTTGGGGGTTAGCTGGACTGGGCGCGGATAGGTCAACACCCGCTTGTAACCCGGCAAGTGCGGCTGGCGCTTGGTCGGTGAGCTCGCGCAAGGCTTCGCGGCGGCTGGCAAGCTCGTTGTCGGCTTGCAAGCGTTGCGCGCGCGCCAGGTCAGCCTGGGCTTTGGCCTCTTCAACGTCAGTGCGGGCAATAACGCCTACCTCAAATCGCTGCTGGGCTTGTTCTAGCTGGCGCTCAATTGCCTGCAGGCTTGCCTCGGCGGCATCCAGCGCTTCGCGCGCATCGAGAACGGCAAAATAACGCTCGGCGGTGCGCAATATTAGGCTTTGTTCGGCAAAACTAAAGGTGGCGTTGGCCTGTTCAACCAAGGCATTGGCCTGATCCACGCCTTGGCCTCGGGCGTAGCGATAGAGGGGTTGGGTGAGTGAAACGCCATACGAGAGCTGCTCGTATTGAGCATCTGGCGTATCGCTAGAAGGATCGTTATCGCTATCAATGGTCTCGTAAGTCGAATTAACCGAGAAATTGGGGCGCAAGAGCGCTTTGGCCTGAGGCAGCGCTTGGGCGCGTGCCTGTCGATCGGCAATGGCTTGTTGAAATTGCGGATCACTGTTGCGCGCACGCTCATAGACGCTGAGTAGGCTTTCGGCGGCAAACGCAGCTGTCGGCAGCAAACTAAGGAAAAGGCTCGCGGCAATAACTAAGCGTGGCATTGAAGGGCGTGATACGCGCATGGAAGTAATCCTGATCAAATGTATGAGTTCTTAAAGGGCAAAGTGGCGGGTGAGCGGAGCGCCCACTAGGGCGGGCGCACTGGTATCGAATAGGCTCTCGTTCGCCCATTGATCGGTGTCCACTCGGGTAATGAGCATAGCTTCCATAATCGGCGGCTGACCAACGATGATCAACAATCGGCCGCCTTGGTTAAGACGGCGATGAAAGCCTTGATGCAGCTGTGGCAGCGAACCGGTTACGGCAATCACATCGTAGCTGCGCCCGTCATTCCAGCCTAAGGCGGCATCGCCAGTGACCAAATCAACGTTCTTAACGCCCTGCGTGCTGAGCGTAGCGCCCGCTTGCTGGGTGAACTCGGCATAGCAGTCAACGCTGGTGACCTGTTGGGCGAGTTGCGCTAGGCAGGCGGTTAAAAATCCGGTGCCGGTGCCAATCTCTAGGGCCCGGTCATGTGGTTGGGGGTCAAGGGCTTGAAGAATGCGCCCCTCAACTTTGGGCTCAAGCATGACTTCGCCATGTGCTAACGGAATTTGCATATCGGCATAGGCTAAATTGCGATAACTATGGGGCGTAAATTGATCCCGCGCCAGCTGTCCAAGCACACTGAGAACTCGCTCGTTGAGAACCTCCCAGGTTCGCAATTGCTGCTCGACCATGTTGTCGCGCGCATTAGCTAAGTTCACATCGGTCATGCTGAATTCCGTTGTTTGAATGGCCAGTGGGTCAAAGTGTGAAGATTAAGGGGTTTGCGTACAGGCGACAAGATTGTATTCATGCACCCCTTCATATGAGGGATAGGCGCGGTGCGCGCGGGTACGCATAATTATTAACGGCTGGTCGACGGCTCAACCGAGATGGCAGTACGGACGCTGATAATGCTCTTCGCCGTCGACCGGCCACCGCTTATTCACCCATTGATCGGTTGATTACCCTCGTTCACGCGACTATCACTAGCGTGCCGTCGTATGGCGCGCCAGACTCAATGTGTGGCCAGTCGCCGGCCAACCCAAGTGAGAAGGGATGCTGTATTGGGTTAGGCACGGCGGCTGGCCACTTTTGTGCGCGCGATTAATCGCGGGCTCGCGGGTTAAAATCAAATGCCGCGGCCAATTGCTCAAAAGCCGCTCGCCGGTCGTCGGTGTCGGCCGGCGGGTTTGTCATTTTAAGCGTAATGTACTGATTGCCAGCGGGCTTGCCGGGGAGTCCGCGGTCTTTCAGGCGCATACGCTGATCGGTTTGGCTACCGGCGGGAATGCGCAAATCAACCGGTCCGGCCAAGGTGTCGACTGTAACGCTTGCGCCCAGTGCCGCTTCCCAAGGGCTAACAGGCAAATCTAAGTGGACATCGCGCTCGCGCAGTTGAAATTTTGGATGCGGGCGAATATGCACTTCAATGAGTAGATCACCCTTTGCGCCTTGGCCCGGCGCAGCGGCTCCTTGGCCTTTTAAACGAATCTGTTGACCATGGGTCACGCCGGCGGGGATTTTTACCCGCAATTTGCGTGCCCCGGCCGTTGCAGCGCCGCGGTGATTCGGGTCTTGCAACGTGATGGTTTTGGTCGCGCCGGTAAAAGCATCTTCAAGATCAACTTGAATTCGTGCCGTTCGATCGGCACCGCGGGTTTGGCCAGAGCCGTTATAAAACCCCCCAGCACCAGCAAACCCGCCGCCAAATAGGCTTTCAAAAAAATCACTAAAGTCGCTAAATCCCGCTTGCGCGCCGGCTTGGCTGGCGTAACCTGGCGGCGGGCGAAAGTCTTGGCCGGCCTGCCAGTTTTCGCCAAGTTGGTCATAGCGCTCGCGCGTTTCCGGGTCCTTAAGCACCTCATAGGCCTCAGCCACACGTTTAAATTGGTCTTCTGCGTCCGCTTCAGTGCTCACGTCGGGGTGATACTTGCGCGCAAGCCGGCGGTAAGCCTTTTTAATCTCGTCGGCGGAGGCATCGCGGCTGACGCCTAAAGTCTCGTAGTAGTCTTGAAATTGCATGGGTAAAGATATGGTGACGATCGGGTAGTAATTCAATGTTTTGCTGGTTCGAGACTTGCGCTCGGTGGGGTTCACTGGTATAAAACGCGGTCTTCCCATGGCGAGATGACTCGCTGGATTGAACACAGAATTCGGGAGGCCCTGATGGCCAAGGTCTGTCAGGTCACCGGCAAACGGCCGATGACCGGAAACAACGTTTCGCATGCAAACAACAAAAGCCGTCGGCGGTTTTTGCCCAATTTGCGCTACCACCGTTTTTGGTTAGATACCGAAAGCCGTTGGGTGCGCTTGCGGGTGTCCAGCAAAGGTATGCGGATTATCGATAAATTGGGCATCGCGCAGGTCGTTTCCGATCTGCGAAGCCGTGGCGAAAAGGTCTAAGGGTTTAGCTATGCGAGACAAAATTAAGTTAGTGTCATCGGCTGGTACCGGACATTTTTATACCACGGATAAAAACCGCCGGAACACACCGCATAAGCTGGAGTTTCGCAAGTACGACCCGGTTGTGCGCAAGCACGTAATCTACAAAGAAGCCAAGATCAAGTAGCGGTTTAGCAATCGACTTGCTTAAAAAGCCCGCTTTGATGCGGGCTTTTTTATGGGTAGGGTAAATACTCAAGAGGTGCGGGTTTGCCTGAGTTGCCAGAGGTTGAAACAACACGCCGTGGACTGGCGCCACACGCACAGGACGCCACCCTAACTCGGCTTAAAATTCGTGACCACCGGTTGCGCTGGCCGGTTGACCCCGCCCTGGCTGATCTTGTCGCTGACCGTAAAATCGAGTCATTGGGCCGGCGTGGTAAATATTTGCTCATTCAGCTGCAAGGCGATCGGTGTTTAATCTTGCATTTGGGTATGTCAGGGCGGGTGCGAGCAGTGCCTGCGGGCACGCCGCCGCAGCGCCATGACCATGTCGACTTTGTGCTTAATAATGGCAATACCCTGCGTTTTACCGACCCACGTCGGTTTGGCAGCCTGCACGGGATTGCTGGTTCACCCTTGATACACCCGTTATTACGCTCTCTGGGCCCAGAGCCGTTAACTCAGGCTTTTAACGGCCACTACTTATGGGCCCATAGCCGCCAGCGACGCATGCCGGTCAAGGCGTACATTATGGACAGCCATGTGGTGGTGGGCGTGGGTAATATCTATGCCGCCGAGGCGCTCTATCGTGCCGGTATTCATCCCGCACGCGCCGCTGGGCGGATTGCCGCTCAGCGTTACGATCGATTGGCTGACACGATTAAAGCTGTGCTGGGTGAAGCCATTGCAGCGGGCGGTACCACTTTGCGTGATTACCGGGGCAGCAACGATGACCCAGGGTTTTTTCAGCAAGACCTTTTTGTTTATGGCCGTGGCCATCAACCCTGTCGCGGCTGTGGGCGCGCTTTACGCTCAATACGCTTAGCCCAGCGTGCCACCGTGTACTGCCCGCGGTGCCAGCGCTAAGTCAAATTGAGGTGCTCACCGCAGATGGGCGTTAAATACGTCCATGAGTGCTGCTTTGTCTTCAAAGCCAATGCCGGGTTGATCAGGTAAGCGAACATGGCCTTGCGTAATCGGCGTGCTATCAGCGAAGCCTCCAAATGGGGCAAACACCCGTGGGTAGCTTTCATTGCCACCAAGTTTTAAGCCGGCGGCGATTTGCAGAGCAAATTGATGGCCGCCATGGGGAATGCAATTACGCGGGCTAAAGCCGTGCTCACGCAGCACATCGAGCATGCGCAAATACTCTACTAATCCGTAAGACAGCACCGGATCCATCTGCAGAATATCCCGATCGGCGCGCATGCCCGCGTAGCGCATTAAATTGCGCACATCTTGATGTGAAAATAGATTCTCGCCGGTCGCCGTGGCGCCGGCGTATGTCTGCCCGAGTTGCTTTTGAATAGCGTAATCGAGTGGGTCGCCTGCCTCTTCAAACCACCGCAGGCGCAGTGGTTCGAGGGCTTGAGCATAGGCGGTGGTTTGTGCTGAGTTAAAACGGCCATTGGCATCAACGGCGACACAGCCTGGATCACCAACCACCCCAATCACCGCCTCGATGCGCTCGATATCTTGCGCCAGTGGTGCTGCACCAATTTTCATTTTGGTCGCGGTATAACCAAGCGCGAGGTAGTCCTGCATTTCTGCGCGCAGGCCAGCGATGCCCGATTCGGGATAGTAATAACCTCCGGCCGCGTAAACACTCACTTGGGCATCGATGCTGCCATCGCCAAATCGCTGGGCGAGTAGGCTGGCAAGCGGCTGACCAGCGACTTTTGCGACGATATCCCAAACCGCCATGTCCAACACCCCAACGGCAACGCTGCGTTCGCCATGACCGCCGGGCTTTTCATTGGCCATGAGCACATTCCAAATCCGAAACGGATCAAGATTCTCACCGCTGTCATCAACGACTGCGCTGGCGGGTGCTTCGCGCAGTCGGGGGATAAAGCGCTCGCGAAGTAAGCCGCTTTGGGCATAGCGACCGTTGGAGTTAAATCCGTAACCCACTACCGGTTGGCCATCACGCACGACGTCGGTGTGAATGGCCACCACTGAGACATCCATCTTGCTGAAATCGATGTAGGCATTAGCAATATCAGAGGCTATGGAAACCCGCGCTTCGCGAATATCAGTGATTTTCATGCTGACTATCTGCTTAGCCTTTGAGCTCAGCGAGAACGCGATCGGTAAACTCGAGCGTTCCGGCACTGCCGCCTAAATCGCGTGTTAATACCTTACCCTCGCCAGTGACTGCTTCGAGTGCACCCATTAGATCATTGGCCGCGCTCGCTTCGCCCAAGTCCTCAAGCATCATGACCACCGTCCAAATCATCGCGATGGGGTTGGCGACATCTTGACCGGCAATATCCGGCGCCGAGCCATGCACCGGCTCAAACATTGATGGAACATTGGGGTCAGGGTTGATGTTGGCTGACGGGGCTACGCCAATGCCACCGGCAGTAGCGGGGCCAAGATCAGAGAGGATATCGCCGAATAAATTCGTGCCCACAACCACATCAAACCAGTCGGGATGGGTGACAAAATTGGCAGCCAAAATATCGATGTGATACTGCTCAACACTGACATCAGGGTAGCGTGGCGCCATGGCGGCAACTTGCTCATCCCAAAACGGCATGCTGTGTTTAATGCCGTTGGATTTAGTGGCGTAGGCTAATTTCTTGCGCGCGCGCGATTGGGCGGTTTGGAAGGCATAGTCGAGAATACGCTCGCTGCCTTTGCGCGTAATGACCGTGGCCTGGACGGCTAATGCTTCAGGCATACCATCATAAAGGCGCCCACCGATTTCAGAGTATTCGCCTTCGTTGTTCTCGCGGACCACCAGATAGTTAATATCCTCAGCACCACGATCGCGCAGTGTTGAAGTAAGCCCGCGCAGCAAACGCACCGGGCGTAAGTTCACGTACTGCTGAAACTCACGCCGGATAGGAATTAATAGCCCCCAAAGCGAGACATGATCAGGCACCCCGGGATAACCCACCGCCCCTAGCAAAATGGCATCGTGACCCCGTAGTCGCTCGATGCCATCGTCGGGCATCATGACGCCATGTTGCGCATAGTATTCGCACGAATAGGGCAAATCCGAAAATTCAAAGCTCAGGCCCGGACGGCGCGCCAGTGCCTCGAGGCAACGAACGCCCGCTGGGGTGACTTCTTGGCCGATCCCGTCACCGGGAATGAGTGCGATACGATGCGTCATAACTATCCTTTGCTAACCCAAATGGCAGACCGAATCGTACCGCAGCCAGGCTTAAACGGCACCCTAAAAACTGCCGGTTATAATTCAGTGAGCATGCCGCAGCGCAGGGTAAAGGCCCGGTTGACGCCGGGCAGAGATTTCCAATCATGACCTAAAACAAGGGCGGTACGGCCGCTAAGCCAGGTGGTGAGGTGGGTGCGAACAACCGCTTCGGTATCGGCATCCAGGCCGCTCAGGGGTTCGTCCAAAATAACCAGGGGTGGGTTACGCAGAATAATGCGCGCTAGGGCAAGACGCCGCGCCTGGCCGCTTGATAAGGCCGTGCCCGATTCACCAATCCAAGTTTCTAGCCCATCGGGGCAAGCGGCAACAAACGCATCCAGCGCTACGCTGCGCAGCGCCTGCCAAGCAGCAGCGTTATCGGCTTGAGGCTGAGCGATACGTAAGTTAGCACCGATAGTGCCGCTAAAGAGGTCAGTTTGTTGGGTTAAATAGCCAAGGCTGGCATACAGCGAGTCGAGCGGGATGGTGTCCAGGCGGTATTGATCGATGCGCACTTGGCCGGCTTTGGCGTCAATTTGCCGGGCAAGCAGTCCGGCCAGGGTCGATTTGCCGCACCCAGAGGGTCCAATAATGCCAACACACTCGCCGGGGGCTAGGTTTAACGACAGCTCGCTAACTACCCGCGCGCCAGCGCCACGCTCAATGGTCACTTTGCTAAGCGCAACATGGGGGGCTTGCGTAAGCGCCGGGGTGGCGTTGGAGACCGGCTCTGGACCCGGCTCAACGGTTTGCTTCAGGCGCCGCGCTGAGGCGCGGGCTCGGGCCAGATGCAGTCCTGCCCCGGGGAGTACGCCCAGGGGTTCCAGTAGCGCTAGAACGGCAAGCGGCATCATTACCGCTACGGCGCCACCAATGGCACCGGTTTGAAAGAGTGCGAGTGCGCTGAGCAATACCCCCACGGCGGTGATTTGAACACCACCGTGTATAACCGCCTCACCCGCGGCCAGCCGTTTGGCTAGGCGAACATCTTGATCACGGGCTTGGCGATCAAAGGCAAGCAGCTGATCGCGGTGATAGCCCAGGCTGGCAAAGGCAGTTAGTTCGGCCAGTCCATTCAGGTGGTCAACCGTGCTGGCGCGTAATTGCGCGCTGGATTGGGCTAGGTGTTCGGTTAATTGTTCGCCGGCAAGCCAGGCCAGTCCAAGCGTTATTAGCGCCAAGATAAGTAGCGCAGCGCCAGCAATTAAAGCAACGAGTGGACTGCCAATCGCTAATAACGCCATCACCAACAGCACGGCCAGGAGGGCAACAACTGGCGGCGCTAGGGCGCGTAGGTAGAGGCCATCAAGGCGATCAATGTCGGTGGTCAGGCGATTGAGTAACTCGCCACTGCGCAGCGCTCCCATTGCGGCTGGGGGGAGCGCGGCCAACTCGGCAAACACTTGGCTGCGTAGATCGCGCAATAAGCGTAAAACACTGTCATGATTGAAAATCCGCTCAAAATACCGCGCGAGCGTTCGCGTCACGGCAAAGGCACGGATACCGCCGCCGGGCACATAAATTTCTAAACTCGCGGCGATGCCCGCTGCCATTAAAGCGCCGGTTACAGCGGTAGCGGTAATAAACCAGCCGGATAATGCCAGTAGCCCAATGCCCGAAGCGGCTGTGGCAAACATTAGAACCGCACCAAGAACCAAACGGCCGCGATAAGCGGTAATTAAGCGTAAGTAAGGAACGAGCTCACGCATCTTTATACTCCCGCGGTGACGGGCTCGAGCACGCCGGCCTGAATGCGGTAGCGCTGGGTGGCAACAGTGGCGAGCGCTGGGTCATGGCTGGCTACTATGACCAGTCGGCTTTCATCAGCAAGTGCGCGCAAGCTATTGAGCACATAGGTTTCGGTATCGATATCCAATGCCGCGGTGGGCTCGTCCAAGATAATGCACGGCGCAGGCGAGACAAACGCTCTGGCTAGCGCCACGCGCTGTGCTTGACCGCCGGAAAGGCCGACGCCGCGTTCGCCCACAGCGGTATCAAGACCCTGCGGCAATGCATGCGAGAACGCCATGACACCAGCGCGCTCGCTGGCTGTTTGAATTTGGTCAGTGCTTGCTTGCGGGTTCCCCAAACGGATGTTCTCGCGCAGGGTCGCGCTCGCGATAAAGGCTGGCGCCCCTAGCCACCCGATGCGTTGATCCGAAAAATTCCGATCAATCTGTCCTGATGTCCGGCTAAGCAGCCCAGCAAGGGCTAGCAAAAAGGTCGTTTTACCACTGCCTGACGGGCCCTCTAACCAAACGATATCGCCCGGCTGCGCTTGTAGCGTTGGGATGTGTAACACTTCCCCGCGGCCTGGGCGCTGCAAGCGCAAATCACTCACGGTTAAACCATCCTGCAGCCCGGCAGCCGGTGGCATTGTCGCCCCTTGAATGGCTGGGTCATCGCCAGGGTGGCGTGATTCAAAGTCAGCCAGTAGTTCGGCGGCGCCTAGAGCGGTTGCACGGTCATGGTAATGCTGTGCAAGCGTGCGTAGCGGTTGGAAGAATTCCGGTGCAAGCAGCAGAACAAATAACCCACTAAACAGGGTTAATGCCGGGGATGGGCCGTATTCAATATAGCCGAGCAAACCAAAGCCAATATAAATGGCCACAACGGCAATGGCGACCGAGGCAAAAAACTCAAGCACCGCCGAGGACAAAAACGCCACTCGTAGCACGCGCATACTGCGTTGACGGTATTCTTCAGAGCCAGCGGTGATGCCTTGGGTCGCCTCCGTTGTACGACCCAATAACCGCAGTGTGGTCATACCGCGCACCCGGTCTAAAAACTGTCCTGATAGTCGGCCGAGCGCGAGCATTTGATCGCGGTTAAGACGCTCAGCTCCCATACCCACCAGCGCCATAAATAAGGGGATAAGCGGCGCGGCAATTAACAAAAAACTCGCCGCAATCCAATCTTGCGTAAACGCCGCTGCCGCAATGCTTAACGGCACAATCACGGCAATGGTCATTTGCGGTAAGTAGCGCGCGAAATAGCCCTCAAGGGCGTTGACTTGATCAGTGAGTTGGCTGCTGATCGCGCCTTGGCTTAGGTCTTCGGCGCCGGTCGGGCCCAAGGCTTCAGCATGGCGAATCAGGCGCTCACGCACGCGACTTTGCACCTCGGCGGCTGCGGCAATGCCGGCGTTGGCCCGTAGCATCTGCAACACAGGCCGCAGGCTAATCACGCCAATGAGTATCGCGACCGGCAGGATGAGCGCAGAAATGGGCTGATCGGCAATAATGGTTTGATGAACAATCCAAGCAATCAAACCGGCTTGGCCAATAATGGCAAAGCCTTCAGCGACACCAAACCAAGCGGCAAGCCGCAACCGGCCGGCAACTTCAAGGCGTTGCCGGGCCAGCCATTGTTGCGGTGTCATGGGTTAGTGGTAGCCCTCACCCACCCGAACTTTGCCGCGAAACACCCAATAGGTCCACGCGGTGTAGGCCAGTACGACCGGGATGACAAACAACACGCCGACGAGCAAAAAGATTTGTGACTCGCGTGCCGAGGCCGCGTCATACAGGGTGTAAGCCGGCGGTACGACGTAAGGCCATTTGCTTGCCAGAAGACCTAAATAGGTGAAGATAAAGAGCCCCATCGTTGCCACAAACGGAATGCCCTCGTCGCGGCGCGCGACCGCACGCATGATCAAATACGCGCAACCTAATGCACCGGCAGGCAGCAGCCAAATAAGGTGCAGATTGCTAAACCAGCGATCACGGGCAAACGAATCAACGAGCGGCGTCCAAAAGCTAATGATGAGGAACACGCCCAAGACACCGGCGAGTAGCCGGGGTGTAATGCGATAGGCCCACTCCTGCACCGCGCCCTCGGTTTTCATGATAATCCAGGTGCTGCCCAACAAGGCATAACCTAATACCAATCCAACGCCTGCGAGTACTGTAAACGGCGTTAACCAGTCGAAAGCTCCACCGGTGTAGGCGAAGTTTTCGGTTTCAAAGCCTTGAATGTAAGCACCGACGACAATGCCTTGGGCTAACGCGGCAACCGTTGAGCCAATTGCAAAGGAGGCACTCCAGTACTTCTTGGTTTGTGGGGTTGCTTTAAAGCGAAATTCAAACGCGACGCCGCGAAAGATCAGCCCCGCAAGCAGCAAAAATACGCCCAGGTAGAGCGCGGGGAGTAATACCGAATAGACCAAGGGAAAGGCCCCTAAGAGCCCGGCGCCACCCAGCACTAGCCAGGTTTCGTTGCCATCCCAAAATGGTGCCACGGTATTCATCATGACATCGCGCGATTGCTCGTCGGGCGCAAAGGGGTAGAGGATGCCCATGCCCAGGTCAAAGCCATCAAGCAGCACGTACATGATGACGCCAAAGGCGATAATAACCGCCCAAACCATGGTGAAATCAATCATAGCCAGTCCTTCCCTACCGGTGCAGCAGGTGCGGCATTACCAATCGGTCCACCCGCTGACAAAGGCCGCTTCGGATGGGCGCCAGGCTCATCTTCGCCGGGCTCAGCATCAATCATGCCGCCTTTGACGATCTGCCATAGGTAGTAGGCCCCTGAGGTATAAACCACGGCATAGACCGCCACATAACCAATGAGACTTGCTAGCGCCATGCCCCCAGTCAACGATGGGGTCAAACCCTCCGAAAAGTTAACCATGCCGTAGACCAACCAAGGGGCTCGGCCCGACTCAGTGGTTACCCAGCCGGCAACGACCGCGATAAACGGCGCAGCAATCATTAGCGGTAAAAACCGGTGGAAGATACCCGGCGTAAACAGTTTGCCGCGCAAGCGCAGCACCAACGCCCATAGGCCCACGCCAATCATGGCAAAACCAAGCGCCACCATGATCCGGAACGACCAAAAGACGATGGCGACCGGTGGCTGTTCTTCTGGCACAACCTCGTTAATGCCGGGAATGACCCCTTCAAAGTCGTGCGTCAGAATAAAACTGGCCAACTTGGGAACACCCACTTCAAAGCGGTTTTCTTGCGCTTGTTGGTCGGGCAGCGCAAATAGCAACAAAGGTGCTCCAGCTTGACGTTCCCAGT
>Ga0102930_1000613_pt1 | contig 11818 bp, 10 predicted proteins | sample SalPon1_B_H2O_MG_FD_84514 | JGI IMG/M metagenome (GOLD analysis project Ga0102930, IMG submission 84514) | Salt pond water microbial communities from South San Francisco under conditions of wetland restoration - Salt Pond MetaG R1_B_H2O_MG | ecosystem: Environmental > Aquatic > Non-marine Saline... | reverse complement strand
GATCGTTAACATCCTACGTTCGGTTTCCAGTTGATATTCACCTGATATTTTTCTTATCCTGATAATATCATCTAACTTTATGGGTATTCCTGACCCATAAAGTTTATTTTTTCTGATGCTCCCGTTTTCCAGAATAAGGTATTGACGCTTGATATCATGTATATAATGAGCTATGTATAAAATACCAATGCTCATAAAACCATAGTCAGGCCAGTCTGCACCATCATCATCCAGTAAAATATCTGAACTTCCAAGACCTAAGAGTAATACACCAAGCATCAGGTTTCTACGGACCTTTTTCTTTTTAAACCTTATTTTTATTCTGAATTACTTTTGTTCAGATTGGGATGTTCATACATTTATTTTGTCAACAAAGGTCTCATCCTTATCCGAATTAGAAAGGTTCATCGCGGTCTCGATAAGCGCAAGATGGGAATACGCCTGAGGGAAATTGCCTAATAAGCGTTTGGATTTGAAATCTATATCTTCACTGAAAAGTCCCAGGTGATTAGCATAGGAAAGTATCTCATCAAATCTTTTCCTCGCTTCTTTTTGTTCTCCTATTTTGAATAGACTATTGATGTACCAGAAAGTGCAGATCGTAAAAGAAGAACTTGGTTCACCAAAGTCATCCTTGTTCTTATAACGGAAGAGCAGACCATCTTTGCTCAATTCCCTTCCTATGGCCTGAACGGTCCTGACATATCTAGTGTCTTTTGCATCTATGAAACCAAAGTTTTCCATCAGCAGCACTGATGCATCAAGGTCTGCGGAGCCGTAAGATTGGGTATAAGCACCAACCTTTTCATTCCACGCCTTTTCGTGGATCTCGTTCTTGATCTGGTTCCTCAACTTTCGCCATCTGTCCAGTTTGGAAGTTTTACCGAAAAGTTGAGAGACTTTGATCGCTTTATCGATGGCTACCCAACAAAGCACTTTAGAAAAGGTAAAATGTCGGTTCTCGGTCCTGAACTCCCAAATTCCCTTATCAGGCTCTTTCCAATGGAGTCCTACGACCCAGGCGACGCCTTTTGTTAACGTCCAAAGCTCTTCACAGTTCTCTATATCGGCGCTGAACCGGGAAACCTGCTGATGGATAACGTCCATCAAGATGCCGTATATATCGTTTTGTCTTTGAAGATAAGCAGCATTGCCTACTCTTACCGGACTCGAGCCTTCATAGCCAGAAAGATGGGATAGGAAATATTCCGTAAGCGTCTTTTCCTTGTTGATACCGTACATGATCTGTAGCTTCTCATCTTTGTCCGGTATTAGGTCCAGGATGAATTTCATGAAACGTTGAGCCATCTCATCATGGCCCAGCTCGGTTACAACCTTGATTACCATGGACGCATCGCGGATCCAGCAGAACCGATAATCCCAGTTCCTTACTTCACCTATGGTTTCCGGTAAGGAAGTGGTCGCCGCCGCCAATACTGCACCTGTTTTATCATAACTGAGCATCTTTAAGGTCAGTGCACTGCGTTTGATCGGTGCTTCATAATGATCGAACTTAGGGGTTCTTTTGATCCAATTGAGCCAATACACCTTTGTCCGTTCCATTTCCAGATAGATACTTGAAATATCAGGTTTTACGATCTTTTCATTATAAGTGATCAGGAAGAAGAGGTTTTCTTCTAGCCTGATCTTCTTACCTTGAGCAATCTTTTCTTTTTGTGCATTGGTATACAGGAAAAGCGTATCAAAACTATCACCTTCCGTCAGGTTGACGATGAAGTCCTTTTTAAGATATTGAATGGTTTCGCCGCTGGCATATTCTAGTTTAGGTTGATAGTCGACCTTGATCTCAGGCTTTCCGGATATCAATTTTACGAACCTGATGATCTCCGGCGGTTTGTGATAGTTTCCATTTTTTTTATGATAACGCGGCAGGAAATCAATGACCTCGAAAACATCATCGTCCCGGGAGAATGTGGTCTTAAGTAAACTGGTATCCGGGATGTATTCCTGATCGATATGATAATCTTCATCTACCAGGAACTGGAAATGTCCACCTTTTTCCTCATCCAGTATTTTGGCAAAGACCGATGGTGAGTCAAACTCCGGCAGGCAACACCAGTCCAGACTTCCTTTGTCATCTATCAGTGCGGCCGATCGACAATTCCCTACGATACCATGGTTCAAGTTCTTCATTTTCATCTATAATTAGCGGATTAGAATATTTTTTTTTTAAATTAACGAAAATATTTTTCCCCACTGTTATGAGCAAAACAATTATCGTATCAAACAGATTACCCTTACAAATTTTGTGTGAAGGTAGCGAAATAGAAGTAAAACAAAGCGTAGGTGGTCTAGCGACCGGCATGAAGTCTGTACATCAGGATGGCAACGGGATATGGATAGGTTGGTCTGGATTGACCGATGAAGAGATCGACGTTGAGATAGAAAGTCAGGTAGACGAAGCCTTAAAAAAGGCCAAATGTGAACAGGTAAGGCTAACGCAGGAAGATGTGGACAAATATTACCTGGGCTTCAGCAATCGTGTTCTGTGGCCATTGTTCCATTATTTCCTGGAGTTCACAGAATTCGACCATTACTCCTGGCAGGTCTATGAAAGCGTCAATCGGAAGTTCGCTGATGTGATCATCGACCAGATGGAAGAAGGCGATATGGTCTGGGTACATGATTATCAACTTTTACTCGTGCCCGGAATGGTCAAAGAAGCAAGACCAGATATTACGATAGGTTTCTTTTTACATATACCTTTTCCATCTTATGAGATATTCAGGACATTCCCTAAGAGAAGAGAGCTATTGGAAGGTATGTTGGGAGCGGACCTTCTGGGTTTCCATACCTATGATTATGAACGCCATTTCCTGAGTTCCGTAAAAAGGATCCTGCGGAAGGATGTGAACTTCAGCAAGATCATCTATGGCGAAAGATTGATCAAGGTCGATTCCTTTCCGATGGGTATCGATTATGATAAGTTCTACAATACGGCAAAAGAACATCAGGAACAAAAAGAAAAGGAAAAATCTGAACTACAACGTAGGCTGGATACGCATTTAGGAACCGGTGATGATATCAAGATGGTATTGTCCATCGATCGACTGGACTACACGAAAGGGATTCCTAACAGGATCCGGGCTTTTGAGTATTTCCTTGAAAAATATCCTCAATACAACGAAAAGATAAGATTGATCATGCTCGCCGTACCTTCGAGAACTTCGGTTCCCCAATATCAAAGGCTTAAAAGCGAGACTGATGAGCTCGTAGGAAGGATCAATGGTAAGTTCTCCACTGTAAGTTGGACGCCTATTTGGTACTTCTATCGCACCATGCCGTTCGATAATCTCATCGACCTTTATACTTCCTCTGATGTGGCCTTTATTACGCCGGTTCGCGATGGAATGAACCTGGTGGCCAAGGAATACGTGGCTACGCGAACCAAGCGGGATGGCGTTTTGATACTAAGCGAAATGGCCGGAGCGGCCAATGAGATGAACGAAGCATTGCTCATCAACCCTAACAACTTTGAGCAAATGGCGGATTCACTGAAACAAGCCCTGGAAATGCCACTAGAAGAACAAACCCAGCGAATGAAACATCTCCAAAAAAGGCTTTCGCGTTACAATGTGGAAAAATGGGGCAAGGAGTTCATGAAAGCACTGGTTGAAACCCGCAACATAGCCAAGGTCACCCAGGCTGAACGAATGAACGATGCGATCATGGATAAGATGATGAAAAAGATAGGATCATCTAGGAAAACGCTCATGCTCCTGGATCATGATGGAACCCTGGTAGGTTTCACCGATCAGCCTCAATACGCTTCACCGGACAAGGCATTGTATGAAATATTGGATAAGCTCCAGTCTCATGACAAACTTGACATCGCCATAGTTAGTGGTAGAAGTAAGGATGACCTTGAGAAATGGTACGGCGACAAGAACTATCACCTTATTTCTGATCATGGCGTTTGGATGAAGAGAGGTAATGAAGATTGGCAGATGATGGAACAGCTTGATACCGACTGGATCAATGAGATCCATCCGGTTTTAGAAACTTTCGTAGACAGAACACCGGGAACGTTCATTGAATAAAAGAACTATTCCCTGGCATGGCATTACAGGAACGCCGATCCAGAAATGGCCCAACAAAGAGCTATTGAGCTCAATACCGTTTTAACCAGTTTTATCTCCAATACGGACCTAAGTGTCATAGAAGGCAATAAGGTATTACAGATCAAGAGCAATAAGGTGAACAAAGGTAGGGTCGGTAATTCCTTATTAGGTCAGATGGGTTATGATGAGGTTTTCGCCATTGGTGATGACTGGACGGATGAGTTCATGTTCGAAGAGCTCCCTAAGGATAGCTTTACGATAAAAGTAGGGATAAGGAAAACAAAAGCGCGATATTTTATCAAGGACCAGCAACAAGTAAGGCAATTATTGAGAAGATTTGCCAGTGAATTGTAGTGTCTGAACAGGTTAACTTTCTTGTGAATCTTCAGCTGAACCTTGTTGTCCTTTATTCTTTCCAAGATATTGGGACCTGTTATAGCTACGATAATCCTTAGCAGCCTTGTCCACTTTATTCTCCTTAGCTTCCTCCTGATCTTCGTTCTGTCGTTTCATTTCCTCACCTATCTGAGCAGATGCTCTGAAGGAAGTGATCATTTGGTTCAGCATATCACTACCAGCTTCTGGCGAATTAGGTAGGAGAATCAAGTTAGAATTGTTTTGTTCTCCCACGGATTGCAATGTATCGTAGTGCTGTGTGACAACGATGAGCGCTGATGCTTCTTGAGAGTTGATGCCCACATTGTTCAATACGTCCACGCTTTCTTCCAGACCACGTGCGATCTCGCGTCTCTGGTCGGCGATACCCTGACCATGTAGACGTTTGCTCTCAGCTTCAGCCCTGGCTTTAGCAACGATCTTTATCCGTTCAGCTTCTGCTTCAAATTCTGCAGCGGTCTTTTCTCGTTCTGAGGCATTGATCCGGTTCATGGAATCTTTTACCTGCTGATCGGGATCGATATCCGTGACCAGGGTTTTAATGATATCATAACCATAGTCCAGCATTGAGTCGTTGAGCTCCTCTTTAACCGCATTGGCGATATCGTTCTTTCTTTCAAATACATTGTCCAGTTTCATCTTGGGGACTTCGGCACGGACAACATCGAAAACGTAAGAAGTGATCTGGGCTCTTGGACTTTCTAATTTATAGAAAGCATCATAGACCGAATCGGTCATCACGCGGAACTGGACGGATACTTTGAGCCTTACGAACACATTATCCTTGGTCTTGGTCTCCACGTTCACATCTAATTGTTGTACTTTGAGGTTTATCCTTCCGGCGATCTTATCTATCACTGGAATCTTAAAATGAATACCGGAATTCCTGAAGTATTGGAACTTCCCGAAACGTTCTATAATAGCTGCTGTTTTCTGCTTGACGATGAAAAAGGTGAGAAAGAAAAGAACGCTTAAAACGATTACTATACCTATGATGATGTACATAATACTAATTTTTAGTAAAATTACTCAAAAACATCCTAATATGATCTCATCAAATTATAAAATCATCTTATCTGAAAAATATCATCTGGTTGATGATTTGATGATGTTTACTACAGAAAAGGGGGAAATCAGAAAATACATCAGTATCATATTATCAACTAAATTGATCGAGGTAAAGCGCTCTTATCTGTTGTAAGGCGATCTCAGTTGACCTGAAAACTGTCCAAGATCTTGTCGCCGGTAGCCTTAAAATTGGCAAATTCAGCAAGTGGACTACTAACGGACACGACATAGGCATATTTTCCATCCAACAGCACACGCTGGACCGACAAGACGTCCGCATTCTCTAACTCAGCTTTGACCGTCATCGACCTAAATTCATAGCCATTTACTTCACCGGAACCTTTCTTTAATATCTGTATATCGGATTGAGCGTTACTGTACATTTTCTCAAAGAATTGCTGAATCTGGTCCAAAGTAGCATTCTTACCGGTCATATCAAGTTTTGAAGCCTGGACGCTCTTAGCTTCGTCAGATTCTTTATCAGCGGATATCTCAAATAAAACGGATTGCACCATTGGATTCTGCGGATTTTCTTTTTTCTTTTTTTCAATATCGACTACTTCCCATCCCACAGGGTGTTTTATGGTAACATCATCAATTTCGTGATCTTTCATTTCTTGTGAAAAACCCACAAGGTTTAAAGCGATAAGGAATAGAAAAGTGGTAACTATGCGTGACATTATCAATAGATTTTAATTTCAAAATTAGCAGATCATCCTATAAATAACAAAAAGTATCCACTATTTCTTTACGGCAACCTTGTAAGTGGAAAGGCATCTTTCCCTGGCCATCTTATGATCGACCATAGGTTCAAAATACTCATTCGTACCAACTTCCGGCACCCAATATTTGATGAACTGCTTTTCCTTATCAAAACGTTCGGTCTGTGTCCACGGATTGAAAACCCTAAAATATGGAGCAGCATCAACACCACTGCCGGCAACCCATTGCCAACCTCCAACATTGGAAGACAGCTCAAAATCAACAACTTTTCAGCAAAATAACGTTCGCCCCAACGCCAGTCGATCAGTAAATGCTTACACAGGAAACTTCCCGTGATCATCCGTAAACGATTATGCATCCAGCCGGTATTGTTAAGCTGACGCATGCCAGCATCGACTATGGGATAGCCTGTATTTCCTTTTTTCCAACGCTCGAACTCATCTTCGTCATTTCGCCACTCGATATCATCGTATTCTGGTTTAAACGACTTTTCAGGCGTTTTGGGATAATGATACATAATCGATTTGTAGAACTCTCTCCATATCAGTTCGTTCAGAAATGTATCATCCTTTGCTTCTAGCGCTGTTTTTATTACTTGCCGATAACCGATCGTCCCAAAGCGTAAATGCGGACTTAATCGCGACGTACCTTCCATCGCCGGAATATCACGCGTATCATCATAGTTGTTGATCAATTGATCCGTTAAGTTATGATCAGGAACTTTCATAGATGAACTTTCAAACCCCATTTCGTTAAGCTCAACATTAGGAAGCTTTTTGTTCTTGTACAAATTATCAAGCAGGTCTTCAGAATTTGATACCTGAAGATCGTGACCTTTAAACATTTTTTTCCACTGCTTCATGTAAGGTGTAAAAACCAAATAGTAACCACCTGATTGCTTTTGTACTTCTGTAGGATGAAAGATCACCTGGTCTTTATATGCTTTGAAATCGGCTGAAAAAGAACTTGCAAGCTCTTTTATTTCCTCATCGCGTTGCGTGGCATAAGGTTCGTAGTCCTCATTTGTATATATCGCCTCAACATTATTATCGGTAAGCAGTCGTTTGAAAATTTCCTGAGGATACCCATAATAAACAGCGATAGATGTTTGGTTTTGCTCCTGTAGTTGCTTTCTTATTTTTTGTAATTCCTCATGTATAAAATTGACACGTGCGTCATCCTTAGGTAGCGGATCCAGGATATGCCTATCAAATATAAAAACGGGAAGTACAGGATAACCAGACTCCAGCGCTTTCTGCAATCCTACGTTATCCCGTAATCTTAAATCCCTTCGATGCCAAAAAATAGAGATCTTATCGGCCATCTTAGCTAATGTTTAGCGATGACATTCCACCATCTAACCCGATGACCTGACCGGTCATCCAGGAACTTTTATCTGTTAGCAGATAAGTGGTCATTTCTGCGATATCAGCCGCTTCAGCTACTCTTTTTAGCGGATGACGGGCATCCATCTTTTCTTTTTTCTTATTGTTTCCTAATAATTTATTAGCCAGTGGCGTATTAGTCAACGACGGAGCAATGACATTTACTCTAAAATTAGGTGCATATTCAGCTGCTAGAGACCTAGCAAAACCTTCAATAGCACCTTTTGCTGCCGCCACACTTGTATGGAACGGCATTCCGGTTTGTACGGCGACCGTGCTGATGTAAACAATGCTCGCCTGATCAGATGCTTTGAGCTTGTCCAGTAAAGCCTGAGTCGTATCAACTAATTTTAAGAAATTGATTTTCATATCATCTTCAAAAACATTGGAACGCATCATTTTAAAGGGTTTTAAATTGATAGTTCCAGGTAAATATAATAATCCATCTAATTGATCTGGTAGGTCCAGGTTTGAGATATCATCTTCTAATACGTCAAATTCGTGATGGGTAACATTGAGTTCTGCCAAATCTCCTTTCTTTCTGGACGCAACGTTGACGTTGTAGTCATTTTGCAGACGCTTTGCTGTTTCGTAGCCAATTCCTGTACTTCCTCCAACTAATAGTATGTTCTTGCTCATATCATTTATTTTTATTTGATTTCTGCTTTTTTTCTAAACAATTCGTTCATTTTTTCTTCTCTAGCTTTAAATATCTTGTTCAACTGAGGTCGCACCATAATAGGATGGACGAGCTCACCAAGGATACCGAACGGCATTTGATACCTAACTTGATCTTCGATGAGCACACCCTTATCATTGGGATGCAGGATATGGGTATGATGCCATATCTTGTACGGACCAACCAGTTGTGTGTCCACGAAATAGTGCGGTTCCTGAACGTGGTTGATTTCCGTGACCCATTTCGTGGTAAAACCTTTGAACGGCGTTACTTTATATTCGATCAATTGCCCGGGATAAATAGGCTTGTCTATCTCTGACTGCACTTCAAAATGCATATCATCCGGAATGATCCTGGGTAAATTATCAGCCGAAGATAAAAAAGCCCAGGCCTCTTTCTGACTGATGGGCAATTGATGCGTTTGATGTATAGAATAAAATTTCATTTAAACAAAAATAGGCATCCACTTGTTCAGCATAAAAGCAAATTAGTTAAACAAGTGTTATTGTTTAATTCCCATATCTTGAACTTAGCTAATAATCGAAAAATCAATAATTAAACCGTACTTTTGCAACTTTTAAAGTACTAACATGAAATTAAGAAACATCGCCATCATCGCCCATGTCGATCATGGCAAAACGACACTTGTAGATAAGATCATGCACCACTGTAAGCTGTTCAAACAGCATGAGGATAAAGGCGATCTCATATTAGATAATAACGATCAGGAGAAAGAACGCGGTATCACCATCACCTCGAAGAACGTGAGCGTGATGTATAAGGATACTAAGATCAACATCATAGATACGCCAGGTCACGCCGATTTTGGCGGTGAAGTAGAGCGTGTGCTGAACATGGCCGATGGTGTCTTATTATTAGTTGATGCCTTTGAAGGACCCATGCCACAAACGCGTTTTGTCCTGCAAAAGGCCATCGCGCTTGGCCTAAAACCTTGCGTGGTCGTCAATAAAGTAGATAAGCCTAATTGTAGACCGGAAGAAGTACACGAAAAGGTGTTCGACCTGATGTACGAACTAAATGCTGAAGAATGGCAACTGGATTTCCCATCGGTCTATGGTTCCGCCCTGAACAACTGGATGAGCGAAGATCCTAATGAGCAAACCGATTCGATCGAACCACTATTGGAGATGGTCCTTGAACACGTAGAATCGCCAAAGGTAAAGGATGGTAATTTACAAATGCTGATCACCTCGCTGGATTTCTCCAACTATACGGGAAGAATCGCCATAGGTAGGATACAGCGCGGAACCATCAGAAAGAACCAGCGCGTCACCCTAATTAAAAGGGATGGAACGAACTACAAGACCAATGCTAAGCAATTGTTCAGTTTTGTAGGACTTGGAAAGAAAGAAGTAGAGGAGCTACAGGCCGGCGATATTTGTGCTGTGGTAGGATTAGATGATTTTACCATAGGCGATACCATTGCTGATGCTGAAAAACCAGAAGCAGGAGGAAGCATTAGAATAGATGAGCCTACTATGAGCATGCAGTTTACTATTAACAATTCACCCTTTTTTGGGCAAGAAGGAAAGTTTGTGACTTCCCGCCATTTGAAAGATAGATTGTTCAAAGAACTGGAAAAGAACCTGGCGTTACGTGTGGAAGAAACCAACGATGCTGATAAGTTCACCGTATTTGGTCGAGGTGTAATGCACTTATCGGTCCTGATCGAGACGATGCGTCGTGAAGGATACGAGCTGCAAATAGGCCAACCGCAGGTCATCATTAAAGAGATAGACGGTCAGGAATGTGAACCCGTGGAAGAACTTTACATCGACCTGCCGGAGCATTTATCGGGTAAGGCCGTGGAAATGGTGACACAAAGAAAAGGACAAATGCAGAACATGGAAACCCGTGGCGAAAGGATGTTCATTACCTTTGATATCCCGTCACGTGGTATCATAGGATTGAGGAACCTATTGCTTACTGCTACTGCTGGTGAGGCCATCATGAACCATAGATTCAAGAACTTCCAGCCCCATTTTGGCCCAATTGCGCAACGACTGAACGGTTCATTGATATCGATGGAACAAGGAAAAGCTATTCCGTATTCTATTGATAAATTGCAAGACCGCGGTAGGTTCTTTGTTGACCCGGGTGATCCTATTTATGAAGGTCAGGTCATTGGCGAAAACAACCGTCAAGATGATATGACGATCAATGTAACTAAAACAAAAAAGTTGTCTAATGTAAGAAGTGCCGGCGCCGATGATAAAGCGAAAATCGCCCCGGCGAAAAAATTCACTTTAGAGGAAGCTTTAGAATACATTCAGAAAGATGAATACGTAGAAGTTACGCCTAAGAGTATCCGTTTACGTAAGATCTATTTAAAAGAAGTAGACCGGAAGCGGTATGGCGCTTAGGGGTTTTTTGATAAATGAACATTCGATCAATTGTACTCCACCATTGAATAATACGGATAGCGATTGATCATTTCAGCCCCTTTTAAGGACTTAAGCTCGATAAGAAAATGGCTGGCTACGATATGCGCATCCATTTCCTCAATCAGGTGAATTACAGCTTCCGCCGTGCCGCCGGTTGCGAGCACATCGTCATGCATCAAAACGTTTTCATGCGGATGAATGGCATCGGTATGAATTTCTAGTTCATCTTGACCATATTCCAGGTCATAGCTCATGGAGAGCGTATTATGAGGTAATTTCCCTTTCTTTCTGACGGGTACGAATCCTGCATCCAGCTTTTGGGCGAGCATGGGTGCCAGGAAAAATCCTCTCGATTCGATACCGATGACCTTATCGATATTTTGGCCGCCCAACTCAACCACAAAGCGATCAATAACGCGGTCGATCACCTTAGGTTCGAGGAACAACGGCGTGATATCGCGATAAACAATACCTCTTTTAGGAAAGTCCTTGATGTCACGGATATATTCTTTGACTTCTTTCATGATGATTTAATTGTAAGCAATATTAAGAAATAGATGTGAGATTGCAGATGTGAGACTAAAGAATTGTGACCTTCCCTAAATAGGGTTGACCGTTTTTTATATACTTTACAGCAAAAATTTTGATAGGTATTACATAGGAATGACATCTGATATACAAAAAAGATTAAAGGATCATAATTCAGGAAAAAGTAAATCTACAAAGCCTTATAAATCCTGGGGAGTCATTCATAAAGAGAATTTTCAAGATAGAGTAGAAGCCAGAAAAAGGGAGAAATATTTAAAAACTGCAGCAGGTAGAAGATGGAGCAATCAAAATATTCACCCTAAATAGCAGAAATATCTTGTAGTTGCTATTAAAAATTTATATTTGCAATCTATCAATCATAGAAGTTAGAATTGAGATTTTAGATACTAGATAATTTTAAACCTTTCAAGATTTAATAATTTAAAATCTATAATTCAAAATTCTGAATTTAAAAAGGCCTCGTGGCGCAACTGAATAGCGCATCTGATTACGGCTCAGAAGGTTGCAGGTTTGAATCCTGCCGAGGTCACT
>Ga0102930_1000611_pt1 | contig 11840 bp, 22 predicted proteins | sample SalPon1_B_H2O_MG_FD_84514 | JGI IMG/M metagenome (GOLD analysis project Ga0102930, IMG submission 84514) | Salt pond water microbial communities from South San Francisco under conditions of wetland restoration - Salt Pond MetaG R1_B_H2O_MG | ecosystem: Environmental > Aquatic > Non-marine Saline... | reverse complement strand
CTCACCTACGAGAAATGGAAGCCGGACACCGTCCCGGCGACTTGGGAGTACGACCACGGCAGCGCGGCGGAGTGCGACTATTGCTGCATAGCGGCCCACACGATGGGGACCAACGGCAACACGCTGGAGGTCGAGTATTGGGACGGCGCAGCTTGGGTTGGCGTCATCCCGGCAACGGCTCTGACCAGCGACGCGCCGATCATGGCTATCTTTACGCCACAGACCCGCCAGCGGTGGCGCATATCAATTATCGGCGGCACAGCGCCGGAAATTGGCGTTGTGAAGTTTGGCAAGGCATTGCAAATGCAGCGCATGATTTATCAGGGACACACGCCGATTGATTTTGGCCGGAACACGGTTCTGCGCAGCAACTATTCCGAGACGGGCGAGTTTCTGGGCCGCGCCAAACAGCGCACCTACCTTACGACCGGATTTAGCTGGGAACACCTTACTGCAACGTGGGTGCGGGACAACTGGCGCGACATGCAGCTTGCCGTTGAAAGTGAGCCATTCTGGATTGCATGGCGACCGGGTGGCTATGACGAGGTTGGATATTGCCAGACGGATCAGGTGCCGATCGCAACCAACACCGGACCGGGTGACATGATGGCGGCGAGTTTGCAGGTGCGCGGCCTTGGCTATGAATGAGGGATAGGAAATGGCAAAAATATTTAACCGCGTAAAAGTTAGCACAGCCACGACCGGCACCGGAAACATCACGCTTGGCAATGCATTTGTCGGATATCAAACCTTTGCAGAAGGTGGCGCGCTCAATGGCGAGACTGTTCGCTATGTCATAGAAGATGGTAACAATTGGGAGATAGGTGAAGGGAGTTATTCAACAACAGGCCCAACGCTAACGCGGACTGTTTTGGAAAGCAGCAATTCAGACGCTGCAATTTCATTAACCGGATCGGCACGAGTATTTTCGGCATTTGCTGTTGAGGATATTCCCACTCCCGTTGGTGATGATCCAACTTTCAACAGCGTGACATCTACAACTTCTGTTGACGCAGCAACCTACGGCGACGGCACAGATAGCGTCCCGGCCTCGGCGGTGCTTCAGGGGACTGCGAAGGCTTGGGTGTCCTTTACCGGAACGACGACAACAGCAATTGAAAAATCTTATAACGTCGCAAGTCTGACAGACAACGGAACCGGGGATACAGCAGTCAACTATACGTCCTCTATGAGTGACGCGGTATACTCTGTAACAGCCGTTTCTGACCTATCTGTGGGGTCAAATAACAATGTCGCGCCCGTGAACTACGAAAATCGGTCAGTGTCGTCGTCCCGCCTTCAAACTGTCAATGCTGCCGCGTCTTCTCAAGATCATGAGTATATTTCAGCGGTCATTCACGGAGACCTCGCATGACCCTAGATTACACCCAACACAAGCTCTGGGAGCGCGAGATGATCTTCAAGGATCAGCATAAAGATTTGCCCCAAGGCAATTACGCGATCCTCTGGGAAGACCCTGCCGAGCCGGACGAACCCGCCAAGGTAACCCGCCCGTCCCCCACATGGCTGGCAATGGCGATGCACGGCGGTATCCTGCCCCCGGTAGAAGTCTACTGGGCGCTGCGCGAGGACGAAGAGCGTGATGGTTTCGTGCGTCACACGCGCGGTCATCTGCTGCACGAGACGCCGCCTGTCCCGGCCATGACCGAAGAACAGGCGATGGAGTATCTTGTGATGAAAGACCTGCCGCCGCGTGTCTGGCGAGACTATCGCGGCAATCGCACGATCCTCAAGATCGTACCCGTCCACATGATCCCAACTGATCGTTCGCTTCGTAATGCTTGGAAGATTAAACAGGAGGCCGCGTGATGGCTCAGACGTATATCAGCATCAACGGCGAGATGCGAGACGCATCGTCACTTACGCTCCCCCCTGAAGGTCGCCTTCTTCGGGGTGCTTGGGTGTTTAACGGCGACGTAATTGATATTGATCCTGCAAAATCCAAGGAAATTCTGACTGACAAGATCCGCCAAGAAGGCGCTGAGCGCTTGCAGTCCATCGCTGCTGATTACAGCGAGGCCGAGCGCGAGACATGGCCGACGCAGATCGAAGACGCTGAGGCGCTTAAGGCTAATCCCAACGCTGCTGCGCCTCTTGTGCGCTCTTTGGCAACGGCTGACAGCATCACGCCTGATGCAATGGCTGACGCTATCCTCGCAAAGCGCGCCGCCTACCGCGCCGCCGCTGCGGTCATTCTTGCCAAGCAGCGCACTCTGCTTGCGATGGACCCGATCCCCACGGACTTTGACCACGACAAGTGGTGGATGTAAATCATGCCTTCCGCTAAGTATCCAATAGCTTCAAAGCCGGTTGCTAGCGAACTGGTTAGCGGCGTTTTTGTCGATTATGACAAAAGGGCAGACCGCGAGCCGATCCAGATCGTCGAGATCCAACAGCCGCTGTGTGAGAATGAGTTTGGCGTGTCGCCCTGCACAGCGACCGGGACTGCGGATACCAAATGCTACAACACGCGCGCAACGTGCCAAGACCCGGACAACTTCGCGCTCGGCACGCCTCTTAGCCTTTACTTCGTCAAGGGCCACGTTGCCGACATGCAGGTAAGCGGCGTGCCGTATGCCATCCCGTCGTTGCAAAGCGTCAGCACAAGCCCGACCAAGATCAATCTTGCGGGCGCAAACCCGGATGCGCAGGGCTTAGGCAACCGTGCGCTTTGCACGATCCAATTTCAGGACCACCAGCACAGCGACAGGCTTGTTGATCCGTATGTGGATGGCAGAAGCTGGAACCCGCTTGATGCTGAGCGGGGCAGCTTCTGGTCGCGCTGGATCGTGCGGAACAAATACCGGCAGAATATCATCATCAATGTTTATGAGGGCTATGCTGGGCAGGCACTAGGCGCGATGACCAAGCGCCAGTATTTCATGACCTCAATCAAGGGGCCGGACAGCCGGGGCCGCGTTACGGTTCAGGGCAAGGATATTCTGGCTCGGATTGAGGAGCGCAAGGCTCAAGCGCCGGTCGGCAGCTTTGGCGAACTCTTTGCCGCAATCAACGCCTCGCAAACCAGCTTTGAGGTGGCAGGCGCTTTGGTCAGCGAATACGACGCCAGCGGGACAATCCGCGTGGGCGACGAAATCATGACCTACACTGGCGTTGCGACCAGCACGAACGGCATCACGTTCAGCGGCGTGACGCGCGGCACGGACGGATCAACGGCGGATGAGCATGACGAAGAAAGCACGGTCCAGCAGTGCTTGCGCTACACCAGCGAAAGCGTGGACACGCTGATTGAGGACTTGCTGACGACCTATGGCGGCATTCCATCGGCGTATCTGGACACGACGAATTGGGCTTCTGAGGTTGGCACCTATCTTTCGGCGTATAGCATGACCGGGCTTGTTACCGAGCCTGTGAGCGTGTTCCAGCTTGTGTCGGAGATACAGGTGCAGGCGCTTTGTTTTCTGTGGTGGGACGAGCGTGACGCGCTTGTGAAGCTGAAGGCCATTCGCGGCGTTGATATTGAGCCGGAAGTGCTGACGGATGATGCGAACATTCTGGCAGGCACGTTTGCACTGACGGAAAAGCCGCGCGAGCGAGTGAGCCGGATTTACGTTCACTATCTGATGCGTGACTTTACGCTGAGTTATGACGACGCTGACGCATACACGGCGCGCTATGGCGTGGTTGATCTGGAAGCGGAAACGCCGGAACTCTACGGCGAAAAAGCAGTGCGAAATGTCTATGCGCGGTTTCTGCGGACACAGGCGCTGGCGGCGAATACGGCAACCAAGATCATCTCGCGTTATCGTGAAGTGCCATCTGAGGCGACATTTGAGATGGATGCCAAGGACCGCGATTATTGGATCGGCGACACATTCATCATCAGCCATTACCTTGACCGCGACCAATACGGCGCACGGCGGCAGCGGCAGTGGACAATTATCTCTGCGGAGGAGATCGTGCCGGGCGAGCGGGTGCGCTATACCGTGGCTGATACCACGCTCTACGGGCGGATTTACTACGTTATGGCAGCGGGCGCGGCAGACTATCTTGGATATGATGTGGCACCCGCACGGAACTGCTACATTGGCGATGCATCTGGACTACTTAGCGACGGACAGGGGGCCGGAACAATCTCATGACGACATATACGACGATACCTGACGGCGACATTGATCAGGACAGCCCGGTAACGCAGCCGCTTATGACGGCGCTGCGGGATAACCCGATTGCGATAACTGAGGGGGCAAGTGGTGCGCCGAGGATTGCAACGGCGGCGCTTAAAGCACCAACAGCCGGAACTAGTCACATCATCATGCGGTTGCAAGAAAGCGAAAATGCGTCAGGAAGTGCGACTACAACCTACCCAAGCGCGCAATTTCACAATCGTCATGACGAAGCCCAGCATTTGGGTGTTACTTGTCTAGTTGCCGGGACAATCACTTGCTACTTGCAGCATCGCTCTGGATCATCAACTTCTTATGTCAGGATATTGAAAAACGGAGTGCAGCTTGCGGAGTGGGGAGTTTCTTCCGTTTCGGGGACAGTTGCCAGACAGTTGAATGTCTCAGTTGCTGTTGGCGACAGCATCATTTTTCAGCAAAGAAGTGGTGACGGTAATTTACTTGGTTTTTGGAAACTGCTCAGAATTTACTCCAACAATCCTGACATGGCGGTGGCATGATGAAAAATCCTAAATATATGAACGCTGAAGGCACCATCATCCTTTTGGAATTAGACGACGAAGGTTCAGATGTCTTGGTTGCCGAGCCGACTGGGGGATATGCTGACATCTTTGCAGAAGCCATTGAAGGCGCATACGGCAATATTGCGCCCTACGTTGCGCCTGAGCCTGACCCGATCACCGCGCAACAAGTCAAAGACGAAGCCTATCGCCGGATCGTTGCTATTTGCCCTGAGTGGAAGCAGCGCAACCTGACAGCACAAGCGGCAATCTTGGCCGAGAAAGGCCGCGCCAACTGGACAGCCGACGAGCTGGCCGCATGGGACGCAGGCGAGGCGATCTGGCAGCAGATTGCGGCGGTCAGGGCTGCGTCGGACGTGCTGGAAGCGATGGACCCGATCCCGGACGATTACGCAAGCGATGAGCATTGGCCGTGACCCGCGTTCTTTACATCATCCGCAGGCTTGCCAATGACATCATAAGCCTGTTGTCGCGTGCGATTAACGCTATCGTGTTCAATGGCAGCACGGCGCAGACGCTTTCCAGCCGAGCCTATATCGACGGACGCGACAGCCGCTATTGGCGGCGCATTGGCCGCGTCATCAACGCGCTGTTTTTCTGGCAGGAAAATCATGTTAAGTTAGCGTGGGAAAGTGAAGTGGAGCGCGCCCGCTACACGCTGCAACGACTGGAAGGCTTGCGATAGAATGGAAATGCTGGATCTTGCCATGAAGTGGCTTGTTGCACCTCTAGTCGGACTTGTTGCGTGGATGCTGAAACGCCTCACAACTATGTCAACCGAGATCAAGATTATTGAGGCCAAGATGGAAGCTCAGGCCGAGGCGAGCAAGGCATCGCACGCTTCTTTGCAACAGCAAATGGCGCAGATCATTTCCAAGCTGGACGGCATTGAAAGCTATCTTAGGAAAGACAAATGACAACGCTCGTGCAGCAGGACGTTAAGTATATCGTCATTCACTACACGGCCACGCCTGTTGAACGTGACTTCACCGCCGCAGACATTGACGCAATGCATAAGCGTCGAGGTTGGCGGGGCATTGGATATCACTTCTACATTCGCAAAGACGGCACCGTAGAAAACGGCAGGCCGCTGCGAGAGCGTGGCGCGCATGTAAAGGGCCACAATCATCATTCGGTCGGGATATGCTATGAGGGCGGCGTGTATGCGGCAGACCCGAACACAGGCCACGACACGCGCACCCCTGCACAAAGAACCGCAATGCGCCGCGTCATCTGGGAGATGATTATCCGATACCCCGGAGCGAAGGTTGTTGGGCATCGAGACATGCCTGATGCTGCAACGCAATGCCCTGGCTTTGATGCTGGCGCGTGGTGGGCTTCTTTAACCGATCCGGCACCAGCACCCGCCAAACAGCCTAGCGGCATTGTGGGGGCAATTCTGGCGCTCATTCGCGCTATTTTCGGAGGTGGAAAATGACATATGGGCCAATCGCGCGGGTTGCTCTACGCTACATTGTCGGCGCGGCAATCATGGGTTCGCCAGTCATTGGCGAAGAACTCGCCGCTGATCCTGATCTGGTCGCGGTGCTTGCCCTTGGTATCGGCGCTGCGGTTGAGGGCTTCTATGTCATGGCAAAGCGCAATGGATGGAACACATGATCGGCGCGGTGCTAGATGTTATCCTTGGCCCGCTTGGCGCTATTCTTGGCGGGATTGCGGCAATGGCCGCTGCATACTTCAAAGGCAAGTTATCCGGTGAAAAGGAATTGAAAAATGCAATTCGCAAGGATGCAGAAGATCGTCGCAAGGCTGGCCGTGACGCCGTGGCGCGTGGTCGTTCTTCTGGCTCTTCCCCTGCAGACCGCCTGCGCGCAAACGACGGTGACTGGGGCGGGTTGTAACGCCTATGCTGAGGCGAGGCTTGCAATGCCGCCCGCTGAGACAGTGCCAGCGGGCGCATGGGGTTTATGGATTGCCGACACGGATGACCGCATGACCGGCGTTTGCCGCTAGAGATGCGACTTCGGCTTTTCTCGACCTAGCACGCGAGATCGGATTTCGTTCACATGCTGATCGTGATTGTGCGCCATCCTGGCAATCACATCCAGTTCATCCGGCGTGACCCACCAGCGCGGGATTGGCACATATCCTGCCTCTCGCAAAGCCTCGGCGGAAACGGCGCGGCGTTCCTTCTGGTGCTCACGGTGTTTAGTCATAGCACCACCAGAAAAGCCACGCCGGTTGCCAACGTAAATGCGGCAGCAATCAACACAAAAGCCAGCATGTAATTGGGGCCGTCGTCAACAACATAAACGCCGTGCAGCGGGCAGTCTCCATCGGTGATATACCCGCCACCTTTAGCGCCCATGCCTTCGCGGTTGTCTGAGACAGGGCAAACACAGCCGCGCACAATCGCTTCTCGGCTTCCCGGTTTATATTCCCACCCCATTAGAACCGTCCCCCTATGCCTACGAAATACGCTTCTGCCTTGTCGTTCAGCGAGACCTTGCCATAGACGAACAGGTTGTCACTTATGCCATAGGCCAGACCAGCGGCAACAGCCACATCGTCAGCGCCGCCCACACCAGCAGACCACGACCAGCCGTTAGCCAATGGCGTCGGCAGTTCGAGCGCGCCGATAGCTACGCTCGTGGCGTGCATGGCGTTGATCTTGCTGTAGTCTACTATGCCGGGCAGACCCTGCGCCCCTTGCGGGCCTGTTGCTCCGTCTTGGCCGTTGGCACCGTCAGCGCCGTTGGTCCCATTTTGACCTGCCGGACCTTGCGGGCCTTGCGCTCCGTCCTGCCCTGCGGGACCAGCCGGACCCTGTGGGCCTTGTGGACCAGCCGGACCCTGTGGGCCTTGCGGCCCAGCGGGACCACGGCAGAACGAGGCGTTGCCCCGCTTACAAGACTTGCCGGGGAAGTCGTCATCCCCAGCGTATGCAGCCGTGGCTGCGAGGGTCATGATAAGTGCTGTTGCGAGTTTCATTCTTTCTCTCCTTTCGCTTGTTCAATGATCTTCGACACCGTCTCCGGGTCGTCGGCAAGGGCGCGGATACGCATCCCGTATAGTTCAACCGCGTGGCACCAAGACCCGGTATTTGCCCAAGCTGGTCTGTCTGCGTATTCAACAACATTTGCCAACTTCATTGCCGCCTTTAGCGCCGCCTTGACCAGCGCGGCGGGGTCTGAGGCGCGGGTGTTCCATCGCTCTTTGATGGTATCAGGGTCAGCCAGCGGGCCGTATGCGCCGCAGTCATTGCAATAGTAGCTGTCGCCTACTTGTGCGGCGCGATAGGTAAACGATGCCCCTCCACAAAACGGACACGGCTTCAGCGCGGCGGGGTCTGTTTGGTCATTCATTGTGTTTCTCCTCTCGCCTTCGGCCTCGGTGACGCCGACAGAAGCCTTGTCTCACGACACATGGCAGCGGTCTCCTCGTAGTGTGGCCGGATCGTCTCATACACGCTCGGAAGCGCCTCTCCGCAAGCCTGTGCGCTCGGATAGAGCAGCGCCGACTGCATCTCCCCGTGGTTAGGGACGGTGAACGTCAGGATCATGAGGGTCCAGAACTGGGTCATTCCAGTGCCTCCAAAGCATCTTTGATAATGCCGCGCAGGCGGTCATGCGCCGCCAGGTCATCGCGCGACATGGCATTAAGGATTTCGTCGTCAGTATCAAACCAGTAGTCAATTTGATGAAGCGCCTTGCGGGCGGTGCGAAGCTGCGTAAGTGCAGCTTGCATTTCCTCGTATGTGGGCTTGTAATAAACATCGGGCTGCGCCCCAAAGGCGAACAGTCTGGAAAGGCCCATCACACAGCCTCCATTTCGCAATCCTCAACACGCCAGACCGCATCAGCGCCAAGCATCTTGATGGCCCAGCCTCGATCTCGGTAGATCGTGCCGCCCGTGTCGGTGATGGCAATGCCGATCAGCGTGAACCCGTCGGCGGAATAGTCGCGGTGTTGAGTGTCGGAACACAGAACATCGACGCGCTCAAACAGCGCATCGCAGGACTCGCCGCGTTCGGCGGTCGTGTCGGTCTGTTCCATCCACACGTCGGAAATATCAACGCGCCGATTTGCGCGCTTGAGCCAGTCAGGCTTTTGTCCGGCTGTCATGTAGGTCATATTGCCTTCCTCCATCTAGGAATTTGTTGCATCCAATGGGTAACAATTGACAAGCACCCGGTCAACACCTAAATTCCCCCCACAATGCAATTTAAGGTGACAAAATGGAATACGACCAACAGATCAGGGTGAAGCTGACGCAAGGCCAGCTTGACGAAATAAAAAACGCCGCCGCTCAAATTGGCTTGCCACTGAGCGTTTATGCGCGCTTTTCAATACTAGAAAAAGTGCGCAGCGAAACATCTGAATAAGCATCAAAAGGCCGCTCATTGATGGGCGGTCTTTATCCATTCTTGCAAGGCCTCCCAAGCTCCTTGCCAACCCAAAGCAACACATGCAAACGCGCCCATCTCATAAGCCGCCGTCAAATATTCAATCTGGCCGGGCTGCCATTTGCTTTTTGTGTGGTCCTGACGTTTGATCTCGCAAACAAACGTAACTCGCCCAGGAACAATCACGTCAGAAGCGCCAGGCGTCATGCCTTCGGCCTTTTGACGTATCATCCCGCGAAATTGACCGCCCTTTAATTGCTGTTCGTTTCGAGGGTGCAAGCCGATTGCGCCCCAAGTATCAGGATATTCAGAGCGCAGCTTGTTGAAAAACGTGATTTGCTCCATGCTTTCTGCGGGGCAATCACCCCTAAACTGCTTGTTCCCAAAAACTGGAAACGGAAGGTTTTTCAGGTTCACGATCTGGCTCCTTGTTTAGACCAAGCAAACGGTAGAACCCACTTTCTGGGTCTTTGCGGTAAGTAACGGTGCGGGGTGGCCCTGTTACTGTTGCAGCTTGGAAATCAGCCCAATCTTGCCGCTGCTTCCAACCCTTGCTTTCAGGCACAAACCAAATTGAAAACGACCGATATGGCGTCACAAAGTCGGCTCGGACGGTGCGGTTTCCAGCTTGCGAAACACCTTCTCGCAGATCCATGCTTGTAACTACATCTGTTTGGATCTGCGTAGGGTCTTTCTTGATGCGCTTGAATTCAGCGATCAGCTTTTCATTCGGATCAACAATCTCGGACCTGCACTTGCAACAATAACGCGCCGAGATGTCGTTTGGCTCTTGGCATTCGGGGCATTCCTTACTTGTCCAGCGATAGGTGCAACGCTCGTATGTGCCGACCGATCCCGTCTTGTGCATCCCAAAGCACCGCCGCCCATAGTGCGCAGGCAATGGCCCGTGCTCAGTCATGATCTGCGCGCCCGCTAGATCAACGCAATATCCTGCTTTGTCCGTTTGGTAATCCTCATGTTCTAGATTTGGCGTGAACGTGTTTTCATATCCGCAATCTGGGCAAACAGCAGGCATTCCATCGCCTTTATCTTTGGCTTTTTTGGCCTCAATCTTCGGATCAAACAAATCGCCGTCAGGGAAGTGATCGTCAATGTTCGTGGTATAATCCAAGATAAGGCAATTTTCCTTGCCGTCATGCAAGCGCAACCCGCGCCCCATAATTTGCGTCCACAATCCAGCGCTTTCTGTTTTGCGAAGAATGGCGATGCAATCAACATGAGGCGCGTCAAAGCCCGTGGTAAGCACAGCCACGTTTACCAAATACTTGATTTCCTGTGCCTTAAACCTCCGCAAAATGCTGTCGCGTTCGCGCTTGGGCGTTGATCCAGTAACAATGGCCGACAACTGCGGCGGCAAGCTTTGCATGACCTCCTCAGCGTGTTGCACGGTAGCGGCAAAAAACAAAACGCCGTTTCTGTCTCGGCACTGGTCAATCACGTCTGCCACGATCCGCGATGTAAGTCTGCCTTTGCCGTGATACGCGCGATCTACGTCTTCCTTGTCAAACTGACCGCGAGCATTCACCTTCATACCGCCTGTATCGTATCCCTCCGCGCCCGGAGAACCGACAATCGGCGGCGTAAGAAACCCCATATCAATCAACTGCGGGGCCGTAATTCGGCTGACTAGCTTTGTGAAATACGGGTTTTTCGTGGCGCTATCGTCGTTCACTCGCTCGTTCGGCCACATGCTGAAGATATACCCTTCATTCAGGCGATATGGCGTGGCAGTAGTGCCGATGACGCGCAGCATGGGGCTTTCCTGCATCATGGCATCAATGATGCTCTTGAGCGTCGGTGTGAGGCCGTGTGCCTCGTCCACAATTACGGCGGCGTATCCATCCTTAAATCGGCTGATCCTGTTCTTGACCGTCAATGGCGAACCAAACACCACTGGATGTCGCAATTCCTTTGCGCCTGCGCTTGCCGAAAACATGCTGGCCTTGTTTCCAGTAGCCAAAAACTTTTCGCGGTTCTGGGTCACAAGTTCGGCGCTAGGCGCAAGGCAAAGCACGCGCTTGCCGGTGTAGCCGTGAATGGTGTGGGCCAATGATGCAATGATATGGCTTTTGCCCGCGCCTGTCGCCGCTTCAATAAGGCATGGGTCAATGCTGCTTTTGATATGGTTCCAAGCGGCATCGTGGGCTTGCTGCTGATATGGTCTAAGCGTCATGACCATAGATCCTCTTGATCTTGCTGCTTCTTGCGTTTCATCTCGTCAAACTCCTTCTTTTTCAGGGTTGCCAAATTCACAATGTGAATTGCCCTGACCGGATGCACCTCTTGCAATCGCTTGAAAATCTTGGCGTGCTTTTCAGATATTGCGGCGCATTCTTCGGGTGTCCTAGCGGATCGTAACTCCGCCAGGATCATATTGGCCGCGTCGTTGGCCTTGGCTTCTTGGTCAGGAATCATAAGTCAAAACCGCTTTGCTCTGGTTTAGGCGGCGTCTGCACAAACATATCCGGCTGTCGGGTGGCCTCGTCTACGCGTTTGCAGGCTATGTTGAAATAGTCGGGGTCCAGCTCAATCCCGATGCCTTTGCGGCCTAGCTTCTGGCACGCGACTAGCGTGGTGCCGCTACCCATGAATGGGTCTAGGATGGTTTCGGCGTCGGGCAGGAAACCAAGGCACCACTCCATTAGGGCGACGGGTTTTTGGGTTGGATGTTGTTTTCCGCCGTCCATGTTCATTGGTCGAAAAACAAAACGGCGCGCGACCATATCAAGATTAGTCCAAGCCATCTCAAAATCTGCGAAATCGCGG
>Ga0102930_1000610_pt1 | contig 11842 bp, 11 predicted proteins | sample SalPon1_B_H2O_MG_FD_84514 | JGI IMG/M metagenome (GOLD analysis project Ga0102930, IMG submission 84514) | Salt pond water microbial communities from South San Francisco under conditions of wetland restoration - Salt Pond MetaG R1_B_H2O_MG | ecosystem: Environmental > Aquatic > Non-marine Saline... | reverse complement strand
GTTGTCGAGGGTCAGCTCGACCACGGCCCGGCCCGCCGCGGCCCGATCGCCGCTGCCGGCGAAGATCAGGTCGTCGAGGGCCTGTCCGCGCAGGTGACGGGCGGAGGACTCGCCCATCACCCAGCGCAGGGCGTCGATCAGGTTGGACTTGCCGCAGCCGTTGGGGCCGACGATCGCGAGCGTATTGGCCGGCAGCCGTATCTCGGTGGGCGAGGCGAACGACTTGAAGCCGGCGAGGTACAGACGGGTCAGGCGCATGGGCGGCCTCCCGACGGCTTCCGGGGGGCGACCGGCGGGAGCACCTGCAAGCCGCAGCGTCGAGCCTTATAATCAGCCCCCCCGATCAACGGGCGATTGCCACATTGCCGCAACAGGACAGTCATCTATGTCGACGCAACCCAGCAAGACACTCGAAACCTTCCCCAACCCGCATCCGGAACGCGACTATATCATTCACATGGAGGTGCCCGAGTTCACCTGCCTGTGCCCCAAGACGGGCCAGCCGGACTTCGCCACCATTCTGATCGATTTCGTGCCGGACCAGCGTTGCGTCGAATTGAAGTCGCTGAAGATGTACATGTGGTCGTTTCGCGAGGAAGGCGGCTTTCACGAGGCGATGACCAACCGCATCCTCGAGGACATCGTCACCGCCATCGAGCCGCGCTTTTTGCGCGTCACCGGCCGCTGGAACGTGCGCGGCGGCATCTGGACCAACGTGGTGGTCGAGCATCGCCAGGACGGTTGGGCACCCGCCCCGCGCGTCGAACTGCCGTAACGCGGCCGACGCCATGACCGAGCGGCTCGCGCGGACACTGGGTATCGACATCGGCACCTCGGGGCTGCGCATCGCGGCCCTCGATGCCGACGGCGACTGCCTGTGGCTGGAAAAGGCCGACTGGCCGGATGCGGCCACCGAGGTCGACTCGGAGCAGGATGCGTCCGCCTGGTGGCAGGCCTTCGACGATCGCATGCAGCAGCTGGGCCACCGCGGCCGGCTGGCCGAGGTGCAGGCTCTGGCCTTCGCCGGCACCTCCGGCACGGTCCTGACCGTGGACGAGTACGGCAGGCCGGAGGGACCGGCCCTGATGTACGACGACCCGCGCGGCGCCGAACAACGCGAGGCGCTGCGACGGCTCGTTATCGATCCCGACGCCCAACTCGACGGCCTGGCCCGCTGGCGCTGGCTGGTTGCGTCACGCGGCCAGGCGGGTCGCCCCGTCAGCCAGGCCGACTGGTTCGTCTTGCGCCTGACCGGACGGCATGTCAGCGACAGCAACAACAGCCTCAAGTGGGGATTCGATGCGGTATCCGAGTGCTGGCCGCCCGCCCTGGTAGAGCGCTTCGGCGACGAACTGCCCACGGTGCATCGCGCCGGTACGCCCGTCGGCCCTGTCCAATCCGAGTGGTGCCGGCGCTGGCGCCTGCCGGCGGGCACGCAGGTCGCGACCGGCACCACCGACTCCATGGCCGCCCTCTGGGCCAGCGGTGCGAGCCGCGAGGGCGACGGCGTGACCAGCCTGGGCTCGACCCTGGCGCTCAAGCTGATCAGCGCCCGCCCGGTCGCCGATGCCGCCAGCGGGGTGTACAGCCACCGCTTCGGCGAGGGCTTCGCCGTCTCGGGCGCGTCGAACACCGGCGGGCGGGTGCTCGCCCGCTACTTCCGCGGCGAGGAGATCGACCGGCTCAGTCGCGAGATCGACCCCGAGCGGCCCGATACCCTCGGCTACTGGCCTCTGGCCGGTCGCGGCGAGCGCTTCCCGGTGGTCGCGCCCACCATGCGCCCGCGCCTGACACCGCGCCCGGCCGATCCGGCGGCGTTCCTCGCCGGGCTGCTGCGCGGAATCGCCCGCATCGAGGCGATCGGCTATCGCCGTTTCGCCACGCTGGGGGCCACGCCGGTGCGGCGCGTGCTCTCCTCCGGTGGCGGCGCGAGCAATGCCACGTTCCGCGCCATCCGCTCGCGGGCGCTGGGCGTGCCCGTGACGATGGCCGAGCATACCGAGGCGGCCGTGGGCGCCGCCCGCCTTGCGGCCATCTCCCTGACAGAGCACCCCAGAACCGGAGCAACCCGATGACGACCGTTGCACGAACAGCCCGGGAGATGGGCGGCCTGGGCTACTGGCTCGCCGGCTGGCGGCTGATGTGGCAGCCGGGCCTGCGCCGCTTCACCCTGATCCCGCTGGCGATCAACGTGCTGCTGTTCGCCCTGGCCGGCTGGCTGCTGCTGAGCTTCGCCGGCGGCTGGGTCGAGGTGCTGCTACCCAGCTGGCTCGACTTCCTCTACTGGCTGTTGATGCCGCTGCTGCTGATCACGCTGCTGGTGGCCACCTACTTCAGCTTCACGCTGGTCGCCAATCTGATCGCCGCGCCGTTCAATGCCGTGCTCGCCGCGCGGGTGGAGGCGCACCTGACCGGCTCGCCGCCACCGGAGGGCGGTGGCCGTCTGCTGGCCGAGGCGGGGCGGGCGATCATCGACCAGCTGCGACGGCTGGTGTACCTGGCCGCCTGGACGGTGCCGCTGTTCGTGCTGCTGTTCATCCCCGGCCTCAACCTGCTGGCTCCCGCTGCCTGGTTCCTGTTCTCGGCCTGGATGATGAGCCTCGAGTACATCGACAACCCGGCCGGCAACCACGGCCTGTCGTTCGCCGAACAGCGCCGCCGGCTGCGCCGGCGCCCGGCCCTGACGCTGGGCTTTGGCAGCCTGATGACCCTGATGACGCTGGTGCCGGTGGCGAACTTCCTCGCCATGCCGGTGGGGGTGTGCGGGGCGACCCGGATGTGGGTGGAAGGATTCGAGAAGGAAGAGGTCAGGGGCAAGAGCTAAGAGCTGGAAGCTGGAAGCTGGAAGCCCACACTGCCGATCAGGGGGCGGGATTTCAGCGGGGTAGCCGCTGGCGCGGCTTTCGCGAGGCGGGCTCGCTCCCACCGTCGGAACAATCCGCGCCTGCGAAGACCTGGTAGGGGTGCTTGGCCTACCCGCGAAACGCGCCGTTGGCGCGCGCCTCGCTTCCGGGCGGCATCAAGCCGCTGCCTGACGAAGTCAGCCCTTGCGCGGCTCGCGGCCCTTGGAGCGTCGGCGCGCCTCCGCCTTCTTCTGCTTGACCTTCTGCAACGGCGTGCGCCGGTCGAACTTGCCTTCGTAGGGGTTGGAATCGGTGCGGAACTCGATCCGGATCGGGGTGCCCATCAGGTCGTATTCCTTGCGGAAATACGACTCGAGATAGCGGTGATAGTGGCCGGGCAGGCGCTTGGTCTGCTTGCCGTGGATCACGATCACCGGCGGGTTGCTGCCGCCCTGGTGGGCGTAGCGCAGGCGGATGCGCCGCCCGTGGACCAGCGGCGGCTGGTGCTGCTCGACCGCCGCCTGCAGGGTACGGGTGAGCGCGTTGGTCGAGATCGAACGCATGGCTGCGGCATAGGCCTGGTCGACGCTCTCGAACAGGTGGCCCACGCCGGTGCCGTGCAGGGCGGAGATGCGGTGGATCTCGGCGAAGTTGATGAAGCCAAGCTTGCGCTCGATCTCCGAGGAGACCCGCTCGCGGATGTCGCTCTCCAGGCCGTCCCACTTGTTCACCGCGATCACCAGCGCCCGGCCGCGATCGTTGATGAAGCCCAGCAGGTGCTGGTCCTGGTCGGTGATGCCGGTATGCGCGTCCAGCACCAGGACGACGACATTGGCCGCCTCGATCGCCTGCAGCGTCTTGACGATGCTGAACTTCTCGATCGCCTCGCCGACGCGCGACCGGCGGCGCACCCCGGCGGTGTCGATCAGCGTGTAGGGCTTGCCGTCGCGCTCGAACGGGATCTTGATCGAGTCGCGGGTGGTGCCGGGCTCGTCGAAGGCGAGCACGCGCGACTCGCCCAGCAGGCGGTTGGTCAGGGTCGACTTGCCCACGTTGGGGCGGCCGACCAGAGCGACGGTGATGCCGCGATCCTCGGCCGCCTCGTCGGCCTCGGCGTCGAACGACTCGGGCAGCATGTCCTCAAGACGGTCCCAGAGCCCGCCGATGCCGCGGCCGTGGGTCGCCGCGAGGAAGGCGGGCTCGCCCATGCCGAGCGCCCAGAACTCGGTCTGCACTTCCGTTTCGTCGACGCCGTCGATCTTGTTGACCACCAGCTGCACCGGCTTGCCGGCGCGGCGCAACTCGGCGGCGATCTGCTCGTCGGCGGCGGTCAGCCCGGCGCGGCCGTCCACGAGGAAGGCGACCAGGTCGGCCTCCTCGACGGCGAGCCAGGCCTGGTCCTGCATCAGGGCCTCGATGCCGCCACGCTCGCCGGTCAGACCGCCGGTGTCGATCACCAGCCACTCACGGCCCTCGTGACTCGCGCTGCCGTACTGGCGGTCCCGGGTGAGGCCGGCGTAGTCGGCTACCAGGGCGTCACGGCTGCGGGTCAGCTGGTTGAACAGGGTCGACTTGCCCACGTTGGGGCGGCCGACCAGGGCGATAACGGGTTTCATCGTGCGGGACTCGTTGGAAGCGGGGCGGGCGGAAATCTCTGCACGATTCCCTAATCGAGCATGAACAGGCGGACCTCGCCGTCACGCGTCACGGCCACGCCCTTGCCGTCGACCTGCAGGATCGGATCGATCAGCGGGTCACCCCAGTCGGTGCGACCGACCAGTGCCCCGCTCACGCTGGAGAGCACGTGCACGTAGCCTTCGCGGTCACCCACCACCAGGTGGCCGTCGATCAGGGCCGGGCCGGTCACCCCGCGGTGGGCCAGATCGGACTGACGCCACAGGGCGTCGCCGCTGCGCCGGTCGATCGCCCAGACCACGCCGTCGGCGTCCGTCAGGTAGAGGGCCCGGCTGCCCGCGGCGATGCTGTTGGTATTGGAAAAGGTGCGCGACCACAGCTCGCGCCCGCCCTGGGCGGCGAGGGCGACGAGCTTGCCCTGGTAGCTTGCCGCGTAGAAGACGCCGTCGGCGAAGACGGGGGTGGCATCCACGTCGACCATGCGGTCGACGTCGGTACGCCCCGTGGGCAAGGCGACGGTCTGGCTCCAGAGCTCGTTGCCGTCCTCGCGGGCGTAGACACCGATCGTGCCGTCGTCGAAGCCGGCGGCGAGCGCATCCGGGAACATCAGCACGCGGCTCTGCCCCTGCAGGGTCAGCGGCGGCTGGCTGCGCGACTGGCGCCAACGCACCTCGCCATTCTCGGCGTCCAGCACGGCGAGGGTGCCGTCCCGGCCGCGCACGGCCACGTCACCGAAGCCTACCGACGGGGCGGCATCGACCGAACTGCGGATCGAGGTGGTCCAGCGGGTCGCGCCGCTCTCGGCATCCAGCGCGAAGACACGCCCGTCGTCCGAGCCGAACACCACCAGGCCGTCGCCGGCGCCGCCGCCGACACTCAGGTCGGCATCCAGCTCGGCGGACCACAGCCGGTCGCCGGAGTCGAGCGCGTAGGCGAGGACGTCACCGCCCGGTCCGGCGACGAACAGGCGGCCGTCGCTCTCGACCGGCGCGATCGCGGTCAGCTCGTTGTCCTGGTCACCGCCGGCCGAGGCGCTCCACAGCACCTGCGGCGGCTTCTCGTTGTTGATCTCGGTCAGCGGCGTGGGCTTGACCAGCTCACGCGGCGACGAACAACCGGCCAGCACCACCGCCAGGGCGGCGACCGGCAGGCCCAGGCGGGCGATATGCAACGACTTCATCACGACTCCTCCCCGGCAGCCGGCAGGCTGTCGAGCTTCATCTGCAACAGGCCGTTGCCGGCACTGGCGGCCGCGGCCTCTTCGTAAGCCTGGCGGGCCGCGACGAGTTCGCCCTGGTCGGCGAGCACGTCGCCACGCAACTCGGCGAAAAGCCCCTCGAAACCGGCCGGCGCGTCGCTCAGTCGGTCGAGCGCGGCTTCGGACTCGCCCTGTGCCCAGAGCACGCGGGCCAGCCGCAGGTCGACCGTCGCGACCAGTTGTTCACGGTCGGCGCTGGCGCGTGCCTGCTCGAGGTAGGCCACGGCCGTCGGGAGGTCGTTCGCCTCGACCGCCGCGCCGGCCCCGATCAGCCACGCGAGGGCGGTGTAACTGGTGCCGTCGTGCGCGGAGGCCACCTCCTGGGCACGGGCGACCACGTCGCCCTCGCCACTGGCCGCCATCTGCTCGAGCTGGGCGAAGGCCGCGGCCGCCGAGGCGACACGGTTTTCCTGCCAGGCCTGCCAGCCCTGCCAGCCGAGCAGGCCGGCGACGCCGAGCACCACGCCGGCAATCACGGTCCGGCCGTGCTCCGACCACCAGTCACGGAGGCGTTCGATCTGTTCTTCGTCTGAGGCGACCATAAAGGTTCCCGATGTGTTCCGAAATGCGTTAGTGGGCCACGAGCAGCGTGTCGAGCGCCTCGGCACCGACGGTCTGCTGCTCGCCCTCGCCGCGCAGCGGCTTGATGGATATCTGTTCGCCGGCCTCGTCCTCGACGATCAGCGCGGTATCCGCACCGCTGCGATCGGCGCGCTTGAACTGCGCCTTGAGGCTGCCGCCGTCGAGATTACACTGCACCCGCCGGCCGGCCAAGGTGCGGCGCAGCCGGTCGGCCAGTCGCAGGGCCGCGCCCAGACGGGAGGCATCCGGCACCACCACGTAGATGTCGGCCCGGCCGGCATCCGCCGGTGTCTCGGCCAGCGAGAGCAGCCGCTCGATGCCGATGGCGAACCCGGCCGCCGGCGTGGCACGACCGCCGAGCTGCTCGACCAGGCCGTCGTAACGCCCGCCCGCGCAGATGGTGCCCTGGGCACCCAGTGACTCGGTGACCCACTCGAACACCAGCTTGTTGTAGTAGTCCAGCCCGCGGACCAGCCGCGGGTTGACCCGGTACTCGATGCCCAGCGCGTCGAGCAGCTCGCAGGTCCGGGCAAAGTCGGCGGCCGATTCCTCGTCGAGGTAGTCGGCCAGCTTGGGCGCGGCCTCGAGGATCGGCTGAATGTCCGGATTCTTGCTGTCGAGCACGCGCAGCGGGTTCTCGTGCAGGCGGCGGCGCGCCTCCTCGTCGAGCTGGTCGGCGTGGCCCTCGAGGTACTCGATCAGCACCGCGCGGTGACGGGCGCGCGCCTCGGGCTGGCCGAGGGTGTTGATCTCCAGGCGCACGTCCTCGATGCCGAGACGCTGCCACAGCGCGGCGGCCATCTGGATCAGCTCGATCTCCAGTTCCGGTCCGGCGACGCCGAAGGTCTCGACGCCGAACTGGTGGAACTGGCGGTAGCGCCCCTTCTGCGGGCGCTCGTGGCGGAACATCGGCCCGGTGTACCACAGGCGACGCTGCTGGTTGTGGATAATGCCGTGCTGCAGGCAGGCGCGCACGCAGCCGGCGGTGCCCTCAGGGCGCAGGGTGAGCGAATCACCGTTGCGGTCGTCGAAGGTGTACATCTCCTTCTCGACGATGTCGGTCACCTCGCCGATCGACCGGGCGAACAGCGCGGTCTGCTCGACGATCGGCATGCGGATCTCTTCGTAGCCGTAAACGGCGGCGGTCTCGCGCAGTGCGGCTTCCAGTCGCTGCCAGGCGGGCGTGTCGTCGGGCAGCACGTCGTGCATGCCCCGGATGCTCTTGGGCGTCTTGCTCATCGTCGGGTTCGGAAGGTTATCGGTCGTCGTCGGAACGGTGGGCGGCCTCGTGGGCGGCCTTGTCCCGGGCGACGCGCTCGCGGATGGTTTCTTCGATCTGGTCGACCAGCGCGTCCTCGGAGAGCTTGCGCGAGGGCTTGCCGTCGACGTAGAGGAGGTTGGGCTTGCCGCCGGTCAGGCCGATGGCCGCCTCGCGGGCCTCGCCTGGGCCGTTGACGACGCAGCCGATCACGGCCACGTCCATGGAGGTGTCGATGTCCTCGATGCGCTCTTCCAGGGCGTTGACGGTCTTGATCACGTCGAACTCCTGGCGGGCGCAGGACGGGCAGGCGATCAGATTGACCCCGCGGCTGCGCAGCTTGAGGGACTTCAAGATATCCCAGCCGACCTTGACCTCCTCGACCGGATCGGCGGCCAGCGACACGCGCAGCGTGTCGCCGATGCCCTCGGCCAGCAGCATGCCGAGCCCCACCGCCGACTTGACCGCCCCGGCGCGCGGACCGCCCGCCTCGGTGATGCCGAGATGCAACGGCTGCTCGATCTGGTCGGCCAGCTTGCGGTAGGCGCCCAGCGTCATCCAGACGTCGGAGGCCTTCAGCGAGACCTTGAACTCGGGGTAGTCGAGCCGGTCGAGGATGTCGATGTGGCGCAGGGCGGACTCGACCAGCGCGTCCGGGGTCGGCTCGCCGTACTTCTGCTGCAGGTCCTTTTCCAGCGAACCGGCGTTGACACCGATGCGCAGCGGAATGCCGTGATCACGCGCCGAGTCGATCACCTGGCGCACGCGGTCCTCGCGCCCGATGTTGCCCGGGTTGATACGCAGGCAGTCGGCGCCGAGATCCGCGACGCGCAGCGCGATGCGGTAGTCGAAGTGGATATCGGTGACCAGCGGGATCGAGACCCGCTGCTTGATCTGGCCGAAGGCCTCGGCGGCGTCCATGTTGGGCACGGAGACCCGCACGATGTCGGCACCGGACGCGGCGAGACGCTCGATCTGGGCGACCGTGGCCTCGACGTCGCAGGTGTCGGTGTTGGTCATCGACTGGACGGAAATGGGCGCATCGCCCCCCACGCCCACGGACCCGACCTGGATCCGCCGCGAGAGACGACGCGTCACGGGAACCGGCTGAAAACTCATGAACTCCCCACTGTGGTTCGCAGCACCCCGGTGGCTTCGTTGGGCTCGCCCAGTTCCACCGGCTCGCCCCGATATTCGACCTCCAGCCCCTTCGGCTGGCCGAGCACCAGCGAGAACGGCCCCGCCACGTCGGTGAACGACCGCTCCTCGCCAGCGCCGAGTACGTCGTACATCAGACGCTCGCCCTGTCCGTCGCGCACCTCGACCCAGCTGTCGGCCTCGGTGGCACGGACCACCAGCACCGGGACGGCGGGCTCGGCGGCCTCGCCCCCTGACGTCGAGACCTCGTCCCCTTCGGGGCCGACCGGCGCGCTCTCGATCGCGGCCAGGCGCTGTTCAGGCAGGCCGGCCGTGGCCGTGGCGGACGGCGCCCGGGCGGGCTCGGCCGGCTCGACAACAGTCTCGGCCGGCGGGGCCGGCGGCTGCTCGAGCGCCCCCTCGATCGGCGGACGCTCGGCATCGAGTGGCGTCTCCTCGCTCGGCTCGCCGGCCGGCAACGCCGGCGACTCGGTGGTTTCCCCCCGCAGGTCCGCCCACCAGCCGCGCAGCTGTTCGGTGTCCAGCCGCGACAGCCCGACCGCGGCCAGCGCGACCAGCAACAGCACGATCAACCAGCCGAACAGCCGTCGGGCGGCGCCGCCACGCCGGGGCTCCATCACGTCCAGCGTCGGGTGCATGCCGCCCTGGACGCTGCCGTCGGCGGGTGCGCGTTGCGCGTTGTACTGCGCGATCAGCGACTCGGCATCGAGCCCGAGCTGACCGGCCCAGCTGCGCAGGTAGGCGAGGATATAGGGACGCCCGGGGACGGCGTCGAGTTCGTCGCGCTCGATCAGCTCGATCACCTTGAGATCGAGATTGAGCGGCTGGGCCAGGTCGACCGCGCTCAGGCCGGCGGCCTCGCGGCCCTGGCGTATCCGTTCGCCGACACTGGGGCCGGCCGTGCCCTCACCGAGTGACACTGCCTCCCCCGGTTCGCCACCCGGCGTGGCGACGATCGGCTCCTGCCGCTCCTGTTCGCTCATCGACTGCCTCCCTGTTCGATTGCCTTGGCTTCCGGCGAGTCGGGGAATCGACCGCGCAGGATCAGGCGGTGGTTCTTGAGCGCCTGCTCGTCACCCATCGCCTTGTCGATGGCGATGGCGACCGACAGCGAACCGGGGGTGTGCCGGTGACGCGATTCGTAGCGGCGCATGGCCTCGGCGGCCTCCTGGGACGCACCGGTCTCGTGGAGCGCACGGGCGAGACCCAGCAGGGCGCCGGGCTGGCGCGCGCCCTTGTCCAGGGCCCGACGGAACTGGTCGAGCGCCTCGGCCGACTGGCCGGCCTCCTGGTAACAGCGCCCCGAATTGACCAGGGCGAACTCGGGGGTCTCGTAGAGCGGGTCGTCGTAGGCCCGACGGAACATGGCCTGCGCCTGGTCGAACTCGCCCTGCGAGCAGAGGAAACCGCCGTAGTTGTTGGCCAGATCGGAGTTGTCCGGGTCGAGGCGCACCGCGCGGGCGAACGAATCGCGCGCCTTGTCGTCCTCGCCCAGGCGCGCCATCAGCAGCGCGTGCACGTGATGCGCGGGACCGTAACCGTCGTCGAAGGCGAGTGCGCGACGGGCCTTTTCCACCGCCACCTTGATCTGGCCTTCCTGCATGTAACCGGCGGCCAGCTCGGTGTTGACCTTGGCGGCCTCCCGGTTCTGGCCCACGCTGCGCTCGATCGCGCCGTCACCCACCGATGCGCCCGGGGTGACGCAGCCGGACAGGGCGAGCGCGGCGAACAGGCCCAGCAGCAGGGCACGCCCGATCATCGGGTCACCTCGACGACACCGCGATCCAGTCCCATCTGCGCCAGGCGGTCCTTGCGCCGCGAGCGATCGGCGACCTGACCGGCTAGCTGGCCGCAGGCCGCATCGATGTCGTCGCCGCGGGTCTTGCGCGCCACGGTGTTGATGCCGTTGTCGCGCAGCCGCTTGGCGAAGCGCATGATGCGATTGCGCGAGGAGCGCTCGTAGCCGGAGCCCTCGAAGGGGTTGAACGGGATCAGGTTGACCTTGACCTCCTCCCGGCGCGGGCCCAGCAGCGCGACCATCTCGTCGGCGTGCTCGAGGGTGTCGTTCACGCCCTCGATCATCACGTACTCGTAGAGGATCGCGCCGTGCGGCACCACCCGGGCGTAACGGTCGCAGGCGGCCATCAGCACGTCGAGCGGGTACTTCTCGTTGATCGGCACCAGCTCGTTGCGCAGTTCGTCGTTGGGCGCGTGCAGGGAGATCGCGAGCGAGATGGGCAGACGCTCGCCCAGCCGGTCGATCGCCGGGACGATGCCGGAGGTCGAGATGGTCACCCGGCGCTTGGACAGGCCGTAGCCGTAGTCGTCGAGGAAGAGCTCGGCGGCGTCGACCACCGCCTGCTCGTTCAACAGCGGCTCGCCCATGCCCATGAAGACGATGTTGCTGATCGCCTTGCCGGTCGGCAGGCGCTGCTCGATCAACCGCTCGGCCACCCACAGCTGGCCGACGATCTCCGCGGTCGACAGGTTGCGGTTGAAGCCCTGCCGGCCGGTCGAGCAGAAGGTGCAGGTCAGCGAGCAGCCCACCTGCGAGGAAATGCAGAGGGTCGCGCGGTCGTCCTCGGGGATGTAGACCATCTCCACCGAGTTGCCGCTACCCGTGTCGAGGAGGAACTTGCGCGTCCCGTCCTCGGATGTCTGGTCGAGCACGACCTCGGGCGGCCGGATGCAGGCGATCTGCTTGAGCCTTTCGCGCAGGCTCTTGGCCAGATCGGTCATCGCATCGAAGTCGTCGACGCGACGCTGGTGCACCCACTTGAGCACCTGGTTGGCACGGAAGGGCTTCTCGCCCATCTCCGCGAACCAGGCGCGCAGACGGCTGGGCGTCAGGCCCAGCAGATTGATGCGTTCGTCGGTCGAGGTCATTCAGGCCACCCGTCTAGTCGACCCGAAAAGGTGCCAGCGCGATCAGCGGCTGGTCAGCTCGTCGGGCTTGAAGAAGAAGTCGGTTTCGGTCTTGGCCGTCTCCGGGCTGTCGGAACCGTGCACGCCGTTGGCGTCGCTCGACTCGGCGAAATCGGCGCGGATGGTGCCCGGCACGGCGTGCTCCGGCCGAGTCGCGCCCAGCAGGTCCCGGCTCTTGGCGAT
>Ga0102930_1000608_pt1 | contig 11849 bp, 10 predicted proteins | sample SalPon1_B_H2O_MG_FD_84514 | JGI IMG/M metagenome (GOLD analysis project Ga0102930, IMG submission 84514) | Salt pond water microbial communities from South San Francisco under conditions of wetland restoration - Salt Pond MetaG R1_B_H2O_MG | ecosystem: Environmental > Aquatic > Non-marine Saline... | reverse complement strand
TCCATACGGTTTATTGGTTAGGATGTAAACGCTGTAATTATGAAAATCACGTTTAGGCATATTGAGCAAATTAGTTAAGATACTGAATACAGCCTTCCTAAACGTCAGGCTGTTTCAGTATGACAAATATAGTTGATGATTTGTCATTCTGAAAAATTATGACACCAGGAAGTTGTCATCCTGAACTTGATTCAGGATCTCAGAATCCGTTTATAACAATATTTTACCACTACTATTTAGAATCTTCTTAAATAAGCCTTATCTTTGTAGTATGATACAAGATTTTTTGTCGGCTTTTTGGGAATTGACCATGGAGATGGCGCCTTACTTGCTACTGGGTTTCCTTATAGCCGGTTTGTTGAACGGTTTCTTTACCAAAGAATGGGTGCAAAAACATGCCGGAAAAACCGGTTGGAAAAGTACCTTAAAAGCAGCATTATTTGGGATACCGCTTCCGCTTTGTTCTTGTGGTGTGATTCCAACCGGCGTATCTATTAACAAGCAAGGTGCATCCAAAGGAGCAACGGTTTCTTTCTTGATTTCCACGCCCCAAACCGGCGTTGACAGTATATTGATTACTTATTCATTGATGGGTTGGGCATTTGCTATTTTCAGACCCATCATTGCTTTGATAACAGGAGTTTTTGGTGGTTTAGTAACCGATAAACAACATATTGAACATACAAATACCGCAGCTCCATCCAGTTGCTCAACAGACGGATGTAATGATGGTTGCGAAACAGATACAAAAGAAAATCAAACCTGGTTCCAAAAGATATTTGTTTATGCATTTGGTACCTTTTTGAAAGATATTTCCCGGTGGTTGATATTAGGAATTATATTAGCCACTTTGATTACTATGTTTGTGCCGGAAACATTTTTTACAAACTACTTAAATGAACCCTGGTTGAACATGCTATTGGTCTTAGTAGCCAGTATTCCGCTTTATATTTGCGCCACTTCCAGTGTTCCTATCGCTGCAGCATTATTAATGAAGGGAATTTCGCCGGGAGCTGCTATTGTATTTTTAATGGCTGGTCCGGCCACCAATATGGCGACACTTACCGTTTTATGGAGAAGCTTAGGCAAAAGAACCACATTGGTTTATCTCATTTCTATTATAATAGGAGCTATGGGATTTGGATTGGTATTGGATTATGCGTTCCCGCAAGATTGGTTGAAGTATTTTATGATTACAGATTTTAGTGAAACATCCGGTCATTTACTGCCGCATTGGTTAATGATGGGAAGTGGCATTATATTTTTAGTATTGCTTGCAAAAGCAGAAATCAGTAAATTTATACCTAAAAATACAAAATCAATGAAATATACTAGCGAACAAAAAACGTATTCAATTGGCGGAATGTCCTGTGGTCATTGTGTGAGTAATGTTGAAAAAGGACTTAAAAGCCTGAGTAAGGTTAATCAGGTAGATGTAGATCTGGAAAAAGGTCAAGCTATAGTTAGTGGTCAGGTGGATGATGATACGATAAAGAAAAATGTAGAATCATTGGGTTATCAATTTAATGGAAAGCTTGATTAGGATTTTCTATCTTTAATCACTGTTCTTTCCTAGCCAAATATTTGATCGTTCACTAATGTTTCTTAGATGACGACTATCATATTAATTTTTTGAATAGTGATATAATATCTATCAATAATGCCTTACTACAGATGAAAAATCCTCATTTGAGACCCTTGCAAGCTAAACTTTAAAAAATAAGCAGCTTTTAAGTTTTTAAACATTTGATATTTAGTAGAATAAGTGTTTTCATAATATTAAAGCAGATGATAAGCCTACGCTTGCCGAAAGAATTTATGATTTACGCACTAAAGAGATAAAAAAACTTTTTTTACCCCAGTTGACTTTCTTTTAGACGGGATAAAATCAGTAAAAAAAAAAGCATCATTTCTTGAAAATGACTCAATATTAATTAAATAAATCTTATCAAAGCAATTTATTAGCCTTCTATCAATCATATACTTTAGCAAGGTATTATGAAAATAAGCATCTCAAATCGCTCATCATAAGTACAAAGTATGGATTTTATAGGTTTTAATCAGACAATAATGATATTTTTACATTATTTCAAATGGAAAAAAAGTGCTTCTTCAAGAGATAGAAAAAATAGTTAAGTTAAAATAAATTGGAAATTTTAAATAGTGGTATTTATATTTTAAAATTAAATATTATTGATCGCTTATTTACTAAAAACTAAAATGTTTAAATGCTACAAGTTCAGAACTTAAGTTTTACTTATGATAAGCAAAAGGTATTAGATTCTATCAACTTTGAAATTCAAAGGGGACAAATTTATGCACTAACCGGAAAGAGTGGAAGTGGAAAATCAACTTTACTTTCCCTTATTTATGGGTTTTTAGAACCGGAAAATGGCCAAACTATATGGAAAAATTCTAAAATAAAGCCACCATCTGAAACCTTAGTTCCGGGTCAAAAGGGAATAAACTTACTCAATCAGGAATCAGATTTAATGCCTTTCACAACGGTAGAATCAAATGTAAAGCACAATCTTTCCAGAGCCGAGCCTAATTATAATAACGAACGCTGTGATGAACTTTTAGATGTAGTAGGACTTTTACCCTATAAAAATCAAATTGTTAAAAACTTAAGTGGTGGTCAGAAAAAAAGAGTATCTATTGCTAAAACCATAGCAGATTATCCGGAACTGATTTTACTAGATGAGCCATTTAATTATATTGATCATCAAATAAAAGATGAATTAAGAAGAAGGTTTTTTACGTATGTTAAACAACATGAAATTACTTGTCTTTTAGTAAGTCATGAAAAAGAGGAGTTTTTAGCATTTGCAGATGAAATATTGGTTTTATCAAATCATAAAATAATAAGATCCGGAACGCCGGAAAATATTTATGAACAACCCCACTACGCTGAAGTAGCTCAATTATTAGACGATGTAAATATCTTAGCAATACAACCGGAGCGTCCAATAGCAGTTTATCCGCATGAACTCAAAATAAGCACAGAAAACCATACCGATATTACAATAGAATTAAAAGAAAGCTACTATCGCGGAGTTGATTATTTGAATAAAGGCTATTCTTTGAAATACAATCAATCTATTTTTTTCAACTCTGAACAATCACTACAAAAAAAATCAACATATCATTTAAAAATAAAAAGTCAAAAAGCTTTAGAACGCTATTTATTTTAACTTAGTTTATCAGGATTATAGCCTAAATATTCTTTCTCTCTTTCATGAAAAACCAAATCATGTTTTTTTAGTTCTTTTAAAACCGGTTCATAAATTTCTTTTATAGTTGGTCTTAACACCCCTTTTGTCTTGATTTCACCATTTAATATTTTAATTGTGGCGATTCCTACAGGTAATCCAACCGTTTTTGCCATGGCTGTAAATTTTTGGTTTTCACCAATGCAAACCATTGTAGAATCGATTTGTTTTTTTTGTTGATTGATTTCGTAACCAAACTTATGGTACATAACAATCATATCTTTATCATTCTTATCCAGGGTCCATTTTTCTTCTAAAATTTTTTGCAATGCCTGAGCTGGCGTTGGGTTTTTCAGATTGATGGTTTTAGAGTCGCTAAAAATATCTAATTCAAGTAATTTTTCCCAAATAAGGTCATCCTGATCAATCTTAAGCGAATGCCTTAATTTCAGTTCAATAGAATCATAAGGGGAATAGGGTAAAAATAGATTTACAAATTCCCTATAGGTCATTTCTTCTGCGTTTTGAATATGATAGGTGTCTTCCGTCATTCCTAATTGAACAAAAACATTCCAGGCTTTGCTAAATCCTACACGTCTTAAGGTACCTCTGTAAATAGTAGGAATATCTTCTAACCCATAAATGCTTCTGTAAGCCAGCGAATTTCTATTAGCTAAGCCTTCAAATTTACCATATTGAGGTACTTCTAAAAACTCAGTTCTTCTAAATAAACGTTGATATGGTATGTATTTATATTTACCTTCCTGTATAAATTCTGCAGCACCACCTTGACCTGCTACCACTACATTTCTAGGGTTCCATGTAAATTTATAATGCCATAGATTATCATCACTCTCCGGAGCGACAAGTCCACCTGTAAAAGATTCAAACATCAGCATTTTTCCACCACTGTTTTTTATCTTATCTATTACTTCCATAGCGCTCATGTGGTCTATCCCAGGGTCAACTCCTATTTCATTTAAAAAAGTAAGCCCCTTTTCTTTAACATCATTATTTAAATCACTCATTTCTTTAGAAACATAAGAAGCGGTTACCATATTCTTATTAAGGCTCAAACATGTTTTGGCTACCTCTAGGTGAAATCTGGCTGGTAGCATAGAAATAACAATAGATGCATCATTGATCAGTTTTTCTAAAGCCGGTTTGTCAAAAACATCTAAGCTGATTGCAGTACAATTTTCATATTCATCAGCTATCTTTTGAGCAACTTCAGGAGATTGATCTGCAATACTTATTGATACCGGAAGTTCTTTTTGTTCACTTAAATATTTAATGAGCCAGGATGTAGATTTTCCAGCTCCGATAATGATTATATTTTCCATAAAAATAAAGCTTATATTTTTAAATTATTTAAATTTGTAGAAAAGCGAAAGTAAGTATTTTACGAATTAGACAAAATTTAAATGAATAGAATTATTATTTTAACTGCATCTGCTTTAGGATTTGTCGGGGTTATTGTAGGAGCTTTTGGCGCACATGCTTTAGAAGATATAATTACATCAAATCAGTTAGATAGTTATGATACAGGTGTTAAGTATCACTTAATTCACGCATTGTTACTTCTGTTCTTAGGCTTAGAAACGCACTTAAATAACCAACGCAAGAAAATCATTTGGCTTTTTTTATTAGTAGGTATACTATTTTTTTCAGGGTCAATATATGGTTTAGCTACAAATGATCTCACCAGCTTTGATTTTAAAAAGATAGCATTAATAACACCTTTAGGTGGAAGTTTGTTGATATTCTCCTGGCTTATGATATTCATCAGTTATTGGTCAAAAACAAAGAAAACAACTAAGCATAGAAAATAATTTTTAACAAAATAGACATAAATTTACAAAAACATTTAATATGGTTAATAATCAAATTTCTAAAATTGAGCAGGACTTAAACAAACATGGTATCATAAATGCTGATTTTCATTATAATTTAAGCCCTGAAGAGCTACAGTCTATTACAATAGAAAAAGGCTTAGGGGAAGAAACAGCAGATGGAGTTTTAGCCGTAAACACCGGTGAATTTACCGGAAGATCACCTAAGGATAGATATCTTGTAAAAGATGATATTACAAAAGATGAAGTTTGGTGGGGCGAAATCAATAAACCAATAGAACCGGAAACTTTTGATTCACTTTATGCTAAAATTACGGACTATTTAGCAGGAAAAGAAATTTACGTAAGAGACGTTTATGCTTGTGCCGATGATAATTATAGGGTAAATATTAGACACATTAATGAATTACCCTGGAGTAATATGTTTTGCGATAATATGTTTTTAAGTCCAACTGAAGATGAGTTAAAAAATTTTGAACCGGATTGGACGGTAATTAATGCACCCGGATTTGAAGCAAATCCTGATATAGATAGAGTTTTATCAAAAAACTTTGCGATTTTAAATTTTACGAAGAAAATCGCTATTGTAGGCGGTACCGGATATACGGGAGAAATAAAAAAAGGTATCTTCTCCGCTTTAAATTTTGAACTTCCGGTTTTTAAAGATACTTTACCAATGCATTGCTCTGCTAATGTAGGTAAAGATGGAGATACGGCTGTATTTTTTGGTTTATCCGGTACGGGAAAAACTACCCTTTCTGCTGATCCTGATAGAGCGTTGATAGGAGATGATGAACATGGCTGGACTAATGAGAATACGGTTTTTAACTTTGAAGGTGGATGCTATGCTAAAGTTATAGACCTGACAGAAGAAAAAGAACCAGATATTTATAGGGCTATCAGAAAGGGAGCTATTCTAGAAAATGTCGTTTTAGATAAAAATAAAAATGTTGATTTTTCTAATGCAAGTATCACACAAAACACCAGAGTAAGCTATCCATTATCTCATATCGACAATATTCAGTCTTCATCTGTAGGTCATAACCCTAAAAATATATTCTTTCTAACCGCTGATGCATTTGGTGTTTTACCACCGATAAGTAAGCTTACACCAGGTCAGGCAGCATTTCATTTTATAAGCGGTTATACTGCTAAAGTAGCAGGTACGGAGGAAGGAATAGATGAACCTTTACCTAGCTTTTCAGCTTGTTTTGGTGCACCATTTATGCCTTTACATCCTACCAAATATGCTGAAATGCTAAGTAAAAAAATGAAAGAGGCAAAGGTTAATGTCTGGTTAGTTAATACAGGCTGGTCCGGCGGATCTTACGGAATAGGTTCTCGTATAAAACTTAAGTACACCAGGGCTATGATTACAGGAGCTTTAGAGGGCAAATTAGATGATGTCGAGTTTAATCAAGAGCCTTTCTTTGGTCTATATATTCCGGAAAGTTGTCCTAATGTACCTGATGAAGTGCTCAAACCTAAACAAACCTGGAAAGATACTGATGCTTATGATAAAAAAGCTAATGAACTCGCTCGCTCATTCCATGAGAATTTTGAAAAATTTAGCGATTATGCTAATGATGAAATCATGGCCGGCTCACCAGCCGTTGGAAAAAAATAATTTCTAAATTACTTAATAACAAAAAATAGCTGTTCAATTGATCAGCTATTTTTTGTTAGCTTCAGTAATATAATTTTCTAATGCCATCGTCATTGATGGGGTTTCTGGAGTAGGAGCTTTAATATTAACTTTTAGCCCTTTATCATTAGCAGCTTTTATGGTCGTGTTACCAAAGCATGCTATCCTGGTATCATTTTGTTCAAAATCAGGGAAATTTTCAAAAAGTGATTTTATACCGCTTGGACTAAAAAAGACAACAATATCATAGGTGACGTCTCTTAAGTCAGATAAGTCACTTACCACGGTTCTGTAAAAAATTCCTCTTTTCCACTCTACCTTGATTTCATCTAACTGTTGTGGTATTGTAGGTTTAAGCATATCTGATGAAGGCAGTAAAAACTTTTCATCTTTATGTTTCTTGATAGTATTTATAATGTCTTGAAAGGTTCGCTTTCCTACATAGATCTTTCTTTTTCTATACACCACATATTTTTGAAGATAATAGGCAACCGCTTCACTTTGGCAGAAATACTTTAAATCTGTAGGAATTTCATATCGCATATCTTCTGCAATTCTGAAAAAATGATCTACCGCATTTCTACTGGTTAGAATGATTGCTGTAAATTGAGTTAAATCTATTTTTTGTTGTCTAACTTCTTTAGCATCAACGCCTTCAACGTGAATAAATGGTCTAAAATCAACTTTTAAGTTGAATTTTTGTTCTAATTCAGCGTATGGAGAGTTTTCAGCTTTTGGTTCTGGTTGTGAAATAAGAATGCTCTTCACTTTCATAGAGGGGGTTTTAGATTAATTTAATCAATCATCATTTGATAAATGATAAAATATGTTCCAAATTCGAAAGTGCAAAGATATAAAATAATGTAATGCAAATTATCTATTAATTGTTTATCATTTTTATAAAAATAAATAAGTTGACCTGTTATGTAGATAATTGATAAACCTATTATCGCCTGATGAAATGAAATACTTATACTATAATCATTATATTCCGTAAAAAGTATTACGGGCGCCAATGATATTAAACAATAGTTGGCTAATAAGAACTTGTAATTAATATATGATTTGAAATCTTTATTTAAATCTAAAATATACATAATCAGTCTATCTGCAGCTGTTTTTAAAAATAATAAAGTTCCTATAATCAGCGCCCCGTAAATCCATAGAAAACCATTTTTATTATCTGTAATTAAAAACTCGTTTAAAAATGGAATACTGAGTGTTAACTCATAGAATTGAATACTTAGTAAAATTGTAAAGAATGTGAGTAAATAAAATAACAAATATGACAGGTTTTTATTGGAGCTTTCATATTCATTTATTTTTATAAATTGACCTGCTAAAGGCGTCAATAGTATTGATTTAAATAATTTATAGTTGATCCGACTCATAATTAAGACAACAATCAGAATCAGCAGGTTTACAAGTATTATCGTTGTCTGGATATCCATATGATCATTAGATTTATCAATTATTTTGGAACTCTTTTAAAAATCAAAAAAACGTAAATTTGACAAACTTTTTTTCATGGTTGCTAAATTAGTGATTATTCCCACTCTTAACGAAGTTGAGAATGTAGAAAAAATCATATCATCTGTATTTTTACTTCAAGAAGATTTTTCTGTTTTAATAGTTGACGATCAATCAACTGATGGAACACAAAGTCTTGTAAAAGAGATGGCAAAAGAAAATGATCAACTTTTCTATATTTTTAGAACTGGAAAAAAAGGTTTAGGAAAAGCTTATGTGGATGGTTTTAAATGGGCATTAAAAAAAGGTTTTGATTATATTTTCCAGATGGATGCTGACTTTTCTCATGATCCTAAGGATTTAAATCGTTTGTATAAAACATGTCAAGCGTCTAACTATGATATGGCTATTGGGTCTCGATATGTAAAAGGCGTTAATGTGGTTAACTGGCCTATGAAAAGGATTCTTCTTTCATGGTTTGCATCTAAATATGTCAAATTTATTACAAGAATGCCTATCGAAGATTCTACAGCCGGATTTGTTTGTTATAAGAGAAAAATACTTGAAAATTTAAATTTAGATAAAATCAAGTTTGTTGGCTATGCTTTTCAAATTGAAATGAAATATAAAATTTATCAACTCAATTATAAAATTAAGGAAGTCCCTGTTATATTTACTGATAGAGAAAAGGGTAAGTCAAAAATGAACGCCAGAATAATTAAAGAAGCAGTTTTTGGCGTCTTAAAATTAAAACTTAATTTTTAGATTTTAATCGGATAGTAATGATGTTTAAAAGAAGCAAGCTAGACTTAAGCTACTTTTTTTAACAGTAGTGACTGAATATAAATTTGTCAAGATATATCACAGTAAGTGATGGGGCACATTTACCGTTTTAAAGCCTGGTCATTGCTGCTCAGCTGTGAGCTTTGCATGTTCCTGTCTTTTTTAGTCAGATTAAAAAGAATGCCTAAATATTAATGAAAAATTTAGCTAATCATGAATAACCTGTTTAATCTATAGCTGTAAAGTTGACATAATTTTTAAGGACTTCAGGTAATTTGATGTCTTTTTCAGTTTGGTTATTTTCTAAAATTGCTGCCAGGATTCTAGGTAAAGCTAAAGCACTTCCGTTCAAAGTATGAGCAAATTGTTTTTGATTGTTTTCATCTTTATATCTAACTTTTAATCTTCGGGTTTGATAAGCTTCAAAATTAGATACGGAAGATACTTCCAGCCATTTTTCTTGCGCAGCTGAATATACTTCAAAGTCATAAGTTAAAGCGGAAGTAAATCCCAAATCTCCACCACATAGCCTTAGTTTTCTATAAGGAAGTTCTAAATTCTGAAGTATTTTTTCAATATGATCAGCCATTTTCTCTAAAGCTTCATAGGAATGTTCTTGTTTTTCAAAATGAACAATCTCAACTTTATCAAATTGATGCAGTCTATTTAACCCTCTTACATGCGAGCCATAACTGCCGGCTTCTCTTCTAAAACAAGGTGTATAGCCCGTATATTTGATGGGAAAATCTTCTTTTCGGAGAATTTCATTTCTATGTAAGTTTGTTATAGGAACTTCAGCTGTGGGAATCAAGTATAGATCATCTTGGCTTACATGATACATTTGGCCTTCTTTATCAGGGAGTTGTCCGGTTCCTGTTCCAGATTCAGAATTGACAAGTAGTGGAACCTGAACTTCTTCATAACCGGCCTTTTCATTTTCATTTAAAAAATAATTGATCAAAGCACGCTGAAGTTTTGCTCCTTTCCCTTTATATACGGGGAATCCGGCTCCGGTTAATTTATTTCCACTTTCAAAGTTGATCAGCTCATACTTTTGAGCAAGCTCCCAATGCGGTAGTGGCGTAAAATTAAATTCAGGGAGCTCTCCTTTTCGGTCTATTTCTATATTATCTGATTCATCTTTTCCTTTGGCGACAGATTCATGAGGTATATTTGGTATTTGATACAAAACATCCTGAAGTTCACCAGAAACTTGTTCCTGTTTAGAAGATAGTTCTTTTGTTTTCTCTTTTAAAGTAGTTGTTTTTTGTTTTAGTTCTTCTGCTTTTTGCTTTTCACCATTTTTAAAACAGGCACCTATTTCTTTAGAAAGCTTGTTCATTTCAGCAGATGTCGTGTCTTTTTCTGCTTGTAACGCTCTGCGCTGTTTATCTAAATGAACGGCTTGATCCAGCAATTCTTCTGCTGGCAAATTACGTTTTTCTAAAGCTTTTATAAAGTCATTTTTATGATCAGCTATGCTTTTAATATCTAACATATAATTTTTTCTTTAAGTAAATAATGGTTTGATTGTCAGAATTGATATAAAAAAAATCAAAACTAATAATAAATAAGTTTTACCAAGCTTAATTCGATTAAAAAATGCAAGCTTGAAATAGTTTAGCAATTAATAGAAAAAAAACGAGTATTAGTCTTCAAAGAATTGAACTTTACCGCTAGATAAAGAATAAACACCTCCGGCTATCTGAAGATTGTCAGCATCAACAAGTTTTTTTATGATATCGCTTGTATTGTAAATTCGCTGACAGGTAAGACGAACATTTTTATCAATAACCTGGTCCACAAATTGTTTATTGCTGGAATCGTGTGGTTGATCTATCTTAGTAGATGCGTCTATTGCCGGTTCTATTTTTCTGACCAATGCTGAAATATTGCCCATTCTAACTTTATCACATGCCGCACTTACAGCACCACAGCTTTCATGACCTAATACAAAAATCAATTTACAGCCAGCAACTTTTGTAGCGTATTCCATACTGGCAAGTACATCATTGCTTTCAATATTTCCGGCAATTCTTGTTACAAAAACATCACCTATACTTTGATCAAAAATGGTTTCTACCGGGACACGACTGTCCACACAAGACAAAATGATAGCCTTGGGATTTTGCCCTGCGGTAGCATCTGCTTTTAAAGCATCTATATTCCTTTTTAAAGGTTGATTATTTACAAATCTTTTATTGCCTTGTTTAAGATCATTTAGTACATCATTTGCTGTATAATCTGTTTGATCTTGTTTGCTAAATATTTTGTTTGAATTTTCCATTATTAACCTGCTTTGATAACATCTTTTCTAAATAGATCATCGAAACTTTCCGGATTATCTACTTCTCCGTTTTCATACTTGAAATGTATATTGATGTTTTTCTTTTTAGCGCGTTTTGCGTAGTCATCTAAGACTTCTAAAACATCATAATCTAATGATTTTGTGTTTCTTACATCTATTTCAAGAAGAGAGTTTTCCGGTATATTATTAAGTTCTCGCATAATAGCTCCTTTGTTAAAAAAGGTTACTTCTTCTGCAAAGTTCATTTTAACATGATGATTATCTCCATTTTGTTCTTTTAAGTGTAAGAAATGAGAATTTTTATAACTTTCTATTAATACTCTAATGACACCAACAGCCAGACCAAGACCTATACCAATAAGAAGATCTCCAAAGACCAGGCCTAATACCGTTACTAAAAATGGGATATATTGCTTCTTTCCCAAATTGATCATTTTTTTAAATAAAGACGGCTTAGCTAATTTATAACCTACTAATAATAAAATTGCGGCAAGCGAAGAAAGCGGAATTTGATTTAGAAAATTAGGTATGATGATTATCGATAAGAAAAGTAAAACACCATGAAAAACTGCTGACAT
>Ga0102930_1000606_pt1 | contig 11854 bp, 13 predicted proteins | sample SalPon1_B_H2O_MG_FD_84514 | JGI IMG/M metagenome (GOLD analysis project Ga0102930, IMG submission 84514) | Salt pond water microbial communities from South San Francisco under conditions of wetland restoration - Salt Pond MetaG R1_B_H2O_MG | ecosystem: Environmental > Aquatic > Non-marine Saline... | reverse complement strand
GCCGCCGACGGATGAGTCCACCATGGCCAGCAACGTGGTCGGGATCTGGATGAAATCAACGCCACGTTGGTAGGTTGCGGCGACAAATCCCGCCAGATCACCGATCACCCCACCACCGAGGGCAACGACCTGGCAGTCCCGGTCAAAGCCATTGACGAGCATTTCGTCGAAGACCGGTAACATCGACTCGAGGCGCTTTTCCTGTTCGCCATCACGGAGCGTGACGGCCGCGAACTGGCGATCCTGCAGGGCCGTGTGAAGGGCGGCCAGATAAAGCGGTGCCACCACTTCATTGCTGATGACAAGGACTTGTCGCGCCGTTATGGCCGCCTGTAACCGAGCGGGCTCTGCGAGCAGGCCTTGGCCAATGTCGATGGAATACTGCCGCTCACCCAGCGCTACCGTGACCTGTCGGGTTGCCTCAGCCATTGTCTGTCAGTCCTGTGTCTTGCACTCGTTCGGCCAGCCGGGCGGCCAGTCGATCTGGATTGCCATCTTCCGTGTCGATGGTGATGTCAGCAAGCGCCTCGTAGATCGGCCCACGCTCGGTCAGAAGCGTCTCAAGCCGGCCCCGGGGATCATCGCCCTGCAGGAGCGGGCGGTCGCTCTGACGGGTTCGGGCAAGCTGGGTATCTACCCGGGCTCGCAGATAAATCACCACGCCGCGAGCGGACAGATGAAGCTGGCTGTTCTCGTTCAATACTGCGCCGCCCCCGGTGGCGAGACAGATGCGCGGTTGCTCGGTCAGCTCGGTTAGAAGATCGGCCTCACGGCGACGAAATCCCGCTTCCCCCTCGATATCGAAGATGCGAGGGATATCGACACCTGTTCGGGCCTCAAGCGCGGCGTCCAGATCGACGAAGTCGAGACCAAGCCGCTCTGCCAGGCGTCGGCCGATGGTGCTTTTCCCCGCCCCCATTGGCCCGATCAAAAAGACGCGATCCACATGATTCATGGCGGGGATTCTACCGCGTTTGCCAACGCGGTCGGATTTTCGAGAATGCGCGGCGTCACAAAGACCAGGAGCTCGCTGCGGTCGTCCACGCGCACCCGGCGCTGGAATAAACCACCCACCCCGGGCAAATCAGCGAGGACGGGCACCCGACGCAGTCCTGTACGGCGGGTTTGTTCAAAAACGCCGCCCAGCACAACGGTTTCGCCATCGGCGACCAGGACATTCGTGCGCACGGACTGGGTGTTGATTGCCGGTCCGTCAGGCGTTTCTTCGCCGCGACTGTCCTGATTCACCGCGAGGGCCAGCTGGATGTGGTTATCGGGGGTGATTTGAGGGGTAACCACCAGGCCCAGCACCGCTTCACGGAACGCAATGCTGGTCGCACCGCTAGAGGTCGCCTGTTCAAACGGGATCTGGACCCCCTGTTTGATTTCGGCGCGCTGATGACTCGCGGTGACCACACGCGGGCTTGAGACGATTTCGCCTCGGTTTTCGCTTTCCATGGCGGAGAGCTCGAGCTGCAGCAGATAGCTGCCCACCTTGCCAATGGCAATGCCTGCCGAGGCGGCGGTGTTGCCAGCGGGGAGATCGACCAGCAGTCCATCGGCGTCGCGCGTGCCACCGATCCGGACGGTGTTGTCGCTGAAGGTGTTCTCGCGCTGGGCACCGAAGCGTACGCCGAGCTCATCGCTGAAGTCATCGCTGGCAATAACGATGCGGGCCTCGATCAGAACCTGTCGCACGGGAATATCCAGGCGTTTGATGAGGGCCTGTGCGTCGGCAAGCTGTGTGGGGCTACCCGTGACGACCAGCGTGTTTGTCCGGGTATCGACGCGGGCGGCTTCGGCATCGATCAGTGAGACAAGGCCGTCGGCCTGGGCATATTTCAACGGGATAAAGCGGGTGACTGCGGCGTCGCCTTCGGATCGCGTCGTCGTGGCTGACGGGGTGTTTGGCGTTGCCTCCAGGGCGTCGATTTGCTCAAGGAGCTCTTCAAGTGCCATATCGCGGACATCAATGCGCATCGGTTCGTCGGCCAGGGCGAATGACACCCCGAAAAGGCCCATCAGCCCGAGCAGGTATCCGGCCATCCGGTGGGTCAGAGATCTGGGCAGGGCCATGGGCATGCTCCTGAGGACTGGCGCTTTCTCAGCGGGAGGTTGATGGGGTGGGTCTTCGGTTCTTCACCGCCCGGTCTGATCGCTGTGAGGGTGAGTGAGGTCGCCTCGATCGCCTCGACGCGCAAGTGCTCGCCGTCCTGCGTGGTGGTTGTGAGGGGGTCGCCGGCCTGTACGCGATGGATTTCGCCATCTCGGTCACGGATCAGTGCCCAGATTTGTGCGCCCTGAGTGATTCGCCCCAGGTAATGCGGCCATAGCGCCGGTGATGGCTCGCGCCGATTACGCTCCGTTGCAAAGGGGTTCTGCGCCAGGGCGTCGAAATGGGTTGCACGGGGCCGATCTGGCCTTGGTGCATGCGTCGATGGCGGAACGGTCGGGCGACCGGGGCGCCAGTGTGCGGAGAGCTCAGCGCTAAAGCGCAGCCCATCATCGAGGTTTGTTGGATTCATTGGCTCCAGATCGAATTGGTTAATCGTAATGAATCGGGGGTGGTGGGTGAGCTGCACTAGAAACGCCGCGATACCCGTCCAGGGGCCGTTAACCGTGGCGTTGATGGGGATATGGGCATTCCCTGGGTGCTTAGCGGCCACTCGCGGGGTGAATCGCTCGATGATGAGGCCGGCCTGACGGGCATCAGAAGCCAACTCGGCGAGGATGGCAGCGGCATTGGGCTCGCTGGGCAAAAAGCCATCACGATCAGCCAGGCGGGCCTGGAGCCGCCGCTGAGTCTCGTGGAGGTTGGGGCCATCGGCAAGCCGGTCGCGTTGGGCCTCAAGCGCTTCAGTGAGGACTTGTGTTTGGTCGCGGGCGTCGGCCAGCTCGGTACGGGCAGGCGCCAATAGCCACCAGAAACCCACTAAAAGCCCAGCGCTCAGCGCGCTTAATCCGCACAGGGCTACGGTGAGATGACGCTTGACGGGTTGAAGGGGTGTTATCGCCATGGCACTTCGGCCACCAGTTCGAAATGACTCTGCGCGATCGGGCGATTGGAGATGCCCCGCAGTTTCGTGATCCGCGCTGCCGTAACGACGGTCGATGCCGTCAGGCTGTCTGTGTAGGCGCTGATGGCCTCAGATGACCGTGTTGTTCCGGTGATTAACAGACCATCCTGCGTGCTGGAAAGGCGGTCTAGGGTAATCGGGGCTGGGCGTGTGGAGAGGACGGTTTCGATGGCTGTGAGGCGCTGCTGACGTGTGGCTTCCAGTGCCTGGATGGCGGCGAGATGGTCTTTCAGGGCGCGCACGGATCTCTCCAGCCGATCCAACTCGGTCAGTGCGGCTGTGCCCTCCTCCGTTTCGCGAGCCAGTGGTTCGTGGCGCGCTCGTTCGGCATCGATTTGATCGGTCAAGGTATGGGCAGCGATGAACATCGCACCCAGCCCCGATGCCACCAGTGCCCCCATCAGCATCAGAAAACGCCGCTGCAGTTGGCGCTCCCGGTGCGCTCGCCAGTCGAGTAGGTTAACGCCAGTGGGCATGGGGGTCACCGGCGTGCAGGGCAAGCCCTAAAGCCGTGCTCAGTCGATGGCTGACGTCGCGCAATGCGCTGCCGTCCACCTTGTCGGACCAGGTCAATCGGGTCAGGGGGTCCAGCATGAAAACGGAGAGCTTGAGGGCGCTGGAAAGCGAATCACACAGCGCCGAACACGCCCGCCCACCCGTGATGTACAGACCATTCAGCGTCCGCGCATCGTGACGGCCTTGATACACCGCAACCGCCCGTGTGCAGCTGATGATGAGTTGCTCGGTGTCTGTGGGGCCACTGAAAGCCTGGACCTGCCGATGAACGGGCTCATCCTCCGCGATCACACTAAACCGCAAAGACCGCTCGCCGGCATCGATGAGCCCAATGGTGTGCTGACCCGCGGTCTGCGGCAGCCATCGTCCAAGCCGCGCCAGGGCATGGTCCTCGACATCCACCAGTCGGCTCTGCAAGCGAGCCGCGCGCAGAAGGGCCAAACGCTGATCGATCATTTTGCGGTGTGTGGCAACCAGCAACACATTGACGTCGCTGGTTGTCTCGTCCGGGCTGGAGGCAACCTGAAAATCGGTATAAAGGGTGTGCCGGGGTTGATGCAGAAGCTCATCAACCGCCAGGGCAACGCGGCCGGCGATGGCGCGATCGGTGAGGCCGGGTGGGACGCGCAGATGCCGTGAGATCGCGGCGGCGGCAGGAATTGCCAAAGCAATCTGGCGGTCTCGTGGGCTGACTTTACGCACGGCGTTGCGTACCACCGGTGCCAGCGCTTTTGGGTCTGTGATCTCGCCTTCCCGAATAGCGGCCACGGGCAGCGGCTCCAGCGTGAATCCCGCGAGGCGTGGGGGCTGATAAGCCGTATCAAGGGCAACGGCTTTGATGGCAGTCGTGCCCAGGTCCACCCCCACGGCCAGGCGTTGCCGCCAGCCAGGCAATCGCCGCATCCAAGGGGGCGGGCCGATGGTATACTTGGTGGACTTCGGTTTCGTGCAAGCAAGGGCTTTAATGTCACGTATCATCAGGCGTTTCCTGCAGTTTCTGACCGGCCTTGCGGCGCTTGCCCTTCTCGGATTCAGCGGACTGATTGCGGCTTACATTGTTCTTGCTCCCACGCTGCCGAGCGTTGAGGAGGTGCGTAATGTCGAGCTTCAGGTGCCCTTGCGGGTGTACACCGCCGACGGGCAGCTCATTGACGAGTTTGGCGAGATGTGGCGCACACCCGTTGAGCTCGAGGCGGTCCCGGAGACCCTTAAGCAGGCCTTTATTGCGGCGGAAGATCGCCGCTACCGGGAACACCCAGGGGTAGATTACCAAGGGCTCACGCGCGCGGTTTGGTACCTGGTTCGCACTGGAGAAAAAGGCCCTGGCGGCAGCACGATCACCATGCAGCTCGCGCGCAATCTTTTCTTAACCTCGGAGCGGACCTATCTGCGCAAACTGCGGGAAATCTTCCTTGCCTTGCGAATCGAGCGCCAACTCGACAAGGACACGATCCTCGAGCTCTATCTCAATAAGATCTATCTGGGGCAGCGCGCCTATGGCGTGGCGGCGGCGGCTGATGTCTATTACGGGCGGCCATTGGCGGAGCTCACCCTGGCGCAGCAGGCCATGATCGCTGGACTGCCCAAAGCACCGTCGGCCTGGAACCCGATTTCCAATGCCGAGCGTGCCAGCGAACGTCGAGCCTATGTGCTCGAGCGCATGCTGGATACCGGCTACATCGATCAGGCCCGCTATGACCTGGCGATGGCAGCGCCACTAACGGCCGAGCGCCATCGCCGAGAGCGTGAGGCTTCGGCACCGTACGTCGCCGAGATGGCCCGCGACTGGATGACGCGCCGTTACGGGCGCGAGGAGGCCTACACGGGGGGGTACCAGGTGTTTACCACGCTGACCGCCGAGCGGCAGGCGGAGGCGCGTAGCGCCGTGCGCCGAGGTCTGCATGAATACGATGAGCGACATGGCTATCGCGGACCCATTGATCGCCTTGACAGGCCGGCTTTAGATGAAGAAGCCGAGCCGTTATTTGAGCGGCTGGCTGACTACCCGAGTCCAGGCGTGCTTGAGGTCGGCTATGTCAGCGGCGTGGATGAGCGAAGCGCGACGGTCCTGACCGCTTCTGGTCAGACGGTTGAATTGAATTGGGCGGGCATGCGCTGGGCGCGTGATCAGCTGGGTCGCAATGCGATGGGCCCCAACCCCGAGACCGCTGCCGACATCCTGAGTGAGGGTGACGTGATCCATCTGCGTCAGCGGGGCGACGAATGGCGCCTTGCTCAGGTGCCAGAGCCGCAGGCGGGGCTGGTCTCGCTGTCGCCGCGGGATGGCCGTGTCGAGGCGGTCGTCGGTGGGTATGACTTCTCGCTGAGCAAATTTAATCGAGCCCTGCAGGCGGAGCGGCAGCCGGGGTCTGCATTCAAGCCGCTGATCTACTCTGCGGCCCTTTCGCAGGGGCTGACACCCGCGACGTTGATTAACGACTCGCCGGTGGTGTTCGCGGATGTCTCGCTTGAGGATGTTTGGCGTCCCGAGAATTACAGCGGCCGGGTTTATGGCCCAACCCGGTTGCGGGAAGCGCTGATCAACTCCCGCAATCTGGTCTCGATTCGGGTGCTGCGCCAAGTGGGCGTGCAGGACGCGATCCGTCATATCGAGACGTTTGGGATCCCGGGCGACCAGTTGTCACGCAACCTCTCGCTTGCACTCGGCTCGGGGGAGGTGACCCCAGTGCAGCTGGCGGCGGCTTACCGTGTTTGCGAATGGGGGGTATCGCGTGACGCCGTATTTTATCGATCGGGTGATCGACAGCGGCGAGGGCGTGATCTATCGCGCCTATCCGGAGCGCGCGGTTCCCGCGTCCGAGATTGCTCCTGCCCCACCCTCGGAGGTGGGCCCCCAGCGCCCAGATGCCCGGCCTGCAGCGCGTATTATCGACGAGCGTGTGGCCTGGCAGATGCGCTCAATGCTGCGCGATGTGGTTCGGGAGGGGACCGGGCGCTCGGCTCTGCAGTTGGGCCGCGACGATCTTGCGGGCAAGACCGGCACGACCAACGATCAGCAGGATGCCTGGTTCTCCGGCTTTGGTGGAGGTCTGGTGACGACCGCCTGGGTTGGGTTTGATGAGCTACAGACACTGGGTCGTTATGAAACGGGTGGGCGGGCCGCCTTGCCCGTATGGATTCATTACATGGGCGCGGCGCTGAGCGGCCAGCCAGAGACCGAATGGTCCCGGCCAGAGGGGCTCGTTACAGTGCGAATTGATCCCAAGACCGGTCAGCGGACAGATGGCGAGGATGGACAGGCAATCTTCGAGACCTTCCGTGAAGAAAATCTGCCCAAGCGCAGCACCGAGGCCGATGAAGAGGGTGTCTCGGATGGGCGCAGCGGTGGCGATGGCACACCGATTTTCTGACAGGAGTGCAAAGACCATGGCACGGGGTAAGGCGAGCCGTGATTCGCGCATGCGCGAGCGGCTGATTCAGGAGGCGGCCAAAATCATGGCGACGGAGGGCGTTGAGGATTTTTCGCTCGCCAAGCGCAAGGCGGCCTTTCACCTCGGGGCGCCAGGCACGACTAATCTACCGCAAAATCGTGAGATCCAAGCGGCGTTGCAGGACTACCAGCGCCTGTTCGGGGGGACGCGCCAGCAGTCGGCTCTGCAGACGCTGAGAGAGGCGGCCCTCGAGGCGATGACGTTCTTTGCATCGTTCCGCCCACGCCTGGCTGGGTCCGTGCTGGATGGCACCGCTGGCCCCGAGAGCGCGGTCGATCTGCACTGTTTCGCCGATGTGCCCGAGGACGTCGTGCTTTTTTTGCTTGACCAGGACATCCCCTTCGAGACAGAAGAGCGACGGGTACGCTTTGACGATGAGTATGCCTTTGTTCCGATGCACCGTTTTATGGCCGGTGATATCGAAATCAAGCTCACGGTATTTGATGAGTTGGCCCTAAGACACCCGCCACGCAGCCCCGTTGACGGGCGGCCGATGCGGCGGGCTAGTCGTGGGGCCGTTGAGGCGCTGATGACCCCCGACGCTTAACGGCGACGGTGCAGCGGGACATAGTCGCGGCGTGCTGGCCCGGTGTACAGCTGGCGCGGCCGGCCGATCCGCTGTTCCGGATCTGACAGCATTTCCATCCATTGCGCGATCCAGCCGGGCGTGCGACCGATGGCAAAGAGTACGGTAAAGAACTCTTTCGGGATGCCAAGGGCGCGGTAAATGATCCCGGAGTAGAAATCGACGTTCGGATAGAGCTTACGCTCGACGAAGTAATCATCGGCCAGTGCAATTTCCTCAAGCCGCATGGCGAGCTCAAGCTGAGGGTCATTGCCAACACCGAGCTCATCCAGGACTTCATGACAGGTCTTGCGAATGATCGTCGCGCGGGGGTCGTAGTTCTTATACACCCGATGCCCAAAGCCCATCAGGCGGAACGGATCATTCTTATCCTTGGCCTTTTCGATGTACTTCGGCACCTGATCCACACTGCCGATTTCGCTGAGCATGTTCAGCACCGCCTCATTGGCGCCACCGTGAGCCGGGCCCCAGAGTGCCGCACACCCTGAGCTGATGGCGGCAAATGGGTTAGCGCCGGTACTGCCAGCCAACCGCACCGTGGAGGTGCTGGCGTTCTGCTCATGGTCGGCATGCAGGATCAACAGTTGATCCAGCGCGCGCTCGGCCACTGGATTAATCTCGAAATCCTCGCTTGGCCGTGCAAAAAGCATATTCAGGAGGTTGCCCGTGTATGAGAGCCGGTTGAGAGGATGGACGAAAGGCTCACCGACCATGTGCTTGAACGCGGCAGCGGCAATCGTCGGCATCTTGGCAATGATCCGATAGGCGCAAAGCAGCCGGTTCTCTGGATCATTGATGTCAATGGTGTCGTGATAGAACGCCGAGAGCGAGCCCACGACGCCAGTCAGCATGGCCATCGGGTGGGCGTTGTAGTGGAATCCGTTAAAAAAGATTCGCAGGCTTTCATTCACCATCGTGTGGTGCGTGATGGAGGTCTCGAAATGCGCGAGCTCCGTTTTGTTGGGTAGCTCACCGTGGATCAGCAGTCGGGCGACTTCGAGAAACGAGCTTTGCTCGGCGAGCTGCTCGATGGGATAGCCACGGTAGAGGAGGATGCCCTGATCACCATCGATGAAGGTGATGTCACTCTGGCAACTGCCGGACGTGCTGTATCCCGGGTCGTAGGTGAAGTAGCCAAGTTCCGAGTGCAGCGTGCGAATGTCGATGAGATCCGGGCCGTGCGTGCCGCTGCGAACGGGCATCTCGGCCTGCTTGCCGGTTGCGTTATCAGTCAAGGTGACGGTTTTGTCGGCCATGGCTCGACTCCCTGGTGGCGCCAGAGACTGGCGGACTGTGGGGCATCACTTCAAGCGCAGACGGGCGGCGCCATCATGCCGGGCCCGTCTCAGGCGGGACGGGGCTTCAGCCCTTGCTGCCCTTCGCCATTGCGCCGTAACGACGCCGGAATTGATCCACCCGGCCACCGCTTGAGAGTACGCGCTGTTTACCGGTGTAGAAGGGATGGCTGGCGCTCGAGATCTCCACTTTAACAAGCGGATACTCTTCGCCGTCCTCCCATTTGATGGTCTCGCCTGTCTGCACGGTTGACCGCGTCAGAAAGGAGAAGTCCGAGGAGATGTCCTGAAACACAACCGGACGATATTCGGGGTGGATGTCTTTTTTCATGGCGCTTCCCGACAGACTGGAAATCAGAGCGCGGTATCATAGGGCGTCGTTGCGATCTGTACAAGTGTAAGGGTCGTGCTGCGCGCCCGGTAGGGCGATGACCACAAGGCTGGTGCCCGCTCCTCGCGAGCGGTAGGATCGACGCTTTTGCGGCCTTACCGAACGAGAACCGATCTATGTATACCGGCCTTAAACACCTTCACACCACGGTCGCCACCCTGACGATCCTGCTGTTTTTGCTCAAAGGATTCTGGCTGGTCACCGGGTCCGCCATGCTCGAGAAGCGCTGGGCAAAGATTGCGCCCCACATCGTCAACGGCCTGCTGCTGGTGACGGCCCTTAGCACCGCCTGGATTGGTTGGAACTGGCCCGTCGTGCCGCATGGCTGGATCACCGCCAAAGCGATTGCGCTGCTGGCCTACATCGCGCTCGGCATCATTGCCGTCAAACCCGGGCGCTCGGTCGGAGTTCGTGTTCTGGCTTTCGCCACGGCCGTGGCAGTCTACGGTTATATCGTCATGGTGGCCCTTTGGAAGCAGCCCCTGCCGGTTTAATCCTAAGCCGGCTCGGCGCTATTGAGGCGTTAGTCATCGTCACGCCGGAGGGTGAGGGTTGGGCCGTCGGCCGTCACTTCGAGATGGCACTCGATGGGCTGGCAGCACACGATGCAATCTTCGATGTAATCCTGACTCCCCGCTGAGGGGTCGACCAGCGTGGTCCAAATCTCGCCGCAGTACGGACAGGTGATGGTGAGTTCATCCATCAGCCGGACCCTCCCATGAAAACGCCCAACAGATCGTTCAGAAAACGCTGACCCTGCGGGGTCGGCTTGAGTCGGTCTGGGTTGTCCGCGAGCCACCCCTGAGCAACGGCTGCGTTAACGCCGGGTTGCAACGCTGCCGCGCTCAGGCCTGTTCGCTGCAGCGCCTCATCGAGGGGTACGCCTTCTGTGAGCCGCAGCGCATTCATCAGATATTCCAGCAAGCGCTCGTCGTCTGGCACGTTGTGCTGGTCGGCAATCGCCGCGGAGGTGCCAGCCGCTGCCTGGTAGTGCCGGGGCATCGCTACGCGGTGCGTGCGGATGATATGCCCCGTCGGCGCTGTGATTTTGGCATGTGCGCCAGCGCCGATGCCAAGGTAATCGCCGAATCGCCAATAGTTGAGGTTGTGCTGGCATTCCTCCCCTGGCACAGACCACGCAGAGACCTCATAGCGCTGCAGCCCGGCTTCAGCGAGACGGTTGGCGCAAGCCGCCTCGATATCGGCCAGCGTGTCCTCGTCCGGTAAGGTCGGGGGGCGATAGTGGAATGCTGTGCCGGGCTCGAGGGTCAGTTGGTAGTGCGAGACATGCCGAATGCCGAGTGCAAGCACCTGTTCAACGTCATTGACCGCTTGCGCCAGGGTCTGATCAGGCAATCCGTGCATCAGGTCAGCATTAATCCGTTGAAAGCCGGCCCGTTGCGCGAGTCGAATCGCCTCGATCGCTTCTTGAGCCCCGTGAATGCGCCCAAGGCGGCGAAGATGAGGGTCGTTAAAAGTCTGCACGCCAATGGAGAGGCGGTTGATGCCAGCCTCGAGAAACCCCTCGAATCGATCGGCATCCAGCGTGCCCGGATTGGCCTCGAGCGTAATCTCGGCCTGGGGGCTCAGGTCGACTGCCTGCGCAAGACCGCGCAGCAGTCGATCAATGGCGGATGCGCTGAATAAACTGGGGGTCCCCCCGCCAATGAATACGGTGCTTACCGGTCGGCCGGCCGCCGTTGGCGCGGCGTGACCGGCGTCACGAAGCAGGGCGTCAATATAGTCGTTCTCGGGCAGTTCACCGCGGAGCGCGTGAGAGTCGAAGTCACAGTACGGGCATTTTTGAACGCACCACGGCAGATGGACATACAGGCCGAGCGGCGGTGGGGTCAGCGTGCCATCCATCGGGCCTCCAGCTGCTCGCGCAGGCGTGCCAACGCCTGACCGCGATGGCTGAGCCGGTTCTTGGTCGCGGCATCGAGCTGCGCTGCGGTGCAGTCCAGCGCCGGCAGATAGAAATGCGGATCATAACCAAAGCCGCCCGTACCCTGCGGGGTCTCTGTCACGATGCCAGCCCAAACACCCTCTGCAATGATGGGTGCAGGATCAGCCGCATGGGACAGGTAGGCAACGACACATCGGTAGTGGGCGGCTCGTTCATTCGGGGCAAGGTCGATGAGTTCATCGCATAAGCGATCGCAATTGGCCGCATCTCCGGCGTCCTCCCCCGCCCAGCGCGCGGAATACACCCCAGGGGCCCCCTCCAGTGCCGGGATTTCGAGCCCGGAGTCATCGGCAATCGCCGGCAGGCCCGTGTGCGCGGCGGCATGCCGCGCTTTGATAATCGCGTTTTCGATAAACGTCGTCCCCGTCTCGTCGGCTTCCGGAACGAAGTAAAAAGATTGTGGGCGGACCTCAGCGACCAGCCCCTCAAGCAGCTGCTGGAGTTCAGCAACCTTGCCCGGGTTCCCTGTGGCCAGAACGAGTCGATCCACGGCGGTCACGGTGCGTCTTCGAGGGCGTGCTCCAGGGCGGTGCGCTGTTCATTGACCAGCGTGTCGATGCCGCCACTGGCG
>Ga0102930_1000604_pt1 | contig 11870 bp, 7 predicted proteins | sample SalPon1_B_H2O_MG_FD_84514 | JGI IMG/M metagenome (GOLD analysis project Ga0102930, IMG submission 84514) | Salt pond water microbial communities from South San Francisco under conditions of wetland restoration - Salt Pond MetaG R1_B_H2O_MG | ecosystem: Environmental > Aquatic > Non-marine Saline... | reverse complement strand
GATCTAAGGCTTGTAAAGCGGTCAAAGAAGCGCCAGCGCGAATGAGCTCGTCGGCGCTTTCATAGCAATATAACTCAATGCACTCGCGCTCTGCAAAACGCGAATCAGCCAAAGCTTTTTCAATTTCCGGGCGCATAAAATCAAAAGCTAAGGTACCCGGACCAATAAAAGCCACACTCACCGGATCGTTCAAAGCAAACAAACTACGCAAGCCCGAACCCAAAGCACGGCCTGCTTCGCGAAAAGCAGCCCGTTCGGGGCCATCTTTCACTTGTGCCGCTTGCAAAATAGCGCTCATTGCTTCGCTGGCAGTTTCATCGGCAGGATCAGTGTGCACGGGTAAACCACTCGCTTGACGATAAATCGCATAATCGCCCGCATAAGCTTCAATGCAACCGCGTTTACCACAGCGGCATAACGCTCCTTCTGGCTGATAATCCATATGCCCAAACTCACCGGCAGTGGAACGCACCCCAGCAAACGTTTGCCCGCCACGAATCAAGCCCATGCCAATGCCTTGCGATAGCATGATCGTCACAAAATCTTGACCAAAGCGTTCTGGATATAAGGTGTGTAACGCTTCCGCGGCGCGATTACAATCATTCCCCAAGCAAACGGGTACGGCGAACGCTTGCTGCAAGGCTTCGCCTAACGGGACATTACGGCTAGGGTTCATCGGTGTGTATAGCAATATTTGCGCACTGCTATCCACCGTGCCTTGCATCGCCACACTGATATAACGTAAAGGCGCATCGGCCGAGGATGCCTGTTTGAGCAAACGCTTAATGATTTTAATGACTTCCTCAATAAACGCCTCACTTGAAGCAGCACGAGAGCGGAAACTCGCATACTCACGTTTTAAGACTTGCCCTGCATAATTTTCCAAGCTGGCATACAGCGTGTTCATCGCCATCACGACCGTGACAATATGAGCAGCTTGCGGATTAGGGAACAAGGTCACGCGTGGCCGCCCCCGACGGTGGGCGGTCGCAATGTCTTCTGAACTAAGCAATAAACCAGCGGCTAATAAATCGGAGGTAATACTCGACACCGTTGCAGGTGATAAACCTGTTTGCTCCACCAGTTCAGTACGCGCTGCTTGTTGCAAGCGGCGTAATGAGCGTATCACTAAACGCGTGTTTTGGCGGCGCACATCATCGGTGCGAACCACATGAGCCATGTTAATTTTATATCCTCGCTCTTTAAATAAAGAGGCGCTGCAATCGCTATGACCACAGCGCCTAAACTAATGACGGGCCATTAATGCAACTTCATCGTCTCAAATTGCCCGTCTTTGATTTCAACTTCGCGATAAGAACCGGGTACATCACCATTGTCATCAAACTCAATTTGCGTGGCGCCGACATAATCAATATCACCACCTTTTTGTAAAATTTCCAAGCCTTTAGTTAACTCGCCTGCCAAAATCTTTTCGCCAGGCGCATTAGCCACTTCCAGCATTTTTTCTTGCATTGCGGCACGATCCGCCGAGCCTGCGGCTTGAATAGCTAAGGCAATTAAAGCCATCGCATCGTAGGATTCTGCACGATAAGGGCCACCGTCTCCGTCAACACCATGCTCTTCCGCTAAGGCTAACCACTTTTCTGTGCCTTCGTTTTCACCACCTGGCGTCGTACCAAAGGTGCCATCAACATTATCACCCATGGCCTCAGTCAAGGCATCGCCAACCATGCCATCCGCGACAATAAACTGACTAAAAGCCCCCGTGTCTAAAGCACTTTGCATAACGCCTTTGCCACCTTGATCAACATAGCCGAGCACAACCAAAGTATCCGCACCAGCCGCAGATAATGAGGCTACCTCAGCAGAATAATCGGCTTTGCCATCCTCATGAGACGCATTCATCACAATCTCACCCCCTAATGCCTCAAAGGCGGTGCTAAATGAATCACTTAAGCCTTTGCCATAATCATTATTGGTATAAGTAATGGCTACGCTGTCAATGCCACGTTCTTTGGTAATATCTGCTAGGACTTGACCTTGACGCGCATCAGACGGTGCGGTGCGGAAAAAGAAACCTTTATCCTCCAACTCCGTTAAAGCGGGCGACGTTGCCGATGGTGATATAGTTACCACGCCATTAGGCACACTGACATTATTCGCGACCGCTGTTGTCGCGCCGGAACAGCTAGCGCCATAAATAGCCGCTACTTTTTCAGCATTAACCAAGCGTTCGGCGGCAGCAGTCGCGGCACTCGCATCCACACAGGTTGAATCTGCCCGCACGCCTTCTAAGGTCGCACCCTCTAATAATAAACCAGACTCATTCACCTCTTTAATAGCGATCTCCGCCGACGCGGCCATATCAGGCGTTAGCGATTCAATGGGCCCTGTAAAGCCTTGTAGTACACCCACTTTGATGGTGTCTTCTGCACTTGCTGTGCTGGATAAGCCAGCGATCAATGCCGCTAGTAATAACTTTTTCATCGTACTTTCTCCTTTTTGCTAAGTTTTACGGTGTTGCTCGGGCAAAATGCCACGCGGGCTAAACCGCATCACCAATAATAACAATAGCCCCATAACCATAACGCGCATGTATTGCGCACTATCCAATAAATGCACTCGTAACGCATTATCCGCTGCCATACCGCTGGTCAATTGATCCATGAGCCAAAAGCCAACCGGCTCAGCCTCCACCCACATAAACCAAATCAAAAAGCCACCTAACACCGCGCCCAGATTATTGCCTGAGCCTCCCACAATCACCATAACCCAAATCAGAAAGGTAAAACGCAGTGGATTATAACCGCCCGGCGTAAACTGCCCATCTATAGTGACCAGCATTGCCCCGGCGATACCCACCACGGCTGAGCCCAGTACAAAAATCTGCAAGTGACGCTGCTTAATATCTTTACCCATCGCCGCCGCAGCCGTTTCATTATCCCGAATCGCCCGCACCATGCGCCCCCACGGTGAATTTAAGGCTAAGACACATAAGCTTAAAATGAGGATTAACACCACGCTAAACAAGCCGGTGTAGCATAATTTCACCGCGATACTGGATGCGTCCACCACAGCCGCTTGCAAAGCTTCACTACGCGCCACGCCACTTAAACCGGCGAGCGCCTCCGCCTGCCAACGTTCCACCCAGCCAATAAACCAAGCACTCTCCTGCAAAGTCACTTCATACGGCACCGGACGGGGCAAACCTGTTACATTTTTAACACCACGCGTTAACCAATCCTCATTACGCAGCAGCGCAATAATAATTTCAGAAATACCCAGTGTGGCAATGGCTAAATAATCCGTGCGTAGCCCCAAGGCCACCTTGCCGATCAGCCATGCCGCACACGCCGCTAAAACACCACCGACCAGCCAAGAGAATACAATCGGCAAGCCCATGCCGCCTAGAAAACCAGTGCGCGACGGATTAACGCTCTCGATGGCCTCCACAGCGGGCGCGAATACCGGCCGAATCAGCACATAGCCCAGCAATACCACCACCGTCATGAGCAGCCATAAATAAGACTTGCCCTGCCAGCGTTGATACACCCACCAGCCCAGCACAATCGTAGCCAGCAATAAGGCTAAACTCGCTAAAATACCTAAGCCACCGACACGCCACGCCTCCGCCACCGGCGCATGCGCGACTAAGACCGCCGCCAAGCCCCCTAAAGCGGTAAAACCCATAATGCCAACATTGAATAAACCGGCGTAACCCCATTGGATATTTACGCCTAAGGCCATAATCGCGGACACAATACACAAATTAATGATCGCCAAAGCGACTGACCAAGATTGCACGCTGCCCACCCAAAACAGCAGCAAAGCCATCACGCTAAAAGCCAACACAGCGCGGACGGTATTATTATGCAGCCAGCTCATATGACTTTCCCCTTAAAAATACCCGTGGGTCGCACCAACAGCACAATCACCAAAATCATAAAGGACACGGCTGATTTGTACTCAGTCGATAAAAACTGCATTAAGCTTTCTGGCGCCCATTCAGCGGGCAACAACAACATAAAAAACTTTTTATAAGCATAAGTGATCAAAGCCTCTGAAAACGCGATCACAAAACCACCTACCACCGCACCAATCGGACGCCCAATGCCCCCCACAATAACTGCTGCAAACACCGGCAATAGCAAGTGGAAGTAAGACAAGGGCTTATAGCCTTTATCTAGGCCGTATAACACACCCGCCACCGTGGCAAGTGTCGCTGATAGTATCCACGTAATCCGTACCACCCGTTGCGGATCAATCCCCGACAATAAGGCGAGATTTTCATTATCCGCATAAGCGCGCATCGCTTTGCCCGTTTTCGTTTTTTGCAAAAACCAAAACAACCACGCCATTAATAGCAAAGCGAGTACAATGCTTAAACCTTGCGAAGTTTTTAACGCTAAACCTTCTTCTAAGCCCGTCCAAACGCGGAAATCAGGCACAGTCATAATAAAGCGCTCACCGTCACTGAAATACTGATCACCTGGCCCCAAAATCACCCGCACCAAGCCATTCATAATGAACATCACCCCCACTGATGCCATGACAAAGGTAATCGGGCGACTGCGTTGCGTGCGGTAATACTGATACACCCACTTATCGGTTAATAAACACAGCAGCGCTGTGGCCGCAATCGCCAGCGGCAAGGTCAATAAAGCCGTTGGCAAAAAGCCCAAGCTAATCCCTACACTTTGCAAAACGCCTGTCAGCAACACCGCCACCATCGCCCCAAAAGCCATAGTCTCACCTTGCGCAAAATTGGCAAAACGCAACACGCTATAAATCAAAGTCACGCCCAAAGCGCCCAGCGCTAACTGCGCGCCGTAGCTTAAAGCGGGTACAAGGACAAAATTAGCCAATAAGACCAAGGCATTTAAGACATCCATGCTTTCGCTCATCGTTACCCCCCCAAAAAGGCTTGGCGCACTTCTGCATCAGCCAATAGCGCTTGCCCACTATCGGTATAACGGTTTTCCCCCATCACCAGCACATAGCCTTTATCTGCAATTTCTAAAGCTTGGCGCGCATTTTGCTCCACCATTAACACGGCAATCCCATTAGCTCGCACCTCCAAAATACGATCAAACAACTCATCCATCACCACCGGCGATACCCCCGCCGTCGGCTCGTCCAACATGAGCACTTGCGGCTGCGTCATGAGCGCTCGCCCCACTGCCACCTGTTGACGCTGCCCACCGGATAACTCGCCCGCTAACTGATGACGCTTGGTTTTTAAGATAGGAAATAATTGGAAGACTTGTTCTAAAGTCGTTTGGAAGCTGTCCTCACGTAAGTAAGCCCCCATTTCTAAATTTTCTTCCACCGTCATGCCCGTAAACACATTCTCAGTTTGCGGCACAAAGGCCATACCCGCTGCCACGCGTGCTTGTGGACTGAGCGTGGTAATATCCTGCCCTGCCAAAGTTACTGTGCCAGCGCGTAAAGGTAGCATGCCGAGCAAAGCTTTCATGGCGGTGGATTTCCCCGCGCCATTGGGCCCGACAATCACTGCAATTTCACCTTGATCGACGGCAATCGTACAAGCCTGCAAAATATTCGGCCCATTGCCGTAGCCACCACTCAATTGCTCCCCCACTAAATAGCTCATGCGCTGTGCTCCTGTGTGCTCGTTTGAGTAGCGGCGATTTTAGACGGTTTGTTTTTTAAGCCACGGCCTAAGTAAGCTTCAATCACTTGCTCATTGCGGCGAATCTCCGCCACCGTGCCTTCTGTTAACACCTGCCCTTCGGCTAAGACAATCACCGGATCGCACAAACGCGCAATAAAATCCATATCATGCTCAATCATGCAAAACGTATAATTAAACTCTTGATTCAGGCGCACAATGGCATCCCCAATTTCAGCCAGCAAGGTACGATTCACCCCCGCACCGACTTCATCCAGCAGCACCACTTTAGCATCCACCATCATGGTGCGCCCCAATTCCAACAGCTTTTTCTGCCCACCGGATAAATTGCCCGCTCGCTCATGTGCCAAACGATCAATCTTTAGAAACTGCAACACTTCTTTAGCTTGAGTACGAATCTGCTGTTCTTGCGCGCGCACTTGGGCACGCCGCAGCCAAGCATTGACTAAACCCTCCCCCAATTGATTCGGCGGCACCATCATCAAATTTTCCAAAACGGTCATGCTAGAAAACTCATGCGCAATCTGAAAGGTACGCAATAAGCCTTTAGAAAATAACTGATGCGCATTTAAGCCCGTTACATCCTCACCATCGAGCAAGATTTGCCCTGAAGTGGGCGGATAAAGCCCGGCAATCAAATTAAATAGAGTCGACTTGCCGGCGCCATTTGGCCCTACCAAGCCGGTAATAGAGCCTGTTGCGATGCTTAAAGAAGCCTGATCGACCGCTTTTAAACCGCCAAAATGCTTAGAAACCGCCTTAACTTCAATCATTTCATCGCTCGCATGCTTAAAATCCCCCACGACCACGCGCTTTAAGTGCTTGAGTCCGCTAAAAATAAATTTAACACATGATGATTGTCTATCAGACAAGAAATGTCAAAGGTCAAGTCAGTTTTGCCCGCGCGTTTTAGCAGCGTGGGGTGACTCACCCATGGCCGCCGGACACAGCACCGCTGACCCGGTATCAGTTTCAATAAAAATTTGCGATTATGGTTATGCAAAACAAACCAAGGACACAAAATGATGCCGTCAACGCGTTTATTGCTCAGCCTATTACTCTTTTTAACTAGCCACAGCGGCTTAGTACAAAGTGCTAGCGCTAGCGGGCCCACACTAACCACCGCTTATGATTACCATCTGCTTGATCAAACCTACCAAGCGATTGCACTACCCGAATTAGTAGCCGCTTTACAAGACAGCGATGTCATTTTTATTGGCGAATACCACGGCAATCACGCTTCTCACTTATTGCAAATGCAACTTTTTGCTGCACTACATCAACAACAGGCATCACAAGCTACTATCTTGAGCATGGAAATGTTTAATCGTGATCAGCAGGCTATTCTGGATCGCTATATGGAAGGTGACATTGGCGAGCGCACGCTGATTGATAAAGCACCAACTTGGAAAAACTACCGCGCTAGCTATCGCCCTTTAGTCGAATACGCGAAGCAACACCAAATTCCGGTAATTGCTGCCAATGCTGCCGCTGATCTTATACGTTGTATTGGACGGCAAGGCAGCGATTATATCGACAAACTTACTGCTGAAGAAAAGCGCTATATCGCTAGCCAGCCCTTTGCGGAAGTGCCTAACTATAAAGCTAAATTCATGGGTTTTATGGCAGGTTCAAATCACCTATCTCGTGAACGTGCCCACCAAAGCTACCTTGCACAACTCGCTCGCGATAACACCATGGCCGAAGCCATCGCCACCGCACTAGCACAAACCCCCAATAGCCAAGTGATTCATCTCAATGGTACCTTTCACAGCGCAGAACATCTGGGCACGGTCGGCGCATTAAAACGTCTCAACCCCGATTTAAAACTCAGCGTCATCACCCCCATTTACCCACAAGACTGGCAGGACGCTAAAGCACACGCCCAATCTGAAAAGCCGCACCCAAACGAGTTTTATTACCTGCTCCAACCACAGCCACGTGATTTTGTGAGCACGACAGAACGTGACCAAGCCTATCAAGCCCTATTTGACCAAGCTAAGGAAAAAGCTAAAGCTTGCCGCTGATTAATAGCGGCTCAAGCTGCAGCCGATCAAAGCGTCATTGTGCTCTGACCGGCTGGCGTAACATACGCGATATACTAATAATCAAACCTAATAATGCAACGGATCATCTTTCGCCGTCTGCACGCCCCAAGCCGCTTGAGCTTGTTGCAATTGGGCTGGGGTTATTTCACCGTCGCGGTACAAAGCACTCAAGGCCGCCCACGCAATATGCGCGGCATCGACTTCAAAGTGAGCGCGTAATTCAGGCCGTGCTTCACTCAAGCCAAAGCCATCCGTCCCTAAACTCACGCTGCGCCCCGGCAAGTAACGAATAATACTATCCGGCAAGGCTTTCATATAATCACTCGCCAGCACAAACACCCCCTGCTCCGCCGCTAAACAGCGTTCAATATAATTCATAGCTGCTGGCTCAGCGTCGGGTTGCAAGCGCTGCGTCCGCTCCACCGCTTGGGCATCGCGCAGGAGCTGGTTATAGCTGGTCACACTCCAAATATCGCAACTGCAACCTTGCGCAGCTAATAAGTCCGCTGCTTGCAATACTTCCTGCATAATGCTGCCACTGCCGAACAAATGCACTTTGGGTTGCTGTGCTTGCTGTGAGTTTTGTTGGAAGCGGTACAAACCTTGCAAAATGCCCTGCTCTACACCCTCAGGCATGGCGGGCATCGCGTGGTTTTGATTATAAAGCGTGATGTAATACAAGATTTTTTCACCTTGTTCATACATACGGCACAAGCCATCTTGCACAATCACCGCCAGCTCAAACGCAAAAGCCGGATCGTAGCTGTACAAATTCGGCACGGTTGCCGCCATTAAATGCGTATGGCCGTCTTGGTGCTGCAAGCCCTCACCATTCAAGGTGGTGCGCCCTGCCGTACCGCCCATGAGAAAACCTTGCGCCAAGCTATCGGCACAAGCCCAAATCATATCCGCCACGCGCTGAAAACCAAAAATCGAGTAAAAGGTGTAAAATGGAATGCACGCCACACCATGATGCGCATACGCTGTGCCCGCCGCTAAAAAAGACGCCATCGCGCCGGTTTCATTAATGCCTTCTTGCAAGACTTGGCCGTCAGCCGCTTCGCGATAAGCTAATAGCGTATGCCCATCCACAGGCTGATAATGCTGGCCTTGCGGCGCATAAATGCCATACGGCTTGAACAAGGACTCCATACCAAAAGTACGTGCTTCATCCGGTACAATCGGCACAATATGCTGGCCTACCGCCGGATCGCGCAACAAACTGGCTAAGAGCCGCATAAAAGCCATGGTGGTCGATTGCGGGCGCTCCTTCGCCACGCGCATTTTTCGAAAGTGTGACGCTTGCACAGCGGACAGGGGCGGATAAGCCGTGGCACGCTGTGGCAAATAGCCATTCAAGGCTTGGCGTTGCTGCTGCAAATACTGCGCCTCGGCACTATCAGCAGACGGTTGGTAAAACTGCGCCGCTGCCAGCGCGTCATCACTGAGCGGAATGCCCCATTGGCGTCCTAAAGCAATGCAATCTTCGCCAGTGAACACTTTCTTTTGGTGCGCATTATTTTGCCCTACTGTCTGTTCCCCTAAGCCGTCACCTTTAAGGGTTTTGATTAAAATCACTGTCGGGCGGCCATTCGTTTGTTGCACTGCCCGTTGATAAGCGGCAAATAATTTCACCTGATCATGGCCGCCGCGCCGGAAGCTAGCAAATTCTTCCGCACTCACGCTTTGCAGCAGTTGCGCTAAGCTCGGGTCATTTTGTATCCACTGTGCCAATTGCTCCGCCGCTGGCAAAGTGCTGTAATATTGATAATCACCATCACAGGCTTGCTCCATACGCATTGGCAAAACGCCTGCCTGATCTTGCGCTAATAGCTCATCCCAATCGCGGCTCCACAGCACTTTCAGCACATTCCAACCGGCAGCGGCATAGCTACGCTCTAATTCTTGGATCACTTTGCCATTACCGCGCACCGGCCCATCCAAGCGCTGCAAATTACAATTGACCACCATCACTAAGTTGTCCAAGCCTTCGCGCCCCGCCACATTAATGCTGCCTAGCACTTCCGGCTCATCCGCTTCGCCATCGCCAATAAAGCACCATACGCGCCCACCGGAGCGCTGTTTGAGGCCGCGTTGTTCGAGGTATTTCATAAAGCGGGCTTGATAAATCGCGCTAGGCGTTGATAAGCCCATAGAAGCGGATGGACTTTGCCAAAAATCCGGCATACGGCGGGGATGCGGATAGGAGCATAAACCGCCTTCGGCTTGTAATTCACGCCGAAAATTTGCCAATTGCGCCGCACTCAAGCGCCCTTCTAAAAAGGCACGGGCATAAACCCCGGGCGAAGCATGGGCTTGAATAAACAGATGATCACCGGCGTAATCCGCACTCGGCGCACGGAAAAAATGATTAAAACCCACTTCCAAAGCTGTCGCGGTGGATTGATAGGTAGCAATATGCCCGCCCACCCCGCTGCCATTACGATTGGCTTGCACCACCATCGCCAAGGCATTCCAGCGTATATAATGCTCAATGCGTTGTTCTAGGGCTAAATCACCGGGGTAAGCCGGCTGATCAGCGGGCTCAATGGTATTGCGATAAGGGGTATTAAAATGCGGTGTCGCTGCCAAGAGGCCACGCCCCACCAGACGGGTTTGCAGCAAATGCAACATATCTCTAGCGCGTTCACTGCCTTGATAATCAATCAGATTATCAATCGCATCCAGCCATTCTTGGTTTTCCAATGCCTCATCATTATCAGGCAAGGCCAGACGCGCCTGACGTAACTGTGTCATAACTGTGGTGCTCCGTGGTGCAGGGGTTGGGTCTTTTTTCATATTTGCTGCGTCGCGCAGTCAACTTCTAAAGTTTTATTCAACTTAGAGTATGGTATAAACCTGATATTGCTGCATTGTTAAGCGCATGGAAGGCGGGGATTACAGGCTAATCTGCACCCCCTTTAGTCGCTGTCTAATCCTTAACAGGCTCCACACGCTCCCCAGCAGCCGCTGGGCTATAGCTAATCACAACGTAATTGTTACCCGGCTTCATGGTTTTCCACGGATACCACGCTAGGCATCCTTCTGGGTCGATTAATGCAATCAGGCGACTGTCGGCGGGGCGCTGTTCTTTAAGCTGCTCGAAGGTAAATTCTTCACTCAAACGGGTGCTTTCAAAGCGCCAGCCTTCGGCAAAGGTTTGTTGGAAGTCACTAAATAATAAGCCATCCCCAAACACTGAGTAGCCACGTAACGCTTTTTTCGGTGCTTTATCATCTGTGTCATTACTACCCTGCTTTTGCCAAGCGATCTGGCGCACTTTGCGGTAGCCGAGTTCGGGAGCGTAATGGGAGCAGACCAAAGTGTTGTAAGCCTCATTGTCGGTCAAGGCGAGTAAGCGCGTGATGTACGATAATTCCACCACTTCTTCGGCTTGCTCGGATAAAATCTCACCATAATGGGTGGGTAGGTTTTGCATACGAGCGGGGCGTAAATGTGCCCAACTGGAATCATTCACTAGCACGGGAATATGATGCTTATTCAATACCGTCGCGAGTGACACACTCCACGGCGTTGCGCCTACAATCAACACCCCTTCTTTGCTACTAGCCGCTAAATCTAGCTTTTTACCAAGCCAGCCAATACTTAAGCCATGCAAAGTCACCGTTAACACAATTAAGGCAAAAATCAGCGGCAACAGTAATTCCGCTCCGGCATAACCTTGCTGCGCTAATTGCGCTCCAAACAAACCCGCGACCGCCGCCGCCACAATACCACGTGGCGCAATCCAGCCCACCAGCACACGTTCTTGCCAAGTAATCCCTGATTTAATAGTGGATAAGTAAATCGCCACGGGGCGAATCACAAAAATGAGCAAGAACAATAATAAGTAGCTATGCCAATCCAACTGCGTCATGATTTCTGGTTGAATATTAGCGGTCAGCACAATAAAAGTGGCCGATACTAATAAAATCGTCACGTATTCTTTAAAGCGCATCAGCTCATCCATCGCCCCTAAGCGCAGATTGGCTAGCGTAATCCCTAAAATAGTCGCCGCTAATAAACCGGCTTCAGATTGCACTGCATTCGCCAAGCTAGCCACCAACAGCACCACCACCAAAATCAATGGCGGCTTTAAATGCTCTGGTACCCAGCTACGCCGGAATAAATAACCCAGCCCCATGCCAAAACCAACCCCCAGCAGCAATGACACGCCCAAACTCAACAACATGCCGCTCACAATACCG
>Ga0102930_1000602_pt1 | contig 11887 bp, 8 predicted proteins | sample SalPon1_B_H2O_MG_FD_84514 | JGI IMG/M metagenome (GOLD analysis project Ga0102930, IMG submission 84514) | Salt pond water microbial communities from South San Francisco under conditions of wetland restoration - Salt Pond MetaG R1_B_H2O_MG | ecosystem: Environmental > Aquatic > Non-marine Saline... | reverse complement strand
TCTCGATACCGAGGCCGGAAATGGCGCGGGCGATCCGCCGGAGGTCGTCGATCGTCTCGCCGATCGCCAGCACGTGGAGGTTCCGACGGCCGGTCATCAACTCCCGGACGTTGACCACGCCCGGCACCGCACGGACCTTGCTTGCATACGACTCGCGCTCGGCGACGGGGGCGTTACAGAGATAGAGATTGGTGAGTCGACCGTCGGCGGCCTCGAAGTCGACTGCGGCGTGGTAGCCGGTGATGACACCCCGGTCTTCGAGGCGGTCGATTCGGTTTCTGATCGTCGCTGGAGAGACGTCGACCGCCTCCGCGATCGTCGGGGCGGAGGTCCCACGAGCGTCGGCCATCAGCTCGTAGATCACCCGCCGATCGATCGCGTCGAGTTGGTTGTCCATGTTCGGGCCACAGAGCCCACTTAAAAGACGTTTGTCCTCCCGCTGTGGTTACGGCTCCGATTGTAGCTCCGGCTCCGGCCGCTCGCGTCGACCTCTCCCGAACAACCGCTTGAGCAGCGAGCGCGAGGAGGGACGTTCGGCCAGCAGCACCGAACACTCGACGTCGTGGACGACATCCAGATGGAGCGAGTCGGTCGCCAGCCGGGAGAGCAGCCCCCGCTCGGTCGCGCCGATGGCGATCAGTGTCGCCTCGCGGGACTCGCGTTCGATGGCGGCCTCGACATCACCGGAGTCGTCGACGACCAACTCGGCATCGGAGAGGCCGTTATCTTCGGCCCACTCGGCGAGGAACGCTTCGCCTGCCTCGCGGTCGGCAGGGGTGTCGACGACGTGGAGCAGGGCGATCTCCGCCCCGGTCGTCGCCTTGAGGGCACTGGCGACCTCGGCGCTGAGTCCCGAATCCGGGCCGCCCGCGGTCGGGATCAGGATACGCGAGGTGTCGAGGCCGCGGTCGTTGATGATGGCGAAATCACACGGTAGTTGATTGGTGAGCTCGTCGAGGGGTCGCTCGGCGCGGGCGGCGTTCCAGAGTTGGTCCTCGCTCCACTCCATGACAACCAGATCCGGCCGGGTGCGGCGGGCCATATCGAAGACCTCCTCGAAGGAGTGGTGGCTGGCGAGCGACGAGACCCTAACGTTGACGCCGCACTCCTCGCCGAGGGCGTAGATGTCGGCCATTCGTTTGTCGGATTCGGCCTCGATCCGCTCGGAGTTGCCCCCGGTGGCCAACGACATCTTTTCGGGTGCTTGGACGATGTGGACGACGTGGACGGTGGCGTTCTCGCGGTGGCCCGCGACCCGACAGGCGAGTTCGACGATCGGGATGTCCGTCCGGGGGTTCGTGATCGGGACCATGATCCGGTAGCGGTCCTCGCCGACGAGGGCGGCCTCGGCGGCGTCGAGGATCGGCACGTACGAGCGGCCCGCAAACCGGCCAAAGGTCCACTCGGGGACGGTGAGTCGACGGTTCAGACCCTCGATCCGGGCGGATTCGAGCCGCTGTTCGCTCGTCTGGAAGTAGTTGACCACCGTCACGAGCACCACCCCACCGAGGGTGTTCCCGACGAGGACGGGCAGGACGAAGCCGGTCAGGCCAGCGACAAGCGAGTAGTTCGTCTCCAAGACGAGATAGATGACCTCGGTGAACGACACCACGACGTGGAACAGGTTCCCGTTGGGGATCGCCAGGAAGGCCAGATAGACGACCAACAGCCGCGAGACCGTATCGCCCGCCGCGAAGCCGACCCAGACGACACCGGCGACGATCAGTCCAGCGAACACCGCCTTGAAGAACAGCGACCACCAGTCGGTGTACAGCGCGCCTTTTTCGGCGATCTCGATGGCCTTGAGCTGGCTTTCGGGCTCGAAAATCCCGCCGTAGACCAGCGAGATCGCGCCCATAGCCCCGCCCGTGAAGTTCCCCGAGAGTACGATTCCCCAGTGGCGAAACAGTGTCGGAATGCTCGCCAGCCGTTCGAGCGTGAGCGCGACCGGCGGGAGCGTGTTTTCGGTGTACAGTTGGTAGCCACCGATGATGATGTAGATGAAGCCGAGCGGGTAGAGTAGCGTGCCGACGACGGCGTTGTCGGTTGCGGCCGACATCGAGACGTAGAGCAGAAACGTGATCGTGATCGCAAAGCCAGCCGCAACCGCACTGAAAAACAGCTCGCGGCTCCCGGAGGTGACCTCCTCGTCGGCGGCGGCGACGACGCGCTGAAACACCTCGTCGGCCGAAAACCGGTCCCGCAAGACCTCGCCGACGGCGGGCGCGCCGCTTCTGGATCGCTCGACGGCGTCGCGCACCGAATCTTCCCCTTCCCTCTCGTTCGGCTTGCTCATTACCGCCCCTAAATCGGTTCCAAACCTAAGGTGTTGGCTTTCGGGCTCGCTGTCGGAATTCGGCTACCTGGGCGCGCCCGCGAGGATGTCGACCCCACCCGACGCGCCGATCCGGTCGGCTCCCGCCTCGATCATCGCCATCGCGGTCTCGTAGTCGCCGATCCCGCCGCTGGCCTTGACAGGGAGGTAGTCGGCCATCAACTCGACATCCGCGACGGTCGCCCCCGCTGGCTCGGCAGCCGCGAACCCGGTCGACGTTTTGAGCATCGCCGCGTCGGCGTCGACGGCGGCCTGACAAGCCCGGTGTTTCTCGTCGTCGGTCAGCAGTGCCGTCTCGATGATGACCTTGACCGGGATCGGCACCGAGGCGACGATGGCTTCGATCTCATCGGTGACCGCGTCGACCTCGCCCCCTTTGAGTCGACCGACGTTGATGACGACATCGAGTTCGTCGGCTCCCGACTTCCACGCCGAGGCCGCCGCCTCGCGTTTGATTCGCGTGGCGTCCTGTCCGTGGGGGAAGCCGATCACGGTCGCTATCCTCAGGGTAGGCGGTGCCTTCTCGGCGGTAGCCTCCACATAACAGGGGGGGATACAGACGTTCATCCCGTGGTCGACCGCCTTGCTCACCACGCGGTCGACGTCTTCGGGTGTCGTCTCCGGCCCGAGTACCGTGTGATCGATCCGTGCGGCGAGGTCAGTTCGGTTCATGGGCGGTCGACGGGCGGACGGGATGATAAAGCTCGCTTCGAGCCTTCGGCACTGTTTTCAAACTGAGCCGACAGTCACAGGGTATGGTCTTGCTCCCCGAGGGGTTCGCCCTCCCGCCGCTGCCCTACCTGCTCGGCCTGCTGGCGGCCGCGGTGGCTGTCGGTGCCGGTCTCTATCGCCGCCGACCGCCGGTCACCGCCCGCCACGTTATCGCGTTCGCGACGTGGATGGCCGTCGGCTCGGCGCTCCACGTTCTCTATGTCGTCGACGGCCTGCCGCCAGCAATCGCGCCGTTCGGCGGGACGGCGGCGGTGTATCTCACGGTCTCTGTACTCGCCGGGGCCGTCCTGTTAGTCGCCGACGCGACACGCTCGGGTCGACAGGTCCCGAGCGTGATCGCAGCCAGCGGCCTCCTCGTGCTGGTACCTGTCGTCGGGGTCGCACTCGCCGAGGGCGTCGACCGCGGCACGCTGGCGCTTACGTGGCCCACGATTGCGGCGATCGGCTCGGTCGTCCTTACCGCCGTCGCGTGGCTCGCCCTGCGGCGGCTCCGTCCGGCGGCAGCCGCCACGACCGGTGTGGTCGGTCTGCTGGCCGTCTTCGGCCACACCCTCGATGGGGTGTCGACGGCCGTGGGGGTCGACGTGCTCGGCTTCGGCGAGCGAACGCCGCTGTCGCAGGTGATCCTCGGATTCGCAGACCGGTTGCCGACCGCGGAGGCGCTGGGAACGGGCTGGCTGTTCGTGCTGGTGAAGCTGGCGGTCGTCAGCGGTGTCGTCGTGCTGTTCGCCGACTATATCGACGAGGAACCCACCGAGGGCTATCTCCTCTTGGGGTTCGTTGCGGCAGTCGGCCTCGGTCCCGGCGTTCACAATCTGCTGTTGTTCGCAGTGACCGGTGGCGGGTAATCGGTCGACTCAGCGCGGTCGGCGGTGCGGTAAGTCGACCCTCGCCGTCTGACGAGGTTATATACCCTCGGTTGTGCAGTATGTAGGTATGAACGGGGTGTCGACGGGCGCGGTCACGGCTGCCGAAGCGCTCCCATGGGAGGTGATAATCGCTGTCGGCGCGCTGGCTGGACTGATCGCTGCGGTCGTGATGGATTGGCCGATGAGCCGCCAGCCCGACGGGTTTGCCCCCGCAGCGATCGCCGCTGCGGTCGTCTCCCGGCAGTCGGTCGAGGCCGTCTCGATGCCCGAACTGCTGGTCGTCCACCACGCTGCTGGCCTGCTTGCGGGTGTGCTCTACGGGGTTGCCGTGGTGGGGTTTTCCTCCGGGCTTCCCGAGCTCGCCCGGATCGGCGGCCTCGATATCGTCGGCCACCTGCTGGCGGTCGGCCTCGTCGTCGCCTTCATATATAGCTTTTTTGCGCATTTCGTCCTGCCGCGGGCCGGGGGGCGGAGCTACGAGGAGCAGGCGACGGCGATCCGGGGCCAGTGGCTCCGGTCGTCGCTGGTCTTCGGGGCCGCGCTGGCGGTGGTCGTCCCGCTGGTGGCGCTCTCGCTGGCTGCATAACTCGTCTCAGTTGTCGGTTCCGGCGGTCGTTTCGTCGAGTTTGCTCTCGATCTCCTCGGTCTGTTTTTCGATCTTCTCTTCGACTTTGGCCTCGACTTCGCCCGTCTCTTTCTCGATTTTTTCCTCGACTGTCTCCTCGATCTCGTCGGTTCGGGGTCGACGGTCGACCCGCTCGTTGATGTCTTCGAGTTTCTTGATGACCTCCGAGACCTCCTTGCTGACGGTCCGTTCGACCGTCTCTTCGACCGTCTCGTCGACGGTTTCGCTAACGGTCTCGTCGACTGTCTTTTCGACGGTTTCGCTGACGGTCTCGTCGACGGTTTTTTCGACTGCTTCGTCGACCGTCTTTCCAACCGTCTCGTCGACCGTTTTTTCCACGGTTTCGCCGACAGTCTTCTCGACGGTCTCGCCAACAGTTTTCTCCACGGTTTTGCCGACCGTCTTGTCGACCGTCTGCTCGACCGTTTCGGTCACTTCACGGGTCATCCAGTCGGGATCGAACCGGGCCATCTTCCAGACGACGTGGAGGACGTACGACAGCAGGACGCCGAGGCCGAAGGCGACGCCAACGCGGTTGCCGACGACGACGAACAGCGAGATCGCCACGAACAGCAACACGCCGTAGGCCAAGTCGACGAGGAAGTCGACGCGACTCGGGTTCATCGAACCACTCCGAAGCGACAGGGGGTCGTCGTACTCATGTCTATGGTGCTAGTCGCTGGCCAGCCCGTTAATTGGCAGGAAGCTCCGCCGCGGTGTCGACGCCGTTAGCTGTCGGCGGCGTTGGGTGTCGACACCGTTAGCTGTCGGCGGTTTCGGCGTCGGGAGCCGCCGTCGACTCCTCGCTGCGGGCGGCTTCGAGTGCCGCCAGCGTCTCGGCTCGTGTGTCCCAGACATCGAACATCGTCTCGTAGGTCGACCTGTAGAACTCGTAGAGCGTGTCGTACTGCTCGGTTTTTGCACTCCGGGGCTCGTAGGAAGTGCTGATCGTCCGGGTCTCTTCGATCGCGGTCTCGAAATCGTCGTAGATCCCCGTCGCCGTCGCCGCCAGCATGGCGACGCCCTTGGCCCCGAACTCCTCGCCCTCGGGGACCGAAAACCGGGCGTCGGTCATGTCGGCGAACATCTCACACCAGAAATCGGAGTTGGCCCCGCCGCCGGCGACGTACACTTCGTCGGGCGTGTCGGGAATGTGCTCGTAGCAGTCTTTCATCGCCAGGGCGACCCCCTCGTAGACCGCCCGGATCAGGTGGGACTCGGTGTGGTCGGGTTCGAGGCCGATGAACTGCGCGCGAGCCTTCGTGTTGAGGAACGGGGCGCGCTCGCCCGAGGAACTCAGGTAGGGGTGGTAGAGCACCCCCTCGCTGCCGAGCGGGATCTCCGAGGCTCGCTTCTCGATGGCCGGGTAGTCCGGGTCGTCGCGGTAGCGGAACTTGTCGAGGACCCAATCGAGGTTCGGTGTGCCGATCATCGAGGCCATGAACCGCGACCACCGGTTTTCGAGGCCCAGCGCAAGGGTGTAGCCCACACCGTGGGGGCTGGTGTCGGGTTCGTCCAAAAGCACCTGATTCAGCGAGGTGGTGCCGACCACGGAGGCTCCTTGTCCGGGCTCGGAGACGCCGGTGCCGAACATCGAGGCCGGGACGTCAAAGAGCCCAGACACAACTGGTGTGCCCTCCGGAATCCCGGCCTGTTCGGCGGCGTCGGCGGTCACCTCGCCGATGATTTCGAGGGGATCTTCTAGGGGCGGCAGCAGCTCCTCAAACTCGGGTGCGTCGACGATCTCGAAGACCTCCGAGGAGTACTCCCCGGCCTCGATATCGACATACGGCAGCGTCATATCGCTGGGGTCCGAGCAGATGGTCCCGGTGAACTTGTACTTGAGCCAGTCCTTACAGAAGAAGACGGTGTCGGCGCGGTCGACGACCTCGGGTTCGTGATCTTGGAGCCACAGCAGGATCGCAAGACTCGATCCGGGGAACTGCACCGAGCCACAGATGTCGTACAGATCGTCGTTGACCGAACTCGCCTGCCAGTCGCCGATGAGCCCGTCGGCGCGGCTGTCGGACCAGAGGATCGCGTCCCGGGCGGGGTCGCCCTCGTCGTCGACGAGCCAGCAGCCGTCACCTTGGGCGGTGATCCCGAGACCCTGAATCTCGTAGTCAGCGTCGAGCCCGTGGAGGTCCTCGACGACTTCCCGGACCGTGGCGGCGGTCGCATCCCACGTGTCGGCCATGTCCTGTTCGCGCCAGCCCGGTTCGGGCCGGAGGACCGCGTTGTCCCGGCGGCTGGTCGCCAGCGGCTCGCCGCCCGCCGAGAAGGCGACCGCCTTGATCATAGACGTTCCCGCGTCGATTCCGATGATAGCGTCTGGCATGATAGTGCCTCACCAGTACTGTCAGGACGAAACTATAACAATTGTTTTCGTATAATAGTGTACAATTCTGCAGTGAATACTTTAATTTTGGTCGACTAGTTTTCGAACCGACAGTAATCACCGACTACATCGGACTGTTTTTGTCGCTTACAGCGAGTCACAGCGTATGGCCAAACAGCCGCATCTGTTGATCGAAGAGGGTGATGTCCACGATCTGGCGATTATCCCCGGCGATCCGGGACGCGTCGACCGGATCGCCGACCAGTGTACGAACGTCGAGTTCGTCGCCGAAAACCGCGAGTATAAACTGGTTAACGCCACCTACGACGGCCGCGAACTGACCATCTGTTCGACTGGGATCGGCTGTCCCTCCGCCGCGATCGCCATCGAGGAACTCCACGCCGTGGGGGTCGAGACCGTCATCCGCTGTGGAACTACGGGCGCCCTGCAGGCCGAGATGGAGATCGGCGACATGGTCGTCGCCACCGGCGCGGCCAAAGAAGAAGGCACCACCAAACGCTACGAGTCGGCGACCTACCCCGCGGTTCCCGATTACGAAGTCCTCGGCGGACTGGTCGACGCCGCCGAAGCAAATGACGAGGATGTGCACATCGGCCCGATCGTCTCCGACGACGCCTTCTATGCCGAAAGCGACGAGTACGTCGACGACTGGGAGGCGGCCAATCTCCTCGCAATCGAGATGGAGGCCGCCGCCGTCTTCTCGCTGGCCCGCCGCAAGGGAATGCGAGCCGGCGCGATCTGCACGGTCGACGGCAACCTCGTCGCAGGCACCCAGAAGGGAGCCGACGGCGACGATGAACTCCCCGAAAAGGCCAAAAACAACGTCGAGCGCGCCATCGAGATCACGCTGACGGCGGCTGCTGGGCTGTAGCTCGGCCGACTGCGCGTTTTTCAGTGACCGTATTTTATTAATGGATCTCGACTGGAACTATCACATGTACATGGTCACGTTTCGCCGTCTTCCACGCCGTCCGGGGTGTGTCGACTGATGTGGCTCGCCGTTCTCGGGGTCGTTTTCATCGGACTCGGCCTCGCTATCGGCTGGTACGGGCTCCGACCGCTCGTAGTCGTGCCGCGGGTGCTCGGCGCGACGGTCGAGGAGCCATCGGCGGTTGCCGCTGGCGACGAGTTCGTCGTTTGCCGCGGCACCGTGACCGCAGACAGGAACGGAGACAGGACCGGCACGGTGGCCGCGCCGTTTTCCGGCACGGACTGTCTCGGCTTCGAGTTCGAGATCACCGAACGCCAGCCGTCGTTCATCGGCTTCCCGTGGGCCGACGCCTACCTCGACGACGGGGTCGCTACGCGGCGGTTCCGTCTCGACGGCGACCACGGGAGCCTCGCGGTCGACCCCGATGGGCGCCGCTTTCGCTGGATACCGACGCCGAAACCATCACCGTAGGCGCGAAGGAGACGCCGCCGGACCGGATCAAACGCTTCACAGAAGCACGTGACATCGAGCCGGTCTCGCGGTTAAATAAATCATAATAAACTCATGGATTGGTTGTGTGACTTTTATATTTCTGCCAGAAGTTCATTCGGACAATACACAGTTACGTATGAACATGTCCTCCCAACAGCTTCAGGTGACAGTGGTCGGTGCCACTGCGCCGCGCTTCGATACCGAGGCCGGTCGACGCCTCTCGGTCTCGACGGTAGGAGCCGAGGCACTTTCGCTGCAGGATGTCGACGCCGACTGTCTCGTCGTCGACCAACGAGGCGTCGACTCGTGGCGCGGGCTGGTCGACCGCCTCGCCGACCGTCGACCACGGCTGCCGGTCGTCGTGCTAGTCGCGGAGAACGACGCCACAGCGGTCGCCGAGGCCATCGAGGCGGGGGCGACCGACTACCTCCCGCGGTCGCTGTGGGTCGACCGGCCCTCGCTCGTGGCGCGCCGACTGGCGTCGGTCGCTGACACCGAGCCGGCGACGGTCGACAGTCTGAACGCGGGCGGCGAACCCGCCGAGACCGGCGACGAGTCGACCGAGCCGATCCTCGATGGCACCGCCCGGGGGCTCTTCGAGAGCGTCTCCGACGGCCTGGTGATCCACGAGGCCGATACGGGCGAGATCCTCGACTGCAACCGTCGGTTCTGTGAGCTGACCGGCTACAACCACGACGAACTCGTCGGCCAGACGGTCGACTGTATCGCCAGTGCTGGCGACGAGTTCCCCTACGAACGGGCCAGAGCGCTGATCAGACGCGCCGCCGAGGAGGGGCCACAGCTCTTCGAGTGGCAGGGCGAGCGCGCCGACGGCGAGCAGTATCCGGTCGAGGTCCATCTCGATCAGGTTTCGTTCGGCGACAGCGACCGCGTCCTCGCCAGCGTGCGGGACATCACCGACCGCCACGAGCGACAGCGTCGGCTGGAAGCCGCCCGCGACCGGCGAGCGGTGCTGTTCGAGAACTCGCCGGACCCCATCGTGACGGTCACCCGCGAGAACGGCCAGCCGCATATCACCGAGGTCAACACGGCTTTCGAGGAGACCTTCGGCTACGACGAGGCGGCGGCCGTCGACCGACCGCTCTCAGCGGTCGTCGTCCCCGAGGAGCGAACCGAACGACACAGAGGCCTTCGAGACCGCGCACGATCGGGAGACCCCCTCGAAGCCGAGGTTCGGCGGCAGACCGCCGACGGGCTCCGGGACTTCCTCCTCCGAGTGCTGCCCTACGAGACCCACGACGACGGCCGGGCCTACGTCTGGTACACCGACGTCACCGAGCGTCGACGCCACGAGCGGGCCGTCGAAGCCCTTCAGGCGGCCACCGGGCGGATGCAGCGCGCCGACAACCCCCAACAGGTCGCCGAGATCGCCGTCGAGGCGGCCTGCGACGCGCTGGATCTCCCGGTGACGGGCTGTTGGTTTCACGACGCCGAGGCCGGTCGACTCGACCCGGTCGCGGCGACCGACACCGCCCACGACCGGGGGCTGTGGCGGTCGATCGACTCGGAGTGTGCGGTCTACGACTGTTTCGCGGCCGACGAGATGCGTCAGTACGGGCCCGAGGAACACGGTGCCGACACCCCGCTGTCCGGGCTACTGCTGCCGCTCGGCGAGCACGGGCTGCTGGCGGCGGCCCACGAGGGCAGCGAGTACGACGACGTGATCCTCGACGTGGCCGCGACGCTGGCCGAGCAGACCGAAACCGCACTGAGTCGACTCAGTCGCGCCCGCGAACTCCGCGAGAGCGAGCGCCGCCTCCAGGCGATCGTCGACCGGCTCGACGAGGCGATCTTCCTCGCGCCGCTACCGGATCTCGACGGGGAGAACGTCGAACCGGACTTCGTGAGTTCGGGCTACGAGGCGATCTGGGGCGAGCCACTCGAATCCATCCACGAACGCCACGACGAGGGGTTCTTCGACACGGTCCATCCCGACGATTACGACGGCTACGTCGGGCTCGTCCAGCGTCTGATGGCCGACGTGGAGGGCGGCGATCCGGCGGCGTCCTACAGCCACGAGTATCGCATCCAGCGGCCCGACGGCGAGGTTCGGTGGGTGCATTCGGACTTCTATCCGACCGACTGGACCGACGGGCCGCGCCGGATCGTGATCGCCAGCCGGGACATCACCGACCGCAAGCAGCGCCAGCGGACCCTCGAAACGTTCCACGACGCGACCGCCGAACTGACGACTGCCAACACCGTCGTCGACGCGGGCCAACTGGCTGTCGAGGCCGCCGCGAGCGTCTTCGAGCTACCGGCGACGGCGGTCTACCACTACAACGCCGAGACCGGAACCCTCGACCCCCGAGCGACCGGTCCCGAGGTCCCGCCGCCAGCCGAACTCTCGCCGCTGACCGCCGACCACGACCGCGTCTGGGAGACGTTCGTCGGCGAGGGGTTGACCCGCCTGTCAGTCGACGACGGATCACCCTTGGCGGCCGGTCCCGCCGAAGAGGTGCTGTTGCTCCCGCTGGGCGGCAACGGCGTGCTGGCGGTCTGGCAGTCCGACGAGAGCTTCGACACCGACGCCGCCAGCATCCTCGCGGCGACCCTCGAAGCCGCCCTCAACCGGCTCCGCGGGGAGCGACAGCTCGAATCCCGGCGCAAGGAGCTGGAGGCCCAGACCGAGCGCGCCCAGCGACTCGATGCGGTCGCCGAACTCACCCAGCGCGTCGAGGCCGCGATCACGACCACCTCCTCGCGGGCGGGGATTCAGGAGGCCGTCTGCGCCGAGTTGGTCGACGTCGAACCCGTCTCGGGAGCGTGGGTTGCGGCCGCCGAAGTCGGCACCGACCGGCTGACTCCCCGGGCGGTCGCGGGGGTCGACCGCGATCACGTCGAGCAGGCCCTCGCAAGCAGTGCCACGGGGACAGATCCGCATCCCGCCGTCGAGGCGTGGCAGACCGGCGAGCCGCAGGTGGTCTCCGAACTCGTCGGCAGCGGTCGACGGAGCCGGTGGCGACAGCTGCTCCTCGCCGAGGGCGTGGGCGCGGTGTGTGCGGTGCCGGTGGCCTACAGTTCGGTCACCTACGGCGTGGTGACGATCCTCGCCGCCGACCCCGGCGCGTTCGGCCAACGCGAGCGGGAGGTCCTCGCGCAGTTGAGTCGGTCGATCGGCTACGCGATCACCGCCACCGAGCGGCGGCGGGCCCTCGAATCCGACGACACGGTCGAACTGGAGTTCGAGGGCCGAGAGATGGGCGTCCCTATCGCCCGGTTGGCCCGCGAGACGGGCTGTCAGGTCGACCACGAGCGAACGGTGCGTCGACAGGACGGCTCGGTCAGCGTCTACTACTGCCTGCATGGCGACCGCCCGGAGGATGCCACAGCCACGGCCCGCGAGATCCTCCCCGGCTCGGTGAGCGTCGTCACCGAACAGGAGGGCGAACTCGTCGTCGAACGACAGGGGTCGTCGTGGTTCGGCTCGCTGGTCTCGGAGTACGGCGGGGTGCTGCGGCGGGGTCGGGCGACAGCCACGGGCCTCACGCTTTCGGTCGAACTCCCACAGGAGGCCGATGTC
>Ga0102930_1000601_pt1 | contig 11920 bp, 10 predicted proteins | sample SalPon1_B_H2O_MG_FD_84514 | JGI IMG/M metagenome (GOLD analysis project Ga0102930, IMG submission 84514) | Salt pond water microbial communities from South San Francisco under conditions of wetland restoration - Salt Pond MetaG R1_B_H2O_MG | ecosystem: Environmental > Aquatic > Non-marine Saline... | reverse complement strand
TGGTGAGAAGGGAATAGAAAGGTGATGGTTTCTCCTTCTTTCATGAGTTTAAGGCCTTGACGAAGCCCTGTGAAGAGTTCTTCTTTGTCTATGATGTAGGCTCTTTCCCCTAGTTCTTCTTTGGTGTAAATGGTATCTCCTTTCAGACTAAGCAAATTGAAATTGAACTCAACTTCGTCTCCAAACTCGGGAGTCTTGGATTCTGATTGCTTTTTTGTGTTATAAAAATACCAAAACCCATCTGATGAGCTGATGTAGCTGTGTTTGGGATCTTTAGCTATAAGATGTTTTATATATTCTTCTTCTTTTTTTACAATGGCTTTATTCATCTTCAAAGACTTGCTTGTGAAACTACTGGTAGCTCTACTGACAGGCTTTCTGGGCTCTGGAGATTTGCAGGCTACCAATATTATAAAACAAAATATAGTGCTTAAAAGTTTAAATTTCATGAGAGTTCTTGCTTGTAGGTGATAAGTTTTCTTTCAAATTCCTGAAGGGTAGGCTGTAGGTCCAAATCACTTTTGCCACCAGCTGCATTTTTATGACCTCCGCCTTGGTAATGAGTTCTTGCAAAAGTGTTGACATCAAAATCGCCTATAGATCTAAAGGATATTTTAATGATATTCTCAGCCTTGTGTTCTATAAAAATCACAGCAAATTTAATTCCTTCCAAAGATAAGGCATAATTCACAAATCCTTCGGTGTCCCCTTTCTGAAAGCCGTGTTCATTCAAATCTTTTTGAGATAAGAAAATATAAGCGGTGTTCAATGCTTTTATAACCTTGAGGTTTTGCAATGCTTTGCCTAGAAGGTGAAGTCGACTCTCTGCATTGTTATCAAATGTGTTTTGGTGGATTTGACTGTTATTGGCACCCGCATCTATCAAGTCTGCTATGATTCTGTGGGTTTTGCTCGTTGTAGAGGGAAATCTAAATGACCCAGTATCAGTCATAATGCCAGTATAAAGGCAAGTGGCTATATCTGCGGTGAGTGCAGTGTCTGGATATTCTGAAGTGATGTACTCATGTACCAACTCACAAGTGGAGGCTTTTTGGGTATCCACAAGCCTGTATGTGGCATAATCTGATGGTTCTTGGTGATGGTCTATCATCACAAAAGTAGTGTTGAGGTTCGCTAAAAAATCACCTAAATCCCCTGTTCTTCCAAGATGATTAAAATCTAAAGTGAAAACAATATCCGCATGATTTAATTTATCTTCACAAATCTCTTTGTCTTCATCATAACAGAGTACGGTTTCTGTACCAGGAAGCCAGCTTAAAAATTTAGGGAAGGTGTTGGGCATAATCACTTGAGAGGTAATGCCTATTTCTTTTAGAAATAAACAAAGCCCAAGAGTAGAGCCTAAAGCATCGCCATCTGGGTTTTTATGACCGATGATGCACACTTTAGTCTCCTGATGGAGCTGATGTTTTAATTTTGAAATTGTATTTTCTCTCATAAACATCAAATGTACGAATTCTTAATAATGCAGTAACACAAGAAATTCTAGATTTGTAGAAAATAAAACAGATGAAACCAACTTACATTATTGCCATTGCCCTTTGTGCCAGTTTATTGTCTTGCAAATCCAAGTCAGATGAAACCACTGCCACGTCTGCTACTAAAGCAGATCAACCCACAAGTTTCAGAATCGCTGTAGGAAGCTGTAATAGGCAAGACTTACCACAAGACTATTGGAATGTTATAGCTAAAGATTCTGCTGATATTTTTATTTGGGGTGGAGATAATATTTATGCCGATACTGCAGATATGGAGGTGATGAAATCTAAATATAACACCCAGAAAACCAACGAACACTATACTTCTTTTATGTCTTCACTTCCTAATGCGCCGATAGGCGTTTGGGATGATCATGATTATGGAAAAAATGATGCTGGAAAATCTTGGACTTATAAAGATGAAGCTAAGCTCCTGTTTATGGATTTTTTTGATATCGACTCTACTCATGCCATGACTGATAGAGGGGGTACTTATCAAGCTAAAACCATAGAAGTGGGCGATAAGGCTATTAAATTTTATTTGCTCGATACGCGGTATTTTAGGGATGCCTTGGTAGATGCTGAAAGAGAAGATAGACGGTATCAACCCCATACTGACGACAATTCTACACTTCTCGGAGATGAGCAGTGGAACTGGCTGGAGCAAGAGTTCAAAACGTCAGATGCTGACTTTAATATCATTGTAAGCAGTATTCAATTTCTCTCAGGTGAACATGGGTTCGAGACTTGGGGAAATTTTCCTCATGAAATTCAAAAGATGCTAGGACTTATTGAAAAACATACATTGAATAATATTCTTATGCTTAGTGGAGATAGGCATATATCGGAGTTCTCTCAAAAGAAAATCGAAGGTCTAGATTATCCATTAACAGATTTTACCTCAAGTGGGCTAACACATTCTTACACTTCTTATGATGGTGAGCCCAATCCACACAGAGTAGGGGAGGTAGTTACTAAAACGAGTTATGGAATTATTGATTTGAACTTTGAATCAGAGGTAGCCGAGCTAACCATTAAATCTACAGAGGACAGGGAAGTGTTTCAAAATTTGAAGTTGAAGTATAGAACTGAGCAATAGCATTTAAAAGTTCTTTTAAAATGCTTACTTTTGCCACCTAAAAAACAAATATAATGGCAGGAACTAAAACCTTCACCATGCTGAAGCCTGATGCAGTTGCAAAAGGTTATGTAGGTGATATCCTAAAACAAATTACTGGCTCAGGGTTCAGAATAGTAGCGCTCAAAATGACGCAAATGACAGAAACTGATGCCAAGTCTTTTTATGAAGTGCATAAAGAACGCCCTTTTTATGGTGAGCTTGTGGAGTATATGACTAGCGGTCCTATTGTAGCGGCTGTTCTTGAAAAAGAAAATGCGGTAGATGATTTCAGAACGTTGATTGGGGCTACCAATCCAGAAGAAGCCGCTGAAGGCACCATCCGTAAGAAATATGCTACTTCCATCAGCGAAAATGCTATCCACGGCAGTGATAGCGATGAGAATGCTACTATAGAAAGCAACTTCCATTTTTCTGGAAGAGAGCAGTTTTAAATTTAAAGCTACTTACTAAAATCAAAAAAACGCCTGTTTCGTGAGAAACAGGCGTTTTTTATATAATCAGATTAAGTGCTTACTTCGCAATATTAATGGCTCGAGTTTCTCGAATCACAGTCACTTTTACCTGTCCAGGATACGTCATGTCAGTTTGGATTTTCTGAGAGATTTCAAAAGATAAGGCAGATGCTTTTTCATCACTCACTTTTTCGCTTTCCACGATTACTCTCAGTTCTCTACCCGCTTGTATAGCATAAGCTTTTTTCACGCCACCAAAACCAAAGGCTATGTCCTCGAGGTCTTTAAGACGTTTTACATAAGAGTCAAGAACTTGTCGTCTTGCGCCAGGTCTTGCACCACTTATCGCATCACAAACCTGGACTAGCGGAGAGAGCAGAGAGGTCATCTCAACCTCGTCGTGGTGAGCACCAATAGCATTACAGACCTCAGGCTTTTCGCTATATTTTTCAGCCCATTGCATACCCAAAATAGCATGTGGTAGTTCCGTTTCATTTTCTGGCACTTTACCAATATCATGAAGAAGTCCAGCACGTTTGGCAAGTTTTGGATTGAGGCCAAGTTCAGACGCCATGATACCGCAAAGGTTGGCAACTTCTCTGGAGTGTTGTAGCAGGTTTTGACCGTAAGAAGACCTGTATTTCATTCGGCCTACCATCTTCACGAGTTCTGGGTGTAAGCCGTGAATACCAAGATCTATGATGGTTCTTTTACCAATGTCAATAATTTCTTCATCAATAGCTTTTCTGGTTTTCTTCACGACCTCTTCAATTCTTGCGGGGTGAATTCTACCATCGGTAACCAATTTATGCAAAGATAATCTAGCCACTTCCCGGCGTATCGAGTCAAAACAAGATAATATAATAGCTTCAGGAGTATCATCCACAATAATTTCGACGCCAGTTGCAGCTTCTATAGCTCGTATGTTTCTCCCTTCGCGCCCTATGATTCTTCCTTTCACATCATCACTTTCTAGGTTGAATACAGAGACGCAATTATCTATAGCTTCTTCAGTTCCAACACGTTGTATAGTATTGATGACTATTTTTTTGGCTTCTTGCTGCGCTGTAAGTTTTGCTTCTTCCACTGTATCCTGTATCATTTGCATGGCTTCAGATTTTGCGGTCTCTTTCAGCGACTCCATGAGTTGTTCTTTTGCGTCTTCCGCACTGAGGCCACTTAAGACTTCCAGTTGTGTGATTTTTCGCTGCAGAATTTTATCTATCTCATTTTGCCTCTTTTCCAAGTACTCATTTCGATGGGTGTAGTCCTTTAATTTTTCATCTATCTCAGCATTGAGTTTCTTTTGTTTAGAAAGTTCATTGGAAATTTGAGACTCTTTGTCTTTGGTTCTTTTTTCAGCTTCACTTATTTTCTGGTCTCTGTTTAAAATTACTTTTTCATGCTCAGATTTCAGCTCAATAAATTTTTCTTTAGCTTGAAGAATTTTGTCCTTTTTGAGACTTTCTCCATCTTTTTCTGCTTGTTTCAGAAGCTTTTCCGCTTCCTTTTCTGCATTTTTTAGGGTGCCCGCGGCACTTTTGCTATCTATTGCTTTTGATATGAAAAAGCCAATAATAAGTCCAGCTACAGCTGCTATGATAATAAATGTAATATCCATAATTGTATATATATAAAAAAAGCCTGCATTAGCCTAGTTTTGTATAAAACTCCGTGTAAACAGGTTTAGGGATACTCAATTGATCAAGGATCCGCTGCACCGAAGTGGCGGCTTGCTTTAGCAATTGAAACTCACCCTTTTTAAATAGTGAATGTTGAGTTTATCAAAAAGGTACGACTAATACAGGCAGTGTCGATTTATGTAATGAACGTTAGTTTAACTGGTTTTTTAGCAAGGTATCAAGTTCTTCTAGCTTTACTTCAATGGTTTTTAGCTCAGAAGAGGATGATAACTGATTTTGTTCTAACTCTGCAGCAAATTGTAAGGCACTCATGGCCAAAACATCTTGTTTGTCTCTTACTGCATAGCTTTGCTCAAATTTCTTTATAACTTCATTTATCTTTTTGGCAGCTTTTCTTAAGCCTTCTTCTTGTTCGGGTCTTATGGTTAGTGGATAAACCCTATCCGCTATAGATAATTTTATTTTGAATTTATCTGTCGCCATCCTATTCTGCCAATTGAATAATACAAGTATCTATTTCCTTGATTAAACTATTTATTTTTAGTTTAGTTTCTCTTTTATGCTCGGTACTGCCCAGCATGGCGTTAGCTGTACGGAGTGTCTTGTTTTCAAGCTTCAATCTTTCTATTTCTGATGTTAATTCTGAAACACTGTTGGCTTTAGAGTTAACTTCTTGTTCTAAATTATCATAATCGTTTTTTAGATTTTGATAATTTGAAATCAATTTTTTCAAATGAACTTCCAAAGATTCAACGCTTGAAACCAATTTACTCATTATAACTTACGCATTGCTTTAAAGCAAATTTAGTATCTATTAATGAATATGACAACCTAGTTAGCATAAAATTCGAAATCTATTACTAGTCAGATGTATCTTTACATGCTGAAACCTTATTAAACACGGTATAACAATCACATAATAATTTCAGATCATTTAAGTGATGGGTTGTTTTTTCACAATGAATTTAATATTAGCTAATTTATTTCTACATTTCATTGATTATTTACCAATTCATTTAATGATATGACGCCATTTGTAGTGATAAAATATTTTCATTTTTATTATTTACCATATCCAAAAGCCCATAGCAATTAGAAAATAATTCGTAATTTTATTAAATCAAGATGTGATATTATGCAGATTACTGAAGCCTATCTAGAGCAAGAAAATAAAGAGATTGCCAAAGAATACAAAGAGCTGTTGAGAATAAGCTACAGGACGCTGAGTGCTAAAGATAAAAAACTCATCCGAAAAGCTTTTGAAACGGCGGTAGAAGCTCACAAAGACCAAAGGCGAAAGTCTGGAGAGGCTTATATTTTTCATCCTATAGCTGTGGCTAAAATTGTAGCTTACGAGATTGGCCTAGATGCCACCTCTATAGCTTCAGCTTTACTTCATGATGTTGTAGAAGATACACACTTTTCCTTAGCGGATATCGAGCAGATGTTTGGGGAGGTCGTCGCCAGAATTGTAGATGGTCTTACCAAAATATCTAGTTTGCAAAAAGATGGTGATATATCCCTGCAAGCAGAAAATTTCAGGAAAATGCTGCTTACTCTCAATGATGATATTCGCGTTATCATTATCAAAATAGCAGATAGGCTCCATAACATGCAGACAATGGACGCGATGCGCTCAGACAAGCAAGTGAAAATTGCTAGCGAGACCTTATATATATATGCGCCATTAGCTCATAGAATAGGACTTTATAACATAAAAACAGAACTAGAGGATTTAAGTCTTAAATACACAGAGCCAGAGGTTTATACTGATATTCTCGGAAAAATAAAAGAAAGTAAAGAAGAACAAGATCAATATATAGAAGATTTTTCTAAAACGCTATCAGACGCTTTAGACAAAGAAGAGATTGAGTTTGAAATCAAAGGAAGACCAAAGTCAATTTATTCCATTAGAAAAAAAATCCTGAAGCAAAATATTTCATTTGAAGAGGTTTACGACAAATTTGCTCTAAGAATAATTTACGCTTCCAAGCCAGAACAGGAGAAGTTTTTAGCTTGGAAAATATATTCTATCGTAACCGATTATTTTAGACCCAACCCAACACGACTACGAGATTGGATCTCTTCGCCTAAAACTACAGGTTATGAAGCCTTGCACATCACTGTAATGGGACCTAAAGGCCGCTGGGTGGAAGTGCAAATCAGGAGTGAACGGATGAATGAAATAGCAGAAAAAGGCTACGCTGCTCATTATAAATACAAGCATGAAAATGAAGCTCAAGATGAACAAGGACTAGATCTGTGGCTGAACAGACTCCAAGAGGCTTTGGAAAATAATGAAATGAATGCTGTAGATTTTGTAGAACAGTTTAAACTTAATTTATATTCAAAAGAAATATTTGTATTCACGCCCAAAGGTGATTTAAAATCTTTACCCAAAGGAGCAACCGTGTTAGATTTTGCATTTTCAATCCATACAGACGTAGGATACCAAACTCGTGGAGCTAAGGTCAATGGAAAAATTGTAGCGCTCAGTAGAATCCTAAAGAGTGGTGACCAGGTAGAAATCATTACATCATCTACCGCTAAACCTACAAAAAACTGGCTGGATTATGCAACTACAGCTCGGGCTAGAACCAAAATAAAATCTGCCCTCAAAGAAAAACGCAAGCTTATAGCTGCCGATGGCAAAGAAGTTTTAAGACGTAAGTTGAAATCACAACGTATCAGTTTGAATGAAAAAACTGTGAATGAAATGGTGGTGTTCTTTAAGCTAAAGACGAGTCTTGATTTGTTTTATAGAGTTGGTATAGGCACCATCGATAATAAAGATATAAAAGACTTTGCAACTTCAAGAAGCAATGTTTTAGTCTCATTTATCAAAAACAAAATAAGGCGTTCTCCCCAGCAAAATGCAACTCAAGGTGATGATGTTACCGATAATTATGACCAGCTTGTTTTTGGAGATGATGAGCAAAAGCTGGACTATAAACTTTCTGCTTGTTGCAACCCAATACCTGGCGATGAAGTTTTTGGGTTTACCACAATTAAAGATGGCATCAAAGTTCATAAAAAAAACTGCCCAAATGCTATACAGCTTCAAAGCAATTTTGCCTATAGAATATTGAAAGCTAAGTGGATAGACTCCTCACAAGAAGAATTTAGTGCTACAATCAAACTTACAGGTATAGATGATATTGGTCTGGTAAGTGTGATTACCGGTGAAATCTCAAAAAATTTGAACGTTAATATTCTTAATATTGCCTTTTCAAGTAACGATGGAGTTTTTGAAGGTAAACTCGTAATTAAAGTAAAAAATAATTCGATATTAACAACGCTTATAGAAAGATTGAAAAAAATCGATGGAATTGATAAGGTTAAGCGCGAATAAAGTATATTTTTGTAATTATGGCAAATAAAGATAATTTAAAAAACGATTTGGCCGTTGTAAAAAACGTGTTTACGAAATATCTCGAAAACAACAGCCATCGTAAAACACCAGAGCGCTACGCAATACTTCAAGAAATCTACGAAAGTGAGGAGCATTTTGATATTGAATCTCTTTATATCATGATGAAAACCAAAAACTATAGAGTAAGTAGAGCTACTTTGTATAATACTATAGACTTACTTCTAGATTGTGGATTAGTAAGAAAACATCAGTTTGGTAAAAATCAAGCGCAATACGAAAAATCTTATTTTGACAAACAGCACGACCATGTTATCCTTACAGATACTGGTGAAGTGATAGAGTTTTGTGATCCTCGTATAGAGTCTATCAAAAAAACAATAGAAGAAGTGTTTGATATATCCATAGATCGGCATTCCTTATATTTTTACGGAATAAAAAACAAACCAAAGACAGACTAAAGCATGGCAGTAGATTTACTACTTGGACTCCAGTGGGGAGATGAAGGTAAAGGAAAAATTGTAGATTACCTTACACAAAATTATAATATTATTGGAAGATTTCAAGGTGGTCCTAATGCTGGGCATACCTTAGAATTTGATGGTATAAAGCATGTATTGCATACCATCCCTTCAGGAATTTTTCATAAAAATGCAGTGAATGTTGTAGGTAACGGTGTTGTGATCGACCCTGTTATTTTTCAAAAAGAACTTGACGCTTTAGCGAAGTTTAATCTCGATTTCAAAGATACTTTATTGATTTCTAGAAAAGCACATATTATACTCCCTACTCACAGACTGCTAGATGCAGCCTCTGAAACAGCAAAAGGCAAAGCTAAAATAGGTTCTACCTTGAAAGGAATTGGACCTACTTATATGGATAAAACTGGGCGTAATGGATTGAGAATTGGTGATCTTGAATTTGACAATTGGAAAGAAAAATACAGACAATTGGCTAATAAACACCAGGAGTTGATAGAGTTCTACAATGTAGATGTTCAGTATAACCTTCAGGAACTCGAAAATGAATTTTTTGAAGCGGTGAAATCTATTCAATCTCTTCAATTTATTGATTCTGAAGAGTATCTGCATCAGGCTCAACTCAATAACAAAAGTATTTTAGCTGAAGGTGCTCAGGGATCACTTTTGGATATTGATTTTGGAACTTATCCCTTTGTCACCTCTTCCAATACCACAGCAGCTGGTGCTTGTACAGGCTTAGGTGTAGCTCCTAATAAAATAAAAAATGTATTTGGGATATTTAAAGCCTACACGACTAGAGTAGGAAGTGGCCCTTTCCCTACAGAACTGTTTGATGAGGACGGAGCCAAAATGGCAAAAGTAGGTAACGAATTTGGGGCTACAACAGGACGACCAAGGCGCTGTGGCTGGCTGGACTTAGTAGCTTTAAAGTATGCGGTGCAAATCAATGGTGTAACTGAACTGATGATGATGAAAGGTGATGTATTGAGTGGCTTTAAAACCTTAAAAATATGTACTGCCTATAATTATAAAGGAAAAGAAATTCAACATTTGCCATACAATATCGAAGAAGCAAATCTGCAGCCAGTTTTTAAAGAGTTTAAAGGTTGGAAAGAAGATATTTCAAAGCATACTAGCTTTGACACTTTACCACAAGCACTGAAAGATTACATCAAGTTTATAGAAGATGAACTCGATGTGCCTATCAAAATAGTATCAGTAGGGCCAGATAGAAAAGAGACGATTTTAAGATAAAACAGATAGTACTTATTTACACTAAAACACCTTCAATTATTTGAAGGTGTTTTAGTTTTAAGTCAATTGAAATGCCAATTTCCAAGAGGTTTTAGATCTAAATTCAGCATTAAAGTAGAAAAAATAAAGGATATAGACTCCAATCTGAGCTCAGCTATTTTGATAATTTGAAATTTAAAGCTAATAAATTCAGTAATAAATAAATTTTTACTTGAAGAATTTTATACAACTCACAAAAACTTAACAAATCCTTTTAGATAGTTATAGGCTTACGACTAAATTTTTATTTACTTTGGCGATAATATAAATAAATATTAAAAGAATTATGAACAACTCAGTTTTTTCAGAAATAAATTCACTACTTCATCAAAAATCTTACCTAGATAATGGCAAGCTAACCGAGTGGAAAGGGCAGATGGATGAGGTGTATTCCACTATATCGTCAACAGAAAAATATAAACCTACACTACTTGGTACAGTGCCACATATGGATGAGCCTACTGCTCTAGCTGTTTTAGATTCTGCCGTAAACGCTTACGACAAAGGAAAAGGAGAGTGGCCTACTATGCAAGTGAAAGACAGATTGGCCTGTATGACGGCCTTTGTGGAAATGATGAAAACCAAAAGAACAGAAGTTGTGAAACTCCTCATGTGGGAAATAGGCAAAACTCTTCCAGATTCTGAAAAAGAATTTGATAGGACTGTAGATTATATCTACGACACTATTGAGGACTACAAACAATTAGACAGAGATAGTTCCAAATTTCAAAAAGTAGGAGGAATCAATGCTCATGTAAGAAGAGGACCGCTAGGAGTGGTGCTTTGCTTAGGCCCTTATAATTATCCGCTGAACGAAACTTTTGCATTGCTGATTCCAGCCTTGATTATGGGCAATACTGCTGTATTTAAACCTGCAAAGCATGGCGTATTACTGCTATCCCCCTTATTGGAAGCCTTTCAAGAAAGTTTTCCTGCTGGAGTTATTAATGTAATCTACGGTAGAGGTAGAGAAGTAGCTTCTCCAATTATGAAAACAGGAAGAATAGACGTACTAGCCTTGATAGGGAATTCAAAATCGGCTATCGCTCTTCAAGACCAGCATCCTTATAAAAATAGATTGAGACTTATTCTTGGTCTAGAGGCTAAAAATCCTGCTATCATTCTACCAAGTGCAGATTTAGATTTAGCGATTGAAGAATGCATCAATGGAACACTTTCATACAACGGACAACGTTGTACAGCTCTCAAGATCGTTTATGTTCATGAAGATATTAAAGATGAGTTCAATAAGCGATTCTCAAAACGTGTGGACGAATTGAAGTTTGGGCAGCCATGGGAAGAGGGTGTGAAATTGACGCCGCTTCCAGAACCTGGCAAGCCAGCTTACATTCAGGAATTATTAGACGATGCCAAAGCAAAGGGAGCAAAAATATTGAATGAAAAAGGCGGACAGACAACTGAAAACTACATCTATCCTGCAGTCTTGTTTCCTGTAGAAGAATCTATGCGGGTGTATCAGGAAGAGCAGTTTGGACCAGTCATCCCGGTTAAAGCATTTGACGATATTCAGGAATTATTAAATGAAATAGCTCAATCTAATTATGGGCAACAAGTAAGTTTGTTTGGAGATAATGTAGAAGCCTTAGCACCACTTATAGATGTACTCGTTAATCTGGTGTGTAGAGTAAACCTCAATAGCTCTTGCCAACGTGGTCCTGATGTCCTACCTTTTACAGGTCGAAAAGATTCTGCAGTTGGCACCCTGAGTGTTCATGATGCCTTAAGGTCTTTTTCTATCAGAACTTTTGTGGCTTCCAAAGACAATCCTAAAAACAATGAGATTATTCAGAAACTCTTAAAGAGTAATGCTTCCAATTTTGTGAATACAGATTATTTATTATAAAAAATCTTTGTAATCATTTTTAAAACTTAAAGCAGTGTGAGAATGCTGCTTTTGTTTTTATAAAAGTGTAATTTTACGCTCTCAATAAATTTTGATTTGAAGCACATTTTTTTAATACTGTCATTATTGTTTTTTGCAACAAGCCTATATGCACAAGAGGCTAAAAAAATAGATTA
>Ga0102930_1000599_pt1 | contig 11949 bp, 7 predicted proteins | sample SalPon1_B_H2O_MG_FD_84514 | JGI IMG/M metagenome (GOLD analysis project Ga0102930, IMG submission 84514) | Salt pond water microbial communities from South San Francisco under conditions of wetland restoration - Salt Pond MetaG R1_B_H2O_MG | ecosystem: Environmental > Aquatic > Non-marine Saline... | reverse complement strand
TCCAGTCCAGTTTATTACTAATGGTGTCTGTAATTTTGACGTTAATGGCATTGGCAGTACCTACATTTTGAAATCGAATTTTATAATCGAGATATTCATTGATCTTTTCATCCGGGATTTGTTCGCCTTGGGTAACGAGTTTATCATTAGGATCAAAAGAGTTGACTACGGTTTGTTCAAAGTTTACGGTATTGTCATCAGGATTGATATCATTTGTATTAGGCGAAACATCTGCATCAAAACTTAAAACATCGCCACTATTGAGATTGGGCGGTTGTACATTGAGCAAGGTTAGATTGATAATCTCTGTTGTATACGGACTTAAGCTACTTATGTCAAAACTAAGGCTGTTTCCGTTTTGATTTGCGCTTTGAGAAGCCGAAACAAAACTTTGATAAGTGGTATCAAATGAAAAATCTACCTGAATGTTATTTTGCGGTTGCGTTCCGAAATTTTTGACTATAATTTCATATTCAGATTCAAATCCCGGTCTGGCGTCATCAAGTGGAAAAACCTCAATACTCAAGTCTTCAACACTCTGGTTAGCGGTGATGCAAAAATCCTTTTGATCTTCTAATTCATCGGAGGCGTTAAAATTTACATTATGTGATGTTGGTGATGCATCAAAATAATCCGGTAAGTTGAGCATGCTTACATTAAAGTTACCTTGATTAACCGTAACTAAATAATCCCCCTGATCATCTGTTATCACACTAAGGTCATTCTGGCCATCATTGGTGTTGACTGGGAACTGGCTTAATACATTATCATTAGAATCACAACCATTGCCATTTTCATCAAAGCGTACATTTCCTGAAATATAATTGACGTTGTAATCTATAATCTCTATATCATCTACAAACAATCCATAACTATCTGCGGTATTGTTAACATACCATGCAATATATACATTACCGCTATAGGATGATAAATCTATTGTTTTTTGGATATAATTAAAATCATTGATGGTATCATCAGGCAATAACACCGTTGTAAAATCTGCCGGGTTATTGCCGGTTGTAGATAATAAGACTTCCAAATTGCTGGGGTTGTTGCTACTAAAAGAACGGACAGCAAATTTAAGCTTTTCATTACCTGATAGATTAAATTGAGGAGAAATCAACCAGTCGTCATCACCATCATCTGCAATACCACCTATAGATGCTGATTCTGCCCCCTGATTAGGACCATTTGGATCATCTAAATTCCATGCTTCATTGTCATTATCAGCATTTATAGTTGTCCAACATTCTTCAGAATTAGAAGTAGGCTCAAAAGATTCTGAGAAGGGTGCGGAAAATACACCGCATATAGTGCTAAAGTTTAATAGCGGACTAAATGCACTTTGAGTTGAAGAGCAGTTGGTCTTGAGATAAAAATCGTAATCCGTTTGACTGGCTAAACCAGTTATAGTCACCTGGCTGCTTCCGGCTGATGTTGCTCCTGTTTGAACAGGTGCTGCAAATAAGGGGTTATCATTATTATTAAAGACATACCAGTCATAGCCGCTTACCTCATCAGGTGATGCATCCCAACTGATATCAACGGTATTAGAAGTGACCTGATCAACATTTAAGTTTTGGAAAACAATTTGACACGGGCGTTTTTCAAGCCTTATTTCATCTACAAAAAAGTCATAATCTTCTGGGTCATCAGCATTTTCAAAGGCTACAAAAGCTAATTGTACCGATGAACTTGTAATTGCTGAAAGGTCTATTTCTTCTGTCCCGTTATTAATGTAGGAAAGTCCATCAGAATTATCATAATCTTCTAAAATAGTCCATGAACCAGAGCCACTTGTTTTATAAGCTAAGTAAATCACGTCATCACTCCCCATATCAGAACCTGATGTTGAGGAATTATCTGCGGTAACGGCTAACTCATAACTCATGATATAATCAGTATCAGACAAGTCAAACGTAGGTAAAATGAGCCAGCTTACGTCATCGTTGCCATCCATAGAAATTTTAAAACTATCCGGATCTGAACCAACGCCACCATTAGCAAAAAAGTCAGTAGTCCAGTTTCCCTGTCCGGTAACCGAGGGTCCAGAAGCTAAACTTCCGTCATCGCCCTCTGTATAGCCTAATTCCGTATCAAAATTGAAGAAAAAGTTTTCAAAATATGGTGGTTTAAGCGGATCTGATTGCCCGCAGTTAAAGCAAAATGAAATTACTGAAGACCACTGACTAAAACTTAAATCTTCACAATTTGTTCTTATGTAGAAATCGAAATTTGAATAAGTAGAGGTATCGACAGAAGTTGTGATTTCCTGATTTAATGTTGCATAGGAATTAAGATTAAGCGTTCCATCCTCTATCGCTGAGGAAGGGTTAGGAGATTGTCCTTGCGGCATGATTACCCATTCATAACTCCACTGGTTCAGTTGTTGAGATGAAGGTAAGTCAAAACTAAACCTCGCTTCTTCCAGAGGATCATTAGCATATTCTAACTGGATATTTTGAGGCAAAGGACAGGTTGCACAATTGACGTTAATTTCATTAGGTAAAAGGTTAGTGGCTGTTTTAGTGATTAAAGTTTTTCCTGTATTATCAAGTATACTGTAACTGGTTTCATCCTGACCTACAGAACCCGGGTTCCAGGTGACTTCAATAGCATCATTATTATTTACAGAAAAAGTAAACACCTCAGAAGCTTGCCCATTACTGATACTTAAATCATCATAAATCAAAGAACCATCAACGCTTAAATCTAATGAACTACCAGCCCAACCATTAGATTCAGAATCTTTTAATTCTATGGTAAAATCACATTGAGCTTGAGTAACAAAGCAAAATAACAGTAAAATGAAAGAATAAACGTGTCTCATAATTCAAATTTTTATCTAATATAGCATGTTAATTTTACCTCTTTGTGCTGTAATGAGTGTAAGATGGATATGAATTATTATCCGGTTATTATTTATTATTAATAGGTATTAATGGAAAAGCCAGCTTTAATTGAAATGGAGTATAACCAGGGTTCCTGTTTCGGGTAATAATTTATCCTTGATTTCAAAATAATAATTGGTGTTAAATTTTTGATTAAAAACAGATAAACGTTCTTGGGTTATCTTCATTCCCATAGATTTTCTTTTCAATTTGCTTTTCCTATGCTCAGATGTACTTTTTGCTCTGCCAATGCCATTATCTTCAATTTCAACTTTAGTATGTCCATTATTATGTAGCACTTTTAAACTCAACTTTTTTTCTCTATCGCTAGGTGCTAAGCCGTGCCAAAGCGCGTTTTCTATAAAAGGCTGTAAAATAAGTGGCGGTAAAAAAATAGTTCTGTTATATTGAGCATCATTTTCTATGTTAAATTGAATGGAATTATTAAATCGGGTATTTTCAATTTCTACGTAAAGTTTGATGATTTCAATTTCTTCTTCTAAAGATACTTTTTCAATTCTAGAGCTTTCTAAAATTTTACGAACCAGTTTTGAAAAGCGATTCATATAATCTACTGCTTTTCTTTTATCATTATCGATTAAATAAGCTTTAATCGAGTTTAAGGCATTAAATATAAAATGCGGGTTCATTTTACTTTGCAGTGATGATAATTTTGATTCGTTGAGTTTGGCTTCATATTCAGATTTTACTAGAGCTACTTCTTTTTCTTTGGCTTTCTGAGCTATTTGTTGTAATCTTTTTGATTGTTCTTTTAATTTTTGAGTTAAGTCTTTGTTGTGTTTGCTTTTTAATTTAAGGTTTTGATGTAATGTATTTTGATATTTTTTGTTGAGTTGTTCTGTAAAGTAGCCTAAAGCAAAGCCAAAGGAGACCTGTTCGATTATTATACCTGTATAAAAAGCAACTAGCGGTACAAATCCTCTAAGGTCTTCTGCATTATAATCATATAAGTTTGATAGCACTAAAGCAATTATAGCTAAACTCATATAAGATAAACTCCCTATAAAAAAGAAAATTTTTAGAGGTCCAGGAATTTGCCAAAGTTTGATAAGTACAGTAATGGCCAATAGGCTAATGAGCGGCGTGAATCCATAGTTAAAATATTGAACATATATGCTTTGATCATTGAATAGCAGTGTGATGATAGCCATTACCACGGATAATGCAAACAAGCTGATCATACTTTTTCTAATAAATTCAGCAAATTTGGGTATGTACTTCTTTACATCAAGCAGATAAATAAAGAAAAACCCATAAGCACAATTATAGATAACCTGAACAAACCAGTAGATAATTGTATAGAGTGTACTGATAAATTTATCATCTGATACTAATACTTGAAAATAAAATGATTTTATGGAAACATAAATGAGCAAAAAGAAGCTAAAGATAAAATACCAATAAAAAACCTTTAGTTTACTTCTTACACCTATAATGATAGAATATAGCGACATCAAAAAAAGCGTAGCGGTTGCAATATGCCATAAGAAATGAACCGGATAAAATTCCATATTTTACAAATGATATAAAAATTCTTCTCGTTTAGACCTAGATACCGGTAGTTCTACAGCATTAACTAATGATACATAACTTGAAGATCTATCAAAGGATTTTACTTTATTAAGGTTGATTAAGTAGGACTGGTGTATTCTAAAAAAAACGGAAGGTGGCAGAAGTTCTTCTACAAACTTTAGCGTTTTTGATAATAAATAGGTTTCTTGTCTTGAGTGTATTTCACAATAATTACCATCGCTTTTGCAGTAAATGATATCACTTGGGTCGAGAAATATCAATTTGTTTTCCAGTGGAATGGTGATTTTTTTAGCCTCATCCCTCTTTTTATCAGTTTTAGCCAAAACTTTTTTTAAAGACTTTTCTAACTCGCCCGGTTCAACTGGTTTAAGCAAATAATCTACAGCAGCTTCTTTAATCGCTTGAAGGGCATATTCATCATAAGCGGTCACAAAAATTACTTCAAAATTTCTCCCGGTAAAACGTTCTAAAAATTCAAAACCATTCATAGCAGGCATTTGAATGTCTAAAAAAACCAGATCTATATTATGGGCCTGATAACTTAGAAAATCTATAGCCTCTTTGACATCGATAAATGTGTCAACAACACTTACCATAGAATCAAAACTGCTCAGCTCCCATTCTAAAGTTTTGATGGCATTAAGCTCATCGTCGATGATAATAGATTTCAAGATTTTCATTAATTGTCAAAAATAATAAATATAAGATATAAATTATTTCACAATGATTAATCAGGGCTCATCAATTATTATTTAGCATAATTTGCTTGTATCTCTCGATACAATATGTACTTTAAGTTTTCTGTTAACTAGATAATTATTGCTTTAAATATAGGATAATCCCAGATTAGCCAATGTTGGAGATTCTTGAAATAATAAAGAAAATCTTATTATTTGTTGGCTTTGTTTTGGCTATTGACATACAATCTCACAAAAATGCTCATAAGCCTTATTCATATATAAAGAAGAGATGAGACTAAATCTAATGTTAGTTTTTTATCAAAGCTTAATTAATACAGAGAACTATTAATCAACTAAAATAACGGTTTTATTATCTTTATTTTCAATAACACCTCCTTTTATTTTATAATAGTACTTCCCATTTTGATGTTTAAATTGCTGTTGTAAGTTCTTTGGTAATTTTACTTTATCGCTAAAGATGATGTTACCTTCTTGAAGAACAGAAACAATAGGGGCGTGATGGTCTAATAATTGAAACTCACCTTGTACACCAGGCACTTTAACATCTGTAACCTGATCCTGACTGATTAGAACTTCTTCTGGTGTTATGATCTCTAAATGCATAATTAATAAGGTGAATATTAGGCTTCTTGTAACATTTTCTCTCCTGCTTCTATGGCTTCTTCTATACTTCCTTTTAAGTTAAAAGCAGCTTCCGGTAAGTGATCTAATTCACCATCCATGATTTTATTAAAGCCTTTGATGGTTTCCTTAATATCAACTAAAACTCCGGGAATGCCGGTAAATTGTTCAGCGACATGGAATGGTTGAGATAAAAATCGTTGAACTCTTCGGGCACGAGCAACAACAAGTTTATCTTCTTCAGAAAGTTCTTCCATACCTAAAATAGCGATGATATCCTGAAGTTCTTTATAACGTTGAAGCAATTCTTTAACGCGTTGAGCGCAATTATAGTGATCTTCACCTATAACATCAGGGGATAAAATTCTAGATGTTGAATCTAAAGGATCAACAGCCGGATAAATACCTAATTCAGCAATCTTACGTGATAAAACCGTTGTTGCATCTAGGTGAGAAAAAGTGGTCGCCGGTGCCGGGTCGGTTAAGTCATCTGCAGGAACATATACGGCCTGAACTGAAGTGATGGATCCGGTTTTAGTAGATGTAATTCTTTCTTGCATCGCTCCCATCTCAGTGGCTAATGTTGGCTGGTAACCAACGGCAGAAGGCATACGTCCTAATAAAGCGGAAACTTCTGATCCTGCTTGCGTAAATCTAAAAATATTATCTACAAAGAATAGAACATCTTTTCCTTGGTCCTCTCCAGCTCCATCTCTAAAATACTCAGCAATTGTCAAACCGGATAATGCTACTCTAGCTCTTGCTCCCGGTGGTTCATTCATCTGCCCAAATACAAAAGTAGCTTTACTTTCTTTCATGGCTGATTTATCCACTTTTTTTAAGTCCCATCCTCCTTCTTCCATGGAATGTAGGAAATCATCTCCATATTTGATAATACCGGATTCTAACATTTCACGCAGTAAGTCATTTCCTTCTCGGGTTCGTTCTCCTACACCAGCAAATACGGATAAACCTCCGTGACCTTTAGCAATATTATTAATTAATTCCTGAATAAGAACTGTTTTACCAACACCAGCACCTCCAAAAAGACCTATTTTACCCCCTTTTGCATAAGGTTCAATCAAATCAATTACTTTGATACCTGTAAATAGCACCTCTGTGGAGACAGATAAGTCTTCAAATTTTGGTGCTTCCCTATGAATTTGCATACCATCTTCCCCTTCCTTAGGTAACTCATCCATTCCATCAATAGCATTACCGGTAACATTGAATAATCTACCATAAATATCTTTACCTATTGGCATCTTAATTGGGTTTCCGGTAGCTAACACCTCATAGCCACGGCTTAAACCATCTGCTGAATCCATGGAAATAGTTCTGACCATGTTTTCACCAATATGCGATTGAACTTCTAAGACTAGAGTAGTTCCGTCTTTTTTCTTAACTTCTAAAGAATCATAGATTTGCGGTAAATCTTCTTTTGTATCAAAAGAAACATCGATTACAGGTCCAATGATTTGTGCAATTTTGCCGGTTATTTTCGCCATGAATACTTATTTTACAACGCCTTATCAGGCGTAATTTTAATTTTTGCAAATATAGTTTTTTTTGATAATATTTTAAGTAGAAATTTTTGCTTATTCTACGGTTACTGACTTTGCTAAATTTCTTGGCTGATCTACATTTTTTCCCAGCATAACTGCAATATGATAAGATAATAGCTGCAAAGGAATAGTGGTCAATAATGGCGTAAAAGCTTCAAAAGTTTCAGGTACTTCTATAATGTGGTCTGCCATTTCTTTAACTTGTTCATCTCCTTCCGTTACGATGGCAATAATTTTTCCTTTACGAGATTTTATTTCCTGAATATTGCTTACCACTTTTTCATAATGTCCAGGCTGGGTAGCTATAACCACTACCGGCATTTCTTCATCGATCAGAGCGATAGGTCCGTGCTTCATTTCAGCAGCCGGATATCCTTCAGCATGTATATAAGATATCTCTTTGAGTTTTAAAGCTCCTTCTAAGGCTACCGGAAAATTAAAACCTCTGCCTAAATAAAGACAATTTCTAGCATTTTTATAAGCATCAGCTACTAAATAAATATGATCATTACTGGTTAATGATTTTTTAATTTTTTCAGGTATTATTTCTAATTCTCTTAAGTAACTGTAATATTTGCTTTTTGATAAATTGCCTTTTTCTTTACCTATACGAAGCGCCATCATGCTTAAGATGGTAATTTGCGTAGTAAAAGCTTTTGTGGATGCTACGCCAATTTCAGGGCCTGCATGCGTATAAGCACCTGCATGTGAGGCTCTTGAAATAGATGAGCCTACTACATTACATACTCCAAAAACAAAGGCTTTATTTTGCTTTGCTATTTCTATAGCGGCCATTGTATCAGCTGTTTCACCACTTTGAGATATCGCTATAAGAATATCGCCTTCTCCAATAATAGGATTTCTATATCTAAACTCAGATGCATATTCTACTTCAACCGGAGTTCTGGCTATATCTTCAAAAATATACTCAGCGACTAAAGAAGCGTGCCAGGAAGTGCCACAGGCTGCTATGATTATTCTATTAGCATTTTTAAACTTCTCAAGGTTGTCTTCAATACCAGCCATATTAATTATTCCCTGATCTACAAGCATGCGCCCTCTATAGGTGTCTTCAATAGCTGATGGCTGTTCAAATATTTCTTTCAACATAAAGTGTTCATAACCGCTTTTTTCTATCTGATCTAAATTAAGCTGTAATGTCTGTACATAAGGATCAACTAAGGTGTCATCTTTTATTTTTCTGACCTTCATTGGCTTGTGAGTTCTGATAACAGCCATTTCTCCATCATTTAAATAGATAGCATCATTTGTGTATTCTATAAAAGGAGTTGCATCAGATGCTATAAAATATTCATCATTCCCTATACCGATAGCTAAAGGACTTCCTAAACGAGCAACCACGATTTCATTCGGTTTTTTTCTATCTATAACGGCTATGGCGTAAGCTCCTACGGTTTGGTTTAGGGCTATCTGTACCGCTTTCCCTAGCTTTACTTTTTCATTAGTCATCACATCTTCAATCAGATTAACTAAAACTTCGGTGTCGGTTTCAGATGAAAAATTATAACCCCGATTGATTAATTCTTTTCTAAGTGGATCATAGTTTTCTATTATTCCATTATGAATAATTACCAATTCGCCGGAATTTGAATAATGCGGATGCGAGTTCAAATCACTGGGTTCACCATGTGTTGCCCAACGTGTATGCCCTAAACCGATTTGTGGTGTTTTGTCTAAGTCTTTACACTTTTCATCCAGATCAGCTACTTTACCTTTTGTTTTGCATAAATGAATGCCTTTTTGACCTGACAGTGCTATGCCTGCGCTGTCGTAGCCTCTGTATTCAAGTCTTTTCAAGCCTTTTATCAAAATAGGGTAGGCTTTATTATTTCCTATATATCCTACTATTCCACACATAATTGATTAGTTAATTGATTAGTTGTTAGCTGTTGTTTGAATACTCAGTTTTAATCTTTTTGAGTCATTTTCTGATTCGGTTCCGTGTAGAACTACTCCTCTTGGTGTATTTAATGAATTTTCTATTAATCCATCTATTCTATTTGTTTCAGACTCTCTAACATTAAACCGTCTATTATTTTCAATATTTTGAGCAATATTTATACCTAAGGTTACGTTAGTTGAATCCTTATTGATGATATCATTGATATGAGAGGTTAATCTAATTTTATAAAATGGATCTCCATCATTTTCATTTAAAGGGGATAAGTGCAAAACTCTGGAAGACTCGGGCACATTTGGAGAGGCTGTTGGGTCAATTTGATAATCGATTAAAAGTTTATTATTATCGAGGTCATAAATAAAAATCCTCCTGCTTCTATTTATAGAGCCTGGAGCCAATTCTTTATTGACATATAGTTTTAAAGTGGCTTCATTGATTAACCTGTTCTCACTTCGCAACATTTCTAATTCATCTGAAACACCATCATTATCACTATCAGGTCCATCAAAGAGTTTCAGAATGCCCATAGAACCTTGACCTCCTTGTAAGTACAAATTTTCTTCTCCATTTATGGTGTCTGGGTTTGAAAGATCTATTAACTCATCTTTATTATATAAGTTTGTTTTTACTCCATTAAAATTTAACTTGAATTTATTGAAGGTTTCTTCCAGAGAATCTTCAGCATCTGTTTCAGTAGATGGTGCTTCCCTCATAGACCTGTAATACATTGTAATACCGGCATCTTGCTGATTAAGATTAAATAAGGCCATAACTGACTCATTACCTATTTGCTCTGTATCGATATAAATGCCTCTAAAGTAGTTGACAAAATTTTCATTACTAATTAATTCTTCTTGACCTGCCTTGCTTAATATTTTATCTTCAAAAAATTCGTTAGGCAACTTTAAGCGTATTCTAGGCGAAACATTTAAGGTATCTACAACATCTGCTGATATTTGATCAAACAAAACTTTCACCCCGGTTGAGTCTGATGGTTTAATAGGTTCTGATGTAAATATAGGGTTGCCTGTATTAATGTTTGGTAAATATTCATTGAGCTGGTCAGAAAAATAAATTTGAGAATCTTCAAACTCACCATTTTCGCCCGGGTCAACTGTTCTAAGGAATTGATTAGATTCAGAAATTTTTATTTCAAAGCTTCCTTGACCAAATATGGAATCTAACTCATATTCACCTTCTTCTATTTGTTGACTAAAATAAGGTAATGTAAGAATGACACTATCTAATTGAGGGTCTTGACCAAAATCATGATCACTTTCTCCCAGCGTAAGTTGTGTTAAGATAGAGGTTTTACTCGTACCGTAAACCGGATCACTATAAGTGCCAAGTTTATAAATTCTGGCATTATTTGTCTGTACAGATTTTATTTTTTCTGAATAAGCTGAAATGTTTTCTACCACATAAGGCTCTTGCACTTCAATACCATTGATAAATCCGCTACCTATTTCTGTCACCTCGTCTTCACATGAACCTATTGAAAGGATTAAAAGAAGTACAGGTATTAATAAAATGTTTTTATGTTGCCTCATAATTGTTATTTAAATTTCACTTTCATCAAGCCCTAACACATCAAATTGATAAAATTTTTGATAAGCCTGAGCAAACTCTTCTCTAGGAACGTAATCTAATTGTGGTAGTTTAAGCCCGTCAACATATTCTTTTATCTCCGGGTCACAATTCTCACTTCCCCATATTATAGCATCAGAATATTCAGCTGCCGTCTTCATCAAATTAACAAAAGATGGAGTTTCAAGCATTTTAACTTTTTCTTTATCTATTCCATCAAATTGAATCTTTCGCTTCAATTTAGAATCTAACGTTCCTTCAAAACTTTCATTGTAGATAGATGTTACAATTTTTGTTTGCTTATACAAGGGTTCATTACCATAATAGTTGCGTAAATATAAAGGTAACAAAGATGATAACCAGCCATTAGCATGAATAATATCCGGTGCCCAATTAAGTTTTTTTACCGTTTCCATTACTCCTTTAGCAAAGAATATAGCTCGCTCGTCATTATCTGCAAAAAGGTTTCCGTCTTCATCTGTAAATGTGGCTTTTCTTTTAAAATAATCTTCGTTATCAATAAAGTAAACCTGCATGCGTTCTTTGGGTATTGAAGCTACTTTGATAATTAAGGGAATATCTAAATCATTGATAACTAAATTCATCCCCGATAGTCTTATAACTTCATGTAATTGATGCCTTCGCTCATTGATGTTGCCAAATCTAGGCATGAAAATTCGGGTCTGCCCTCCAATGGAGTTGACCATTTTAGGTGCTTCAAAGGAAATAGTTGATATTTCATTTTCCGCTAAATAAGGACTAACTTCTGATGATACAAAAAGCACTCTTTTTCCATTCATAGGACATAAATTAAATTTCTGAAAGTTTGCAAATTTACAAAATTTAAAGAAGACACTTTCATTTTACTGATGCTTAATTCATTATTGCACAAGTTTAAGCTTTTGTTTCCGATTAATAAACTATAATTTCTTTAATGAGATTCATAAAAATTTATGGGCAGTATTTTATTCAACGCTCATGATCTTATGCGGTAAATTCAGCACTAATTGATTCTAATGTGCATTTTCTCCAATTGAAAACTTTACAACATAAAATAAACGATAAACGCTAAACTCTGATATTTAACACTTAAGCCTAACTAATGTTTT
>Ga0102930_1000597_pt1 | contig 11954 bp, 10 predicted proteins | sample SalPon1_B_H2O_MG_FD_84514 | JGI IMG/M metagenome (GOLD analysis project Ga0102930, IMG submission 84514) | Salt pond water microbial communities from South San Francisco under conditions of wetland restoration - Salt Pond MetaG R1_B_H2O_MG | ecosystem: Environmental > Aquatic > Non-marine Saline... | reverse complement strand
GACCAAAGACGTCGCCGAGGCAATGGTCGAAGACGCAGACATCGACCTCTCGAGCCTCCGCGTCGACGGTGGGGCAGTCAAGAACAACTTCCTCTGTCAGCTCCAGTCGAACATCATCGGCACGGAGATCGTCCGACCAGTCGTCGACGAGACCACCGCGCTGGGATCGGCCTACGCAGCTGGCCTCGCCGTTGGCTACTGGGACACGGTTGACGAACTCCGTAACAACTGGCAGATCGACCGCAGCTTCGAAGTCGACGAGGATGCCGACATCGAAGTCAACTACGATCGGTGGAAAGACGCAGTCGAGCGCTCGACTGACTGGGCACAGGACGGTGGCGACTAATGTCGGCAACTGTGCTTCAGATGGCGGCGCTCACTGATCCGACGCTCTGGATCGCCGCCTTCGCTGGCGGTGCCTTCGGGGCAGCTATCGGTGCGCTTCCGGCATTCATCCTGACCGGCTTCGCAGTCATCGCTGGTGAGGCGCTCAACATCGCTGGCGGTCCTGCTGGCGATGGTGTGAGTGGCCTCACCGGCTACGTTGGCTTTGGTCCGATCTTCGGTCCGCATATTTCGTTCGCAGCCGGTGCCGCAGCGGCTGCATACGCAGCCAAACAGGGCTACATGGATGACGGTAAGAACATCCTGTGGGCCGCCGGTACGAACCACATCGACGTGCTGATGGTCGGTGCTGTCTTCGGTCTCCTTGGCCACGCAGGGACGTCGACGCTCAACCTCATCGGCTTCCCGACTGACAACATCGCGATGCTGGTGTTCATTTCGGCGCTCATCCATCGAGTCGCCTTCGGCTACAGCGTCATCGGTGAGGTCACCGGTAGTGGCCTCTTCGATGTCGGTCCGTGGGAGCGAGACGAGGACGATGCCCCCGGTATCTGGCTGCCGTGGCAGTACAAATGGGGTAACGTCGCGTTCCTCGGTCTCATCGGTGGTATCCTCGGTGCGGGAATGTGGCAGGCAACTGGGAGCGTCGTGCTGAGCTTCGGTATCAGCGCGGCCAGCCTGGTCTTCCTGCAGGCCGGTACCGATAACATCCCGGTCACCCACCACATCACGCTGCCCGGCTCGGTTGGTGCACTCGGTGCGGGCGCAGCGGGCTACAGTCCCGCTCTCGTGCTCATCGTCGGTGCACTGTTCGGTGTCTTCGGCGCAACGATGGGTGAGGTCTGTAACCGTGTGTTCTACATGCACGGCAAGACCCACGTTGACCCGCCGGCGTTCGCTATCCTGATGTCGGGTCTGCTCTCGGCAGTCCTGACCGCCGCCGGTATCCTGGGGACCACGTTCTGGCCCCCGGTCACCGCCCTGCTGGGCTAAACAACCACACCAATCACTCCTTGCTCACCACGTTGGTGAGTTGGAGCCGCTGACACTCGTCGTTCGGTGACGGTGTTGGCTGACGTTTTTTGCGGTTTTTAGTACACCCACGAGACGTATTTCAGTACCCACCGATACCAGACCCACACAAACCCAGCATGAATATCGAAGAGCGGATCCTCCGCCGCCAACAGACCGACCACGAGCCCCAACTGGTACGGGAGTCCGACGCGTTGAACCCGATCGCCCATCCGGTCGAGCCGACCGGTCGCGGGCTCGTGATCGAACAGCTGCTCGACATCCTCGATCCGGCCTTCGTCGGTCGACTGCCGAGCGACTGCTACGTCTGGGGCCCGAAAGGCACCGGGAAATCCGCCGTCATCCGCGCGCTGTTTACCCATCTCGACCGGCTGGTCGGTCGCTCTACCGGTCGCATATATACTACTACGCGCGCGGAACCGACAACTGATATCGCCTTCGTCTACGTCGACGGCCGACAGGCCAAAACCGGCTTCGCGCTGGTCCACACCGTCCTCAACAGTCTCACTACCGACCCGGTCCCCGAACAGGGGGTCGGTGTCGAGGCGATCCGAACTCGGCTGGCCGATCGGATCAGGGTCGACGGCCAGTCGGTCGTTGTCGCGGTCGACCACGTCGGCGAACCGGAGACGCTCGCAGTCGAAACCGTCTGTGAACAGTTCGAGCGCTTCGGTGCGTCGGTCTCGACCGTACTCAGTGGCCACCGCGAGCCCGAGGACGCGACGACCCACCTGACCGATCCCGAAACAGTCCGATTCGGTCCTTACCGCAGACACACTCTGATAGAAATCCTGACAAGCCGACAGACCGACGGGCTCGCCAGAACCGCGATCACACACGAACAGCTCCGGGAGATTGCTGTGTGGGCCGACGGCGACAGCCACGACGCCCTGGCGGCGCTGTTCAGCGCCGGACTGATCGCCGACGACAACGGCCACGAACAGATCGCTCCGGACGACCTCGCAGCGGGGATGGGTGCCGTCCCGCGGCCCTCGGTCTCGCTGAGTCGGGTGTTATCCCTCCCCGAGAGCCGCCAACAGGTGTTGTGTCGGCTCGTCGACCTTCCGGAGTCCGACCGCAACTCCGTCAGCAGGGCCGCCGACGCCATCGCCAACGATCGACTTGACCTCTCGCGGGCGACGATCGAACGGGTACTCTACGAGCTCGCCGAGGCGGGTATCATCCGCCGCCTCAAAGTCGACGACGCCGAACGGATCGGCCGACCGCCGTCCCGGCTCGAACCCCGGTTCCCCACGCTCGTGTTCCGGCATCTCTCTTCGGTCTGCTGAGTTGTCCGGTAGTCGAGGAGACAATTTTCATAGACGATAATTTGAAACATAACTTTATTTAAGTCATGCGGATACTTCTCATAACATGCGTGCACAACTGAGAGCCAATCACATGGGCAGTCCGTCCGGTGCCGACCGGCACCGGATCAAGCGTGGTGGTGTTGCCATTGGACTCTTTGCAGTTCTTCTCGGGTTGAGCAGCCTTACCGATCTCTCGGCCGGTGTTGGACCCGCTCTCGGCTTCTTCGGGTTGTTTTCGAGACCGTGGGGTAGCGATTCCGACGACGGCTCCGACGAGCGTGAGCCGTTAGCCGCCGACAAGGGCGGTTCGGCAGTCGACTCCGAACCGGACGTGACGGCCGACCCGTCGTCAACCGATACCGATACGGCACCGACCGAACCAGCGACGGTCGAGACCGAACCAGTCGATGCTGGCGTTCCGACAGCCTCCGACGGCGGGGAGCCGGTCGGTTCCGAGTACTCGGATCGCTCCGACGAAAGTAGCTCTCACTCGTCGGCTGGCAGATCGGACTCCGGCGTCGACTGGCAGCAGTTCTCCTCGCGGCTCTCGACGGGAATGAAACAGTGTGCGGAGGGTGATCTCACCGTTCGACTCGATGCCGACCACGACGACGAAAACGCCGCCGAGTTGGCTCGGTCGTTCAACCACATGCTCGACGAGTTCGAGGACACGATCCAGACCGTAGACGAGTTCGGCGGTCAGGTCGAGGGGGCGACCGAGCGCGTCACTGGCCGGGTCGACGAGGTCAAATCCGCAAGCAAGGAAGTCAGTCACTCCGTTTCGGGGATTTCGGACGATACGGCCAAACAACACGAAATGGTCGACGGCCTCTCCAACGAGATTCGGTCGTTGTCGGCCGCAACCGAGGAGGTCGCCTCCTCGGCCAACGAGGTCGCCAAGGCGTCCGAAACCGCCGCTCAGCGCGGTGAAAAGGGACGAGAGCTGGCGACCAACGCACTCGCCGAACTCGATGAGATCGACACCCGAACGAGTCGAACGCTCGAAGCCACCGAGGAACTCGACGACCTGATCGGTGAGATCGAAGACATCGCCGAATTCATCGGCGAAGTCGCCAGCCAGACCAACATCCTCGCACTGAACGCCTCCATCGAGGCCGCCCGCGCGGGCGAGGCTGGCGAAGGGTTTGCAGTCGTCGCAAACGAGGTCAAAAGCCTCGCCGAAGACGCCGAGGAGGCCGCCGGCGACATCGAGACCTCGATTGGGAACGTCCGCGAGCAGGCCGACACCACCGTAGACGAGATGCACGAGACCCGCGAACGGATCGACGCCGGCGTCGACACCATCGAGGGCGCAGTCGAAACCTTCCGACAGATCGCCGACGATGTCGAAGAGACCAACGTCGGCGTCCAGGAGATCAGTCAGGCCACCGACAGTCAGGCGACCTCGCTGCAGGAGGCCGCCGCGATGGTCGACGACGTGGGCGATATCTCCGACGAGACCGCCGAGCGCTCGGCGACTGCCGCTTCGGCGGCCGAACAGCAGACCACCGCGCTGGCGGAGGTCTCGACCGGTGTAACAACTCTCGACGAGCGGGTCGACACGCTGGAAAAATTAATCAACTCCTACGAGACGCGCAACACTCGCTCTCGGACGTCTGTGGATGCAGACGTCACCTCTATTCAGTTTTGGCACGCGATGGGCGGCGAAAAGGGGCTGTTGCTCGAAGAGCTCGTCCGGGACTTCGAAGAGCAGGCCGACGGGATTCGGATCGACGCTACCTCCACAGGTAGCTACCGTGGTACGCTCGAATCCACGATGTCGGCCGCCGAGAAAGGGACCGCGCCGACGCTGGCCCAGATCTACGAGATCGGCACCGCCCGAGCGATGGACAGTGGAGCGTTCACCCCTGTCGAGGGTGTCCTCCCACGCAATGTCTCGCTAACCGACTACGTCGACCCGGTGTTACGGTACTACCGAACCAACGGTACGCTCAACTCGATGCCGTTCAACTCCTCGGTGCCCGTGCTCTGTTACAACAAGCGGGCCTTCGAGCGTGCCGGGCTCGACCCGAACAGCCCGCCGACAACGCTGGCTGAGGTCACCAGCGCAGCCGAGCAGATCGTCGAACAGGGCGTCGCAGAAAACGGTATCACCTTTGCCAACTACGCATGGTTCATCGAAGAGTGGTTTGCGACTGCAGGCCAAGAGATCGTCAACAGGAAGAACGGTCGGGCTGGAACGTCGGATACAGCCTACTTCGAGAGCGATGCGGCCAAAGAGATCTACACCTGGTGGACGAACCTCGACCGGGAGGGGCTCTACCACAACCCCGGCATGGAGGCCCGCGGGAAGGCCAAATCTGCGTTCCACGACGGGGTCGCACCGATGGTTATCGCCTCCTCATCGTCGGTGGGCGGTATCACCGAGGAGGCCGCGTTCGATGTCGGCATCAGCGGCCACCCGACGCCCGGCCGGGGCGAGGGACTCATCGTCGGCGGCGCATCGCTATGGGTTTCGGAGTCGGCCACTCGCGAGGAGCGGGACGCCGCAGGCCAGTTCCTCGCGTGGCTTACCCAGCCCGAACAGCAGGCTCGCTGGCACCGCGAAACCGGCTACCTACCGGTCCACGAGGGTGGCATCGACAAACTCGAAGCAGACGGCTGGTTCCAACAGAACCCCGGCCACAAGGTGGCTATCGACCAACTGCTATCGAGCAAGGACAGCCCCGCGACCAACGGTGCGCGGATCGGCCCGTTCAGCACGGTCCGAACGCTTGTTGCCGAAGCCTACCCTGACATGGTCGACGGAGACGTTGAGGAAGAACTCGCCCGACTCAACGACCGGGTCGAACGACAGCTCGAATCTTACAGCCAAAATCAGCCGTAGTCCGCCGAACCTGTCTTTTAGTTTTCAACTGGCATCAACAGTAAAGAGCGTCGGGTCCAACACTCCTGTATGGAACGCACGCTGACTGTTGTCCCGGATGATGGACTCCACGCGCGCCCAGCAGCCACTTTTGTCGAAACCGCTGGTAGTTTCGACGCCGAGATCACCGTCGGCGCAGTCGACGGGAATCGCCCGGCAGTATCGGCCGATAGCATGCTCGGCGTGACCGGTCTCGGTGTTCGCGGCGGCGACGACGTGCGGTTGGTCGCCGAAGGTCCTGACGCCGAGGCCGCCCTTGACGCGCTCGAAGCGATTCTGTCGACGCCCGAAGAGGACCTCGACGACATGGAGCTTCCGTGACCGAGCGCCGCTTCGAGGGAATCGGAGCCACACCGACCGTTGGCATCGGGACCGCAAGCTGGTATCGACCGACCGATGTCACCGATCTCGGCGAGCCGCCACAGCCGGAGACCGTCGATCCAGCGACCGAACGCGACCGGTTCGACGCCAGTCAGGCCGACGCCGAAGCCGAACTCGAAGCCGAACGCGAACGGACACGCGAGCGTGTCGGCGACGACGAGGCCGCGGTGTTCAATGCCCATCTCCAGTTTCTCACCGACCCGCAGATCGAATCCGGCGTTCAGGACGCCATCGACGGGGGGCTTCCAGCCCCGCACGCGGTGAAACGGGCTTTCGAGGGTCCAATCGAGCAGTTCGAGGCGATGGACGGCATGATGGCCGAGCGCGCCGACGACCTCCGGGATATTCGGGACCGACTCCTGCGGCTGTTGACCGACACCGAGCGAACCGATCTCGGTGAACTCCCGGAGGGATCGGTCGTCCTCGCCGAACTGCTCACGCCGAGCGACACCGCACAGTTCGATCCCGGGGCGATTGCCGGTGTTGGGACGATCAAAGGCGGCCGAACTGCCCACGCCGCGATCATCGCCCGCTCGCTGGGTATTCCCGCCGTCGTCGGTATCGGTGAGGCGCTGACCGAGATCGATGACGGCGACCAACTGGTCGTCGACGGCGAGGCCGGAGCGATCATCGCCGATCCGAGCGACGACACCCGAACGCGGGCCGCCGAGTCGACCCAAACCCCCGTAATCAGTGAGGCTGTGTCGACTGCCGACGGCACCGAAATCGAAGTGGCCGCCAATCTCGGCACGCCGGCCGAGGCCGAACCCGCCGTCAACCGTGGCGCGGACGGCGTCGGCCTTTTTCGGACCGAGTTCCTCTTTCAGGACCGCTCGTCGGCTCCCGACGAAAACGAGCAGTACGAGGCCTACCACGAGGTCTGTGAAGCGTTTGCGGAGGACGTTGCAGGAGGGAAGCCGCGGATCGTCGTCCGGACGCTCGATGTCGGCGGCGACAAACCCATTGACTACCTGAATCTCGACCCCGAGGAAAACGGCTTCCTCGGCGCACGCGGCATCCGGCTGTCGCTGGGGGAACACGCCGAAATCTTCGAGACACAGCTCCGGGCGCTGTTGCGCGTGGCGGCCACCGACGCCGGAGTCGGGCTCGCCGTGATGTTCCCGCTGGTCTCGACGGTCGAGGAACTGGAGGCTGCCATCGAACACGTCGAGAAGGTCGCCGACAATCTCGAGGAGGAGGGCCTCAACTACGCGATTCCCGAACTCGGTGTGATGGTCGAAACCCCGGCCTCGACGTATCTGGCCGACGCCTTCGCCGAGCGGGTCGACTTTCTGTCGATCGGGACCAACGACCTCACCCAGTACGTCCAGGCCGCCGCGCGGGATCTCGACCGGATGAGCGACTACCAAGACCCGCTGGCTCCCGGCGTGCTTCGGGCGGTCGATCGCACCGTCACCGCGGGCCACGCGGGCGGCGCGTGGGTCGGGATGTGCGGCGAGATGGCCGGCGACCCCGACCTCACTGAACTCCTCGTGGGGCTGGGCCTCGACGAACTCTCGATGAGCGCGGTCACGGTTCCGGACGTGAAAACGGCGATCAGCGAGGTCGACACCGAGGCGGCCGACGAACTCGCCGCGTCGGTGCTTGCGGCCGACACGCTCGCCGAGGTCCGCGACCTCGTATAAAATCGCGCCGACATTCCGTTTTCGTCCACTGCGTGCGAAAAAAGGTGCCCGGAGATCACACCGACCGTCAGTTCCTGTTAAGAGGTCTTCCGGTAGGTTCGGGCCTCTTCGGCTTTTTCGAGGACCGAGTCGACGGTCGACTTGTCGTTCGTGGCCTCGACGGCCGCGTTGAGCGCGCCTTCGAGGATCGGGGCGTCGGCGATAGTCGCATTGGCGTCGGTCATTTCGATAGCGAGTTCGGCGTTCATCACTGCGCTGCCGAGGTCGACGAGGACGACCGCGCCTTCGCCGTCGTCGGCGGCCGCGATGGCGTCGCCGATCCGTTCGGCGTCGGTGCCGATTCCGCCCTCGCCGTCACCGCCTGCGGGTTCGAGGGGTGGGTCACCGCCCATCTCGGCGGCGAGCTCGCAGATCCCCTCGGCGGCCTTGTGGCTGTGGGAGACGACAACGAGCCCGATCACGCTTCGTCCCCCACCTCGTCGGGTGTCTCGTCGGGGATCGTCGGCGACCGTGCGTCGACATCGGTCTCACCGTCGAGGTAGTTGGCGGCTACCGCCAGTAGTTCCTGCATAATGAACCACGTCGACGTTGCGCCGGGGTCTTGGTGGCCGACCGACCGCCAGCCGAGGTAGGAGGCCCGGCCCTTCCGTGCCCGGATCGGGACCGTGTACTCGACGCCGCGTTCGGCGGCGGCGGTTGCCTTGGCGAAAGCCGTCAGCGGCGGCAGCTCGTCGACCTCGATCGACTTCTTGAACGTGTGGACCGCCGGCGTCAGCGCGTCGACCATCGTCTTCGCGCCCAGCTGGGCATCACCCCGGTCTTTGACCTTGTCGAGGTAGGCCTCGGCGAACGCCACCGAACTCTCGGCGGTCACTCCCTCATCGAAGGTCTGGCTGGCGCTCATGATCGAGCCGCCGTACAGTGGTCCGGAAGCCCCACCGACCTTCGAGATCAGCGTGACGCCGATCTTCTTGACCTGCTCTTCCGGCGTCGACTCCTCGTCGTCGACCGCATCCGCGGCTGCCCGGAAGCCGCGTGCGAGGTTCGAGCCGTGGTCAGCGTCACCGATCGCCGAATCCAGCTCCGTGAGGTACTCCTTTTCGTCCTCCAGTCGGTCGGCGACTGCCTCGGCGGCTGCCCGGATCGCCTCCTGCTGTGTTGGTTCATCTACCATATGGTAGGAGAGTCGCCCGAAGATCAAAGTATTTATGCCAAAAAACCATGCACTTATCGGCCCGCTTGTCAGTACCGGTATCAGATCGTGTGGTTGTCGGGAAAAAACGGTGTGTGCTGGTCGACTCAGACGGTGAGTGCTGGCGTGTCGGCGTCGGCAGCCAGCAGTTCTTTGAGTTCCTCGTCGACTGCCGCGACGGTGATCGATGCCCCCATCATATCGAGGGAGGTCATGTAGTCGCCGACCCACGCGTCCCACGTTTCGAGGCCGTGGTCGTCGACGATCTCTTGGAGTCTGCGGTTGAGGATGAACAGCTCGGACTGTGGCGTGCCACCCATCCCGTTGACGAGCGTGAGGATCTCTTGGCCCTCGTCGAGATCCAGATCATCGAGAACGTTCTCGGTGAGGTGGTCGGTGATCTCGTCGGCGCTCATCATGTCGACGCGCTCGGTGCCCGGCTCGCCGTGGATCCCGATCCCGAGTTCGATCTCGTCGGCTGGGAGATCGAACGTCGGTTCTCCCTTATCAGGCGTGACACAGGAGGTCAGTGCGACCCCCATCGTCGCCACGTTGTCGATCATCTTGTTGGCGACGCGTTCGACCTCTTCGAGGTCCGCGCCCTCGGCGGCTTTTGCCCCCGCGACCTTGTGGACGAAAACGGTCCCGGCGACGCCGCGTCGACCGCTCGTATAGAGGGAATCTTCGACAGCCACGTCGTCGTTGACGACGACCTGTCTGACTTCGATATCCTCCATTTCGGCCATCTCGCCGGCCGTCTCGAAGTTCATCACGTCGCCCTCGTAGTTTTTCACCACACAGAGGACGCCTTCGCCCGAATCACAGGCTTCGATCATCTCGTTGAGCTGGTCGGCCGTCGGCGAGGTGAACACCTCGCCCGCCGCCGCGCCGTCCAACATCCCGTCGCCGATAAACCCGGCGTGTGTGGGCTCGTGGCCGCTGCCACCGCCCGAGACGAGCCCGACTTTGCCCGAGACGGGAGCGTCTGCCCCTACCAAAACCTCCGTGTCATCGAGCCGCCGAAGTTGCTCCGGGTAGGCCGCAAGCATTCCATCGAGCATTTCGTCGACGACTGCCTCTGAATCGTTGATCAGTTTCTTCATACGACAGCCTATACTACACCATCTATTATGATAAAGTTGGGTTCTGCCACGCTGACAGAACCGCCTGCAGAGACGTTTTCCCGGCTGCTCACCAAGAGCGGCTATGGTACCACCGCTCGCGCTTGATATCGATGGCACGCTGACGACCGCAGCCCATCGGATCGATCCTCGTGTTTTCGAACGGCTCCCGGAGTGGCCCGCGCCGATCGTCATCGCCACGGGCAAATCCTTTCCCTACCCGGTCGCACTTTGTCATTTCTTGGGGATTCCGGAGCGCGTCATCGCCGAGAACGGTGGCGTCGTCTGTGTCGACGACCATCTGGCGTTTCAGGGCGACCGCGAGACTGCCAAGGCCGCCATCGAGCTGTTTCAGGAACGCGGTGGCGATTTGGGCTGGGGGGCCGCCGATACCACCAACCGCTGGCGGGAAAGCGAGATCGCCGCCTCGATGGATGCCAACGAGGAGTTGCTGCGAGAGGTGGCCGCGGAGTTCGACCTCGAAGTCGTCGACACGGGCTACGCCTACCACCTGAAGACGCCGGGCGTCGAGAAGGGCGAGGGCCTCGTTGCGGTCGCCGACCTACTCGGTCTCGAACCCAGCGAGTTCGTCGCGGTCGGCGACAGCGAAAACGACGTCTCGCTGTTCGAGACTGCTGGGGAGGCCTACGCGGTGGCCAACGCCGACGACCGGGCGCTGGCGGCGGCCGACCACGTGACCGACGGTTCGTACTTCGACGGGACGCTTTCGGTGTTCGACGCGATTGGTGAGTGACTACGGCGTGGGTAGTCGCTGGCCGCGATCCGGCGACCACCTCGCCTCGGCGCGTTCCAAACGGTTTATACTCGCCCCTCAAGAAGGGACGTTCATGCCGCGAGAACAGAAGCAGGTTCGCGAACTCCAAGAGGGAAGCTACGTAATGATGGACGACTCGCCGTGCAAAATCAACCACTACAGCACAGCCAAGCCGGGCAAACACGGCAGTGCGAAGGCTCGTGTCGAAGGCAAGGGCGTCTTCGACGAGAAAAAGCGGAGCCTCAGCCAGCCCGTCGACGCGAAGGTCTGGGTGCCGATCATCGAGCGAAAGCAGGGGCAGGTCGTCTCGGTCACCGGTGACGACGCCCAAGTGATGGACCTCGACACCTACGAGACGTTCACGATGCGGGTTCCGGACGACGAGGAGTTCGAGAGCGACACCAATATCGAATACCTCGAGTACGAGGGTCAGCGAAAGGTCGTGTGATGTTTCCCGGCGCGACTGTCGACCGCGAGGCTGCTTCCTACGTGGTTGTCGGCGCGCCCCTCGACGTCACGACCACGTTTCAACCCGGGACCCGCTTTGGTCCCGACCACATCCGCCGTTTTGCCGAGAGCTACGACGACTACGACCACCGGACGGACCGTCAGTTCACTGAGCTCTCGGTCCACGACGCCGGCGACATCCGCGCGTGGGACGACGTCGCGGAGTACTGCGATTATCTCGGTGGCCAACTTCGGGATATCGTCTGGGACGGGGCTGTACCCCTTCTGTTGGGCGGCGAGCACACCGTCACCGTTCCAGCGGTCGAGGCGGTCGACCCCGAGGTGTTCGTCTGTCTCGACGCCCACCTCGACCTTCGGGAGGCCTACGAGGGCAACGCATGGAGCCACGCCTGTGTCACTCGGCGCGTCTTAGAGACCGCAGACGAAGCGATCATTCTGGGCGCACGCACCGGCTCGGAAGCTGAGTGGGACCGCACCGAGGCCGAGGACGTGACCGTTGTTGGGCCCGAGGCCGTCGACGACTGGCTGGCCGACCCCCCGGAGTTCGAGGGCCGGTCGGCCTACTTGAGCGTCGATATTGACGCCGCCGACCCGGGCTTCGCCCCCGGCACGGGGACGATGGAACCTTTTGGCCTGCGCCCGCGCCAGATGCAGGACGTGGTGCGGACGGTCGCACCCGACTGCGAGGGGTTCGACGTCGTGGAGGTCAACGACCGCGACAACGGCCAAGCGGCCGCACTCGCCGGCAAACTCCTTCGGGAGTTCGTCTTTTCACACTCGGTTGCTGTCGACGATAT
>Ga0102930_1000596_pt1 | contig 11955 bp, 10 predicted proteins | sample SalPon1_B_H2O_MG_FD_84514 | JGI IMG/M metagenome (GOLD analysis project Ga0102930, IMG submission 84514) | Salt pond water microbial communities from South San Francisco under conditions of wetland restoration - Salt Pond MetaG R1_B_H2O_MG | ecosystem: Environmental > Aquatic > Non-marine Saline... | reverse complement strand
TTTAATATGGAAATCCAGCCGCAATTGGTGTTGCTGCAAAAAACCCTGCTCGCCATTGAAGGCCTGGGGCGCCAGCTCTACCCCGAACTTGATTTATGGGACACCGGCAAACCCTATTTAGAGCGCTGGATGCGTGAGCAAGTCGGTGTGCAAGCCGTGGTCAAAAACCTGCGCCATGAGCTGCCTTATTGGGGCGAAATCCTCCCCACATTGCCGCGCCGCATGGATCAGGCATTGGTGGAAGTGGGGCGCACCCGCGAACATATCAACGCCCAGCAAGCTGAGCTTACAGCCCTGCGCCGCGATGTGCGCCAAAACGGCCGCCGCGGGTTTGCCGCGGGGGTTGGTGGCGCACTGGTGATTTCGGCGTTCGTGCTATCCGGGTTAGATGGGCGCAGCCCCATTATGCTGGGTGAAGCGCCGCTGGTGAGCTGGGTCATTGGTGCGTTGGGGGTGGTGGTATGGCTTGTGGCTTGGCCACGCGATTAGTCGCGGCCTAAGATGCTTAAGCCTTTGAGCAAATTCAGCGCCTCAGCCAACGCATAGTCGCGGGTGGCCAGTGCCGAGCTCGGCACGGCATCATCCCCTGAGGCCGGGTCGCTGGGTTGCTCGGCGTCAGCGCTTAAATGCCGCGGCAAATCTGACTCACGCAGGGCTTGGCCAGCTTGCCGATCGCTGACGCGCAAATTGGCAATTTCTACATCTGGGACAATCCCTTCAGCCTGAATCGATCGGCCATCCGGCGTGTAATAGCGCGCCGTGGTGAGTTTGACGGCACTGCCATTACGCAACGGCAAAATGCTTTGCACCGAGCCTTTGCCAAAGGTCTGCTCACCCATTATCACCGCGCGGCGATGGTCTTGCAGCGCACCGGCCACAATTTCTGCCGCCGACGCCGAGCCTGCATTCACCAAAACGACTAAAGGCGCACCGTTTAACGCATCATTAGGCGTTGCGGTAAATCGGGCTTCGGCGCGCTCAACACGGCCATCGGTAGAGACAATCGCGCCATTGGTTAAAAACGCATCGGCCACTTCGACCGCGGCATCTAAGACACCACCGGGGTTATTGCGTAAGTCCAGCACCAAGCCATCGAGCGGGCCATGCTCGTCGCGCCAACGATCGATCTCGCTGAGCAAATCATCACCAGTGCGCGATTGAAATTGGCTTATACGCAAATAGCCAAACCCTGACTCAAGCGACCGCGAGCGAACGCTTTCAACTCGAATCACCGCGCGCTCAAGCGTGACTTCAAACGGTGTATCCTCGCTGTCGCGCAAAACCCCCAAAGTCACTTCAGTGCCTGGTTCGCCGCGCATTAGCTCTACCGCCTGCTGCAAATCGAGCCCCCGCACCGACTGGCCATCGATGCGAATAATCAGATCAGCCGGCTGAATGCCCGCTGCGTCAGCCGGTGTGCCATCAATGGGCGCAATGACTTTAACAAAGCCGTCCTCCAGGCCCACCTCAATACCCAAGCCACCAAATTCACCGCGCGTACCCTCTTGCAGTTGCTGGTATTCAGCTTGGTCCAAATAAGCAGAATGCGGATCAAGCCCTTCAAGCATGCCGCGAATGGCGTTGCGAATCAGGGTTTGGTCATCAACCGACTCAACGTAATCGCGTTGTACGCGCTCATAAACTTCGGTAAAGCTGCGCAGCTCTTCTAGCGGCAAGCTCGACTCGCTATCCGCAGATTGCGCCATAACGCTTGGGGCGCTGAGTAGCAGACCAGCCAACAGGGCGGCGGCAGTAAACACAGACAAAAGCCGGGAGAATCGCATTGCGTTGGTATCCTTAGCCCTGGTTGCTGGCCGGGCTTAGCCAGGCCAATGGGTCGACGGGTTCGCCTTCGGCCCGTAATTCAAAATAAAGCGCCGTTTCAGGACGACCGCCACTGCGGCCCACCGTCGCAATCACATCATCCGGCGCCACGTAGTCTCCGACATCAAAGTACAAAGCCTGGTTGCGTCCATACAAACTTAAATAACCCTTGCCATGATCAATAATGAGCAGCAGACCCAATCCACGCAACCAGTCGGCAAAGACCACTTGCCCAGCAGCCACCGGACTGACCGGCGCGCCGGCCTGACCGCCAATCAGCAACCCCGTCCAATCCAAACCCACCGCGCGCTGCGCTCCGTAGCGGGCTAACAATGGGCCTTGGTGCGGCCAACCCAGCGAACCGCGAATAGCACTCAAATCCCCCAATTCGCGCCCAGGCACCCCGGATTCGGCCAGCTGTTCGCGCAACGAGGTAATCAACTCACCCAAGGATTCCGCCTGCGCGCGTTGCGCGGCCAGCTCGGCCTGGTCGTCGTTAATGCTGGATTCCAGTTTAGCCAACACCGCGGCGCGCTCATTGAGGCTGCTTTGCACTTGCGCCAACGCTTGCTCGCGGGCCTGTCGCACGTCGCGCTGCTTGGCCAATGCCTGCTCAAGCGCTTGACGCTCGTCACGTAAGGCAGCCACCGCAGCTTGTGCACTGGCAATTCGATTGGCTCGCGCGGCGCCTAGGTGCTGGCGGTAAACCAACAAGCGTTGAAGCTGTGCGGGGTCAAAATCGCCTAGCAATAGGCGTAGGGTACTGGCATCACCGCGGCGATACGCAGCGCGTACGGTCGCCGCTAAAAAGGCTTGATGATGTTCCGCCTCAGCGCTGCGTTTTGCCATGGCGGCTTGACGCTCAGCCACTTGCACCGATGTGGTGCGAATTTGCTCGTCTAACCGTAATAACGCGCTGCGCTCATCACCCAGGCGCTGTTCTAAGCGGGCCAATTCAGCCTCCAGCCCCCCGGCGCGCTCGCGCTGGGCGCTTAACCGCTCGCTGACACTGGCCATGTTGGCGCGCAACTGCTCTAACCGAGCCTCACGCTGCGCCAAATCGCTCGCCTCATCCGCCCCAACCAGCGGGCTGAGCAACAAGCAAGCAATGAGTAAAAAACGCGTCATCGACAAGACATCTCGGCTGGTATACTCCGTGTTTCTATAAGCAATGCTAACAGCGCTGGGTCATGGATAGAGTTATTGAATTTGGTTTTAATCATCCGCTGCTCATTGTGGCACTGGTTGTTGTGCTCGCTGCGATTGTCGCCAACGAGTATATGAACTACCGGCGCAGTCGCAATGCCATCGATACCACCGAGGCAACCATGCTCTACAACCGCGATGCCGCGGTGTTTGTCGATGTTCGCAATGAAAACGCGTATCAAAGCAGCCATCTGCCCGGGGCGATTAACATCCCGCTCGAGCATTTGGACAAACAACAAGATCGACTCAAGCGCTTTAGTGATCGCAGCATTGTGGTTTATTGCGACCGCGGTCAACGCACGCTCAAAGCGGTGCTCGCGCTCAAAGCCCAAGGTTGGGAAAGTGTGCAACAGCTCAAAGGCGGCATCGAAGCTTGGCGCGAGGCAAGCATGCCCACCGAAGGTCGCAATTAAAGCGCACGAGCGCCTTTTTTATCGTTTACGCACGGAGTTCTTATGGCCAAAAAGCCCACCACTGATACCGCCAACGCCGCCAACACCGACGCCAGCAGCGCCAGCAGCGCCAGCGCTCAGCAGTTTGCGATTCAAAAAATCTATTTAAAAGACGGCTCGCTCGAAACCCCCGGTACCCCCGAGGTGTTTACTCAGTCGTGGAAGCCTGAGGCGCGTGTTGAGCTGAACACCCGGCGTAGCAGCATTGGTGAGAACCTCTACGAAGTCGTAGTGACCGCCACAGTGACCGCCACGATGAACGAAAAAACGGCTTATCTTTGCGAAGTCCACCAAGCTGGCGTGTTTAATGTCAGTGGCTTTGATGACAATGCCACTGATCAGCTGCTTGGCGCCTACTGTCCGGGTGTGTTGTTTCCGTATGCGCGCGAAGCCATCACCGATCTCACCGGGAAAGCGGGCTTTCCGCCAATGACGCTGTCACCGGTTAACTTTGATGCGCTTTACGCGCGGCAGCGACAGCAAGCGACCGAGGCCGCACAGTCCGCCGACGGCGGTAACGAGCAGGCCGATGCCGAGCCGGACAGCAACTCATAAGCCAAGCTTGCGCTTTGCGGTGCTCGGGGCGGGGTCCTGGGGCACGGCGCTGGCGCTCGTGCTGGCACGCAATGGCCACTCGGTCGCACTGTGGGGTCATGACGCGCCAACGATGGCGGCAATGGCTGCACAACATCGCAACCCACGCTATTTAAGCGATATATCACTGCCGCCAACCATCGAACCGCTTGCCGACCTAGCAACCGCTGTCACGGCGGCCGATCATATTCTAATTACCGTTCCCAGCGCTGGCTTTGCCGAGGTGATCACACAGCTGGCCGATCACGCGCCAGCCCAAGCCAACATCGTTTGGGCCACGAAGGGCTTGCAGGCCAACGGCAGCGGGCTATTACATGAGCTCGCCCAGCACTGGCTGCCTAACCATCGGCTTGCAGTGTTATCGGGTCCAAGTTTTGCCAGCGAAGTGGCGCGCGGGTTACCGACGGCTGTAGCACTGGCCAGCAGCGACACCGACTGCGCACAAACACTAGCGGCAGCGTTTCATGACGCACGTTTTCGTGTCTATACCAGCACCGATGTTGTTGGTGTCGAGGTGGGTGGGGCGGTGAAAAACGTCCTCGCCATCGCCACCGGCATTGCCGATGGGCTGGCCCTAGGCGCTAACGCCAGAGCCGGGCTTATTACCCGCGGCTTAGCCGAAATTCGCCGCCTCGGTGTTGCCTTAGGCGCCGCTGACACAACCCTCACTGGGCTTGCGGGCATGGGAGATTTAATTTTGACCTGCACCGATGACCAGTCACGCAACCGCCGCATGGGCTTAGCGCTTGGTCAAGGTCAGAGCATTACGGCCGCATGCGCACAAATCAATCAAGTGGTCGAGGGTCTGCGTACCGCGGGTGAGGTAGCCGTGTTAGCGCAGCGGTTCGGCGTCGATATGCCCATTTGTCAGGCCGTCACAGCCGTTATTAATGCCGATCTCAGCCCCGCTCAAGCCGCCGACTCGCTCATGCAGCGAACGCCCACCGCTGAGTTTTAAGCCCCGCCAACATAGCCAAGCTGGCGCCACACTTCGTAGACACCCACCGCCACGCTATTGGATAGATTTAAACTGCGATTGCCTTCGCGCATCGGTAAGCGCACGCGCTGATCTGGCGACAAGGTATTTAAGACCGAACTGGGTAACCCCGCGGTCTCGCTGCCAAATAGCAAAGCGTCGTTTGCCCGATAACGCGGTGTTTGAAAGCCACGCGTCGCGCGCGTGGTAAAAGCCCAAACGCGCGCAGGGGCCACAGCGGCAAGAAAAGCCGCATAATCATCATGCACCTGCATGCTCGCAAACTCGTGATAATCCAGCCCCGCTCGACGTAAGCGGCGGTCATCGAGAATAAACCCCAGCGGCCGAATTAAATGCAGTTGCGCGCCACTATTGGCACACAATCGAATGACATTGCCGGTATTAGGCGGAATTTCCGGTGAATGCAAAGCAACATGAATGGGCATGCGCTCATCATACCTGCATCTGCAGATCCCGAATCTTGCGGGTTAACGTATTGCGCCCCCAGCCCAGTAAGCGCGCGGCATCCTGGCGGCGACCGCCTGTCCGACGCAGGGCCGCTTCAATCAAAATGCGCTCTAAGCGTTGCTGGGCTTCACCCAAAACGCCCTCAGTCCGGCTTTCGGCTTGTTGATCGGCCCAATCAGCCAGGGCGCGTTCCCAATCCACGCCAACCGCTGACACGGCCTCACCGCTGCTCAGTTCAGGCGGTAAGTCATCCAGTTGAACATCACGGCCGCTGGCCATAACGGTTAGCCAACGGCAGGTGTTCTCAAGCTCACGCACATTACCGGGCCAGGGCAAGTGCTGCAGATGCCGCGCCACCTCGGTACTTAGTTGTTTGGGCTCAACATTCAGCTCGGTCGCCGCGCGCTGCAAAAAATGCGCGGCCAGCTCAGGAATATCGGCTTGGCGCTCACGCAGTGCCGGACAGTGAATGCGAATCACGTTAAGCCGATGAAATAAGTCCTCACGAAAGCGGCCTTGTTCAACCAGCTGCTCTAAGTTTTGGTGGGTGGCGGCAATAATGCGGACATCCACGCGCATGGGCATATGCGCGCCCACCCGATAAAATTCGCCATCAGCCAATACCCGCAACAACCGCGTCTGCAGCTCGGCGGGCATATCACCAATTTCGTCTAGAAACAGCGTGCCGCCATCGGCCTGCTCAAAGCGTCCGCGGCGGACTTGATGCGCGCCGGTGAAGGCGCCTTTTTCGTGACCAAATAACTCAGATTCCATTAGATCGCGCGGAATGGCCGCCATATTCAGGGCAATAAACGGCTTACCCGCGCGCGGACTGTGGCGGTGAAGTGACCCGGCAACAAGCTCTTTACCCGTACCCGATTCCCCATTAATCAGCACGGTAATGTTTGAGCGCGATAATCGGCCAATCGCTCGAAAAACCTCCTGCATAGCCGGCGCTTCGCCAATAATTTCGGGCATGTCACCGCGCCGAGCAGTAGCAGGGGACTGGCTCTGAGCGGCGGCGGCACGACGAACCAAGTCCACCGCATCATCCACATCGAAGGGCTTGGGCAGATACTCAAATGCACCGCCTTCGTAGGCAGACACCGCGGCGTCTAAATCTGAATGCGCAGTAATCACTATCACCGGCAAATCGGGGGCATGATCATGCACCCGGCTCATTAACGTCAGCCCATCCAGCGCTGGCATACGAATATCGGTAATGAGCACATCCGGACGTTGTCGGCCTAGCGCGGCCAATGCCTCCTCGCCCGTCTCAAAGTCAGCAACCTGCATGCCATCACGCTCAAGCGCTTTTTTTAAAACCCAACGAATCGAGCGATCATCATCAACAATCCAAACCGCTGTTGTCTCACTCATCACAATCCTCCAACGGCAGCCAGACGGTAAACACCGTGCAACCGGGCTCGCTGCTGCATTCAATTAATCCGCCGTGCTGGTTGACCAAGGTTTGTGCCATCGGTAATCCAATACCACTGCCCTCGGCACGGCCGGTGACCATGGGATAGAAGATTTGGTCATAAAGCGCAGGCGGGACACCCGGGCCATCATCGGTAATGTCGATGCGCGCCACTAATCGGTGTTGTTTTTCGCCAATGGTAAAACGGCGCTGGCTGCGGGTTTGCAAATGAATCGTGCCGTGGTCGCCTAAGGCCTGCAGCGCATTGCGCACAACATTTAATAACGCCTGAATTAACTGATCTTCAACCGCGGGGAGTAGCGGCAGGCTGGGGTCGTAATCGCGCTCAATGGTTATGCCCTGGGGCGATTCGGCCATGGCCAAGTAGCGCACTCGCTCGATGACCTCATGCAAATTGGTGGGCTTTTTTTCAAACCGACTGGCTGGACCCAACAGCCCGTCCACAAGGGCGCGCAAGCGATCGGCTTCAGAAATAATAATGCGTGTGTACTCGCGCTGCTCGGCGTCTTTTAAATCCGACTCCAGCAGCTGTGCTGCACCCCGCAAGCCACCAAGCGGATTTTTAATTTCGTGCGCTAACCCGCGTGTTAACTCCCGAATCGCATGGCTTTGGGCAATTAACCGGTTTTCGCGGGAAATGCGTAGGTGCCTGTCCAATTGCTCAAATTCAAGCAATAGACTCGAACTCGACATGGGTATAATCGCGCAGTCTAGGGTCACCGTGCGTTCTGCGGCCAGCATGACGCGAATCTCTCGCTCGGTATAACTGGCGCCTTGATCGAGCGCTTGGCTAATAGCCTCATCAAGCACAGCAAAACCCGGAAATAAGTGCATCAGTGACTCACCCACCGCCTGCCGAGAGCTGATCTGCAGCAGGGTTTGCGCGGCTGAATTCAGCCACTGCACCCGGCACTGCGCATCGGTCACCAACACCGCGCGGGTGAGGTGATCGAGCACATCATTGGCCATATCGTCCGGACATTGGGTCATGGGTACACTCATCACAGGTTTTGCAGCCACCATCAAAAACCCCCGCCGCAGCGGGGGTTGGTGTTGCGGCGATCGGTATAAACCGCCGATCAGACGCTGTAGTACATGTCGAACTCGATGGGGTGCGTGGTCATGCGCAGTTGCAGAACCTCTTCACGTTTGAGATCGATATAGCCATCAATCGCATCGTCGGTAAACACACCGCCCACTTTTAAGAACTCACGATCAGCATCGAGTGCATCCAGTGCCTCTTCCAATGAGAAGGCGACTTTTGGAATCTCAGCCTCTTCTTCAGGCGGCAAGTCGTAGAGATCTTTGTCCATAGCATCGCCGGGATGAATTTTGTTCTGAATGCCATCCAGGCCCGCCATGAGCATGGCCGCAAAGCAAAGGTAAGGGTTTGCCGTGCTATCCGGGAAGCGCACCTCAACCCGACGGGCCTTAGGATTGGACACCCATGGAATCCGCACCGACGCCGAGCGGTTACGCGCGGAATAGGCCAGTAGCACCGGTGCCTCAAAGCCTGGCACCAAGCGCTTATAGGAGTTGGTCGACGCATTAGCAAAGGCGTTAATGGCCTTGGCATGCTTCACAATGCCGCCAATGTAGTACAGCGCTGTTTCGGATAATCCGCCGTACTGGTCACCCGCAAACAGCATTTCGCCGGTTTTACCAATCGACTGGTGGACGTGCATCCCACTGCCGTTATCGCCAACAACGGGTTTGGGCATAAACGTGGCCGTCTTGCCATAGGCCGCAGCCACGTTGTGGATGACGTACTTGAGGGTTTGGACTTCGTCTGCTTTTTTCACCAGCGTGTTAAAGCCCACGCCAATTTCACACTGTCCGGCGGTCGCCACCTCGTGATGGTGCACCTCGGTTTCCATACCCATGTCAGTGAGACACTCACACATTGCTGAGCGCATATCGTGCAAGCTATCCACCGGTGGCACAGGGAAGTAGCCGCCTTTCACCCCAGGCCGATGGCCCATGTTGCCGTCGGGGTAGACCCGCTCGGTGTTCCAGTCAGCTTCTTCAGAATCAATGCTGTAGAACGACCCCTTCATGGTGGTGCCCCAGCGCACGTCATCAAACACAAAGAATTCATTCTCAGGTCCGAAGTAGGCGACATCGCCGATCCCGGTGGATTGCAAATACGCCTCGGCGCGCTCCGCGATGGAGCGCGGGTCACGACCGTAACCCTGCATGGTATTGGGCTCGATAATGTTACATAGCAGCAGCAAAGTCGCATCATCAAAAAACGGATCCAGCACGGCCGAGGTGGGATCGGGCATGAGGATCATGTCGGACTCGTTAATGCCCTTCCAGCCTTCGATGGACGAGCCATCAAACATTTTGCCCTCGGTAAAGGCGTCCGCATCGATGGCGTGCGCCGGCAGGGTGACATGCTGTTGTTTACCCTTCGGGTCAGTGAAACGCAGGTCGACAAAGCGAACCTCGTTGTCTTGAATCATTTTTAGTACGTCTTCAGGCGTTTGTGCCATCGTCTCGGCCTCCAAATTAAATCCTAGCGAATTGTTTGCTCTCGGATAGAAGCATTAATCGTGCCAACTTAACCGAAACGCACCAAAAAGGGCCGTCTATTGGCTGCTATTGCTCACTACACCCCTACAATGCACCGATTCAGTGCAAAAACCAACTAGGGCGCACCAAATAAGCGCATTTCACCCAACCGCTTGGCCTGACAGCCACCGTTGACGCGGGCTATACTGCGACGTTTCGGGGTTTCGGCGGAGAACCAATGACCTTTCAAGAGCTTATCCTCGCGCTGCAAAACTACTGGGCAGAACGCGGCTGTGTGCTCATGCAGCCACTTGATATGGAAGTCGGCGCAGGGACATTTCACCCAGCGACGTTTTTGCGCGCTATTGGTCCTGAGCCTTGGCGGGCCGCCTATGTGCAACCATCGCGACGCCCCACCGATGGCCGCTATGGCGAAAACCCCAATCGGCTGCAGCACTATTATCAGTTTCAAGTGGTTCTCAAACCCTCCCCCGCTGACTTTCAAGAACAATATCTGGGCTCGCTCAAAGCGCTTGGCATTGATCCGTTGGTGCATGATATTCGTTTTGTCGAAGACAACTGGGAGTCCCCGACACTCGGCGCTTGGGGCCTAGGCTGGGAGATTTGGCTCAATGGGATGGAGGTCACGCAATTTACCTACTTCCAACAAGCCGGCGGCATTAACTGCCACCCAGTGATGGGCGAGCTAACCTACGGCTTAGAGCGCATCGCGATGTATTTACAAGAGGTTGAAAGCGTCTACGACCTGGTCTGGACCCACGGCCCCGATGGCCCCATCACCTACGGCGATGTTTACCTACAAAACGAGCGCGAGCAGTCGAAGTACAACTTTGAGCTCGCGGATGTGGACAGTCTGCTGGGGTGGTTTGATACCTGTGAGCGCGAAGCCTTGCGCCTAGTCGATGAGGGGCTTTCGCTACCCGCCTATGAGATGACCATGAAGGCCTCACACACATTCAATTTGCTCGATGCCCGTCATGCCATTTCGGTGACTGAGCGACAGGGTTACATATTGCGCGTGCGCACCATGGCGCGTGCCGTGGCCACTGGTTATTACGAAGCCCGGGAAGCACTCGGCTTTCCATTATGTCGTGATGATGACAACGGCCGGAGTGTGGCATGACCCAAACAACCACCGCGCCTTTGTTATTTGAACTCGGTATGGAAGAGCTGCCACCCACCGCGCTCGACCCACTGGCTGATGCGCTATGCGACGGGCTGCTAGCCGGGCTTAAAAAAGCCGGCGTTGACCATGGGCCAGCGCGGGCACTAGGCGCTCCACGGCGATTAGCAGTCATTATTGAAGGGCTCAGTACCCGCCAACCCGATCGATCGTTTGAGCGTCGAGGCCCGGCGGTGAACGTCGCCTATGACGACAACGGCCAACCAACGCGCGCGGCCGAGGGCTTTGCCGCCTCCTGCAACGTGCCTGTCCACGACTTAGAGACCATCGAAACCGACCAAGGCACCTATTTGGTGCATAAAGGCACACAAGCCGGTCAGGCGAGCGCAGATTTACTGCCAGACATTATTGCGACCGCGCTGGCGCAGTTGCCCATTCCCAAGCGCATGCGTTGGGGTGCCCAAACCACCGAATTTGTCCGCCCGGTGCACTGGGCGGTCTTAATGTTAGGTGATGCCGTGGTGCCAGCGAGCATTATGGGTGTTGAAACCGGCCAACATAGCCGTGGGCATCGTTTTCACCATCCCGACCCGGTACGCATTAATGGGGCGGATCACTACGAATCCGCCCTGCGCGCCGCCCATGTGCTGGTGAACCGACAAGACCGACATGATCATATCTTCCAGGGTGTGCGTGCTGAGGGCGAGCGTCTCGGCGGTCAGGCGGTAATGGAAGCCGCGCTGCTTGATGAGGTGAATGCCCTAGTCGAATGGCCAGCGGTAGTATCAGGCAGCTTTGATGCAGACTTTTTGCGCGTACCGGCTGAGGCGTTAATTTCAAGCATGCAAGAACATCAGCGCTACTTTCCGGTGCGCGATGCTAACGGCGCGCTCATGCCGCATTTTATTACTGTCGCGAATATCGACAGCCAAGACCCCCAGCGCGTTATCGCAGGTAACGAGCGTGTCATTCGTCCGCGGCTTGCAGATGCGGCGTTTTTTTGGGATCAAGACCGCTCGCAAACGCTGGCCGAGCGCTTGCCGGCGCTCGAGCACGTGGTGTTTCAAAAAGCGCTTGGCAGTCTTAAAGATAAAGGCGATCGAGTAGCAAGCCTCGCGCAGCAGTATGCAAACGCGTTTAGCACTGATTCCGCTTTGACACACCGCGCGGCATTACTGGCGCGCGCCGATTTGCTAACTGAAATGGTCGGCGAATTCCCGGATCTACAAGGGGTGATGGGGCGCTATTACGCCGTCGAAGATGGCGAGCCTCAAGCATTGGCGAATGCACTCGATGAGATTTACCAGCCCCGATTCGGCGGCGATCAAATTGCCGC
>Ga0102930_1000594_pt1 | contig 11971 bp, 8 predicted proteins | sample SalPon1_B_H2O_MG_FD_84514 | JGI IMG/M metagenome (GOLD analysis project Ga0102930, IMG submission 84514) | Salt pond water microbial communities from South San Francisco under conditions of wetland restoration - Salt Pond MetaG R1_B_H2O_MG | ecosystem: Environmental > Aquatic > Non-marine Saline... | reverse complement strand
TTATAATATTCACCGTTAGGGAGATTCAAACAGCTGGGCTTACCATCTGTGATCATAAATATTTGCTTGTTTGCATTCTTTTTCCTTCTGAGTATGTCCATGGCCAATTGTAATCCGGCTACGGTATTTGTATGATAGGGGCCAACTTTCAAATAAGGTAAGTCTTTGATCTTCACCGGCCAGGCATCATTACCGAACACGATAACATCTATGCTATCTTTAGGATATCGCGTTTTGATCAATTGTGAAAGTGCCATTGCCACCTTCTTGGCCGGCGTGATGCGATCTTCTCCATAGAGGATCATACTATGACTGATATCGATCATCAAGACCGTGCTCATCTGCGTATTGTAAAAAGTATCATTTACCACCAGATCGTTTTCTGTAAGTTGGAGGTCATCAATACCGTGATTGCTATAGGCATTTTTTAGGCTTTCCGTCATAGCGATCTGTTCAGGCTTGTCGCCAAATCTATAGTTACGTTTATCGCCTGTTGTATTCGCTCCGGCACCTGTGTCCTTACTTTTATGATTGCCTGATTTTGATTTTTTCAGTTTGCCGAATATCTGGTTCAATGCGCGTTGTCTTATCGCCTGCTCGGTCTTATCTGTGATTCTGTATTTCCCTTTGCCATCACCCTGACCGTCGCCATCCGCATCTGGATCAAAGTCGATTTCTTCCCGAATGTAGCCTTTTTGTTTGAGATCTTCTATAAAATCATCAATCGTATAGTCTTCATCGGTAAGATCATATTCCTTATCTAATGCTCTCAACCATTCGATGGCTTCGTCAAAATCTCCGGAAGTGTGCGTCAATAGTTCCTGAAAAATATCCAGCAATTTTTCAAAAATAGACTGTTCCGGCTCGCTGTAAGTGGTAAATCTAAATCCGGTAGCATGTATATCTCGTTCCATAGGATAAAAGTAATGATATGAAAACGATAATGAATTTAAGCAATTGTTAAACTGTTTTAAACGGCACTAGCTAAATATTTACTTCTGAACTGAAAGACCAAAGTAAAGCTTCGTATGATCATCCAAATGCCAAACGCGATCCACACAGAATAAAGCTGCAGCCCGAAGTGATCAGCTAAAAGCAGCGTTGGTATAAAACCGCCGAAGGTTGCGACCAGCAATAAGTTTCTCAGGTATTTTGCTTCACCCAACCCTTTGAAGATACCATCATAGATAAAAGCCAGAGCATTGATAGGTTGCATAAGTAGAACGATCCAGAATACATCCTTAAATATTTCTAAAACAGCAGCATCTTTGTTGAACAATAGACCTATCTGATCATATAGTAAAACACAGATCAAGCCTAATCCTAAAGCGATAATGATCGCATACAAACTGATCTTCTTTGAGAGTCGCCAGAGATCAGGATAATTCCTTTCTCCCAGAAACCGGCCACCCATGGCATTCCCTGCATTGGCATAACCATCTATAAAGAAAGAAAAGAACAACCAGATGTTCATTAATATACTTTGCGCAGCGATGAAGTTCTTACCATAATCGGTTGCATAAGCATTGGCCATATAAATAGCGACATTAAGCGAAGCCGTCCTGATAAAGAGATTGCCACTCATGATGAGCAAGTCTTTCATCTTGGGATTGATATTCCGCTTTACCTTAAAACTAAAAGGGGTTTTATTAACGTAATACCATAAAGCCATAAGGAACATAGTTAATTGCGCCAACAAACTTGCATAAGCCGCACCGATGATGTGAAAGCCTTCAAAAAGACCTTCTATGCCATAAACCAGTAAAAAGTTAAAGCTGATATTGACCGCTGCTCCTATCAGACTGCATTTCATGGCCCAATAGGTATTCTGCATGCCTCGGAATACACCAAATATAGCAAAAGTGAGCAAGGTGAGCGGAAATCCCAGCGCACGAATGCGGTAATAGGATACGGAATATTCCAGTAATTGACCGCTTGCATTATACGCTTCAAAGATGAATGTAGCAGCAATTGACGTAACGATATAAAGCACGAAGCTCAGCAAAAGATTGAACAAGAGAAGCTGCGGCACGAGCGTCTTAATGCTGTTGATACGCTTAGCGCCAAAGCTCTGTGATACATAAGCGGAAATTGCGGTTTTTGTTTGGGCCAATATCCAAATGAGCGCAGAGAGAAAAGAACCTACTATCCCTACTGCACCTTGAGCCGGCACTGAATCATAACTTACATTACCTATGATGGCAACATCTGCCAGAGAGATCAAAGGTTCGGCAATACCAGCAATAATCGCGGGAATAGCTAGTCTATTGATGTTCTTAAAAGTAACTGCAGAAGTTATATCTTTTGCCTTTGCACTCATTTAAAGCAAATCTATACAGCGTTCTAAAGCAATACCTCGCGAGCCTTTGATCAATAAAAGTTGGTCATCAATAGGTTCTTCCTGTAAATGCGCTTTGAGTTCATCAAAATTCCTTAAAAAAAGGAATGTATCCGAACTGAAGTAATGTTCAAAAAAAGCCTCTCCGACTAAGTAAATCCTTTTAAGATCAAGTTGTTCAAGCTGATGGATCGTAATTTGATGTTCCTTGTAACTGCTTGTGCCAAGTTCAAGCATATCGCCCAGGATAACTGACTTTGAACCTCCTTCTAGTAAGGCGAAGTTGTCGATGGCTAATTCCATACTGGACGGATTCGCATTATAGGCATCTAAAATGATCTGATTATTATCAGTCTTTATGAATTGGGAGCGGTTATCCTCAGGTGTAAAATCCGCTAATGCCCTGGATAATGGCTCATTCGGTATACCAAAATAATTTGCCATGCTAAAGGCGGCAGCGATGTTCTGAAAATTATAATCGCCCACCAGATTTGTAAGGACAGACCTATCACCCATTTTCACCTTTAAGAATGGTTTGGCCGATATTAAACTTATGATATCATCCTTATGATTGAAAGGTATCAGGTCACCACCTTCTGATCGATTCCTTTGAAGCTCATCTTTGAGGTCGATGAATATTTTACCACCGATCTTTTTAAGGTAGTCATAAAGTTCGGAATTGGCTTTGATAACACCTTCCACGCCACCGAAACCTTCTAAATGATCTTTCCCAAAGTTCGTAACATAACCAAAATCCGGTTCGCAGATGTCACACAATCGTTCGATCTCTTTTTGATGGTCTGCGCCCAGCTCGATAAGTGCTATTTCGATGGACTCATCTATTTGTAATAAGGAAAGCGGAACACCGATGTGATTATTGAGGTTACCCTGAGTGGCAAATGTTGTAAAAGTAGTGGAAAAGAATGCCTGGCATAGTTTCTTAGTAGTGGTCTTGCCATTACTGCCGGTGATGGCGATGATAGGTGTCTTTAATTTTCTTCTATGGAATCGAGCCAGTTCTTGAAGGGTCTTTAAGGCATCATCTACCAGGATAACATCTTCATTTCTAGGGGTTTCTACTCGCTCATCGACCACTGCTTTTGACGCTCCTTTCTTCAACGCTTCTTCTGCGAACGCGTTCCCATTGAAATGCACACCTCTAAGGGCAAAATAAATAGAACCTCTGGTTATTTTGCGAGTATCGGTAGAAACTCCTCGACTCTTGATAAATTCCTGATAAAGCGCTTCTATTTCCATACTAAAACGAATAAAAAAACCCTACCAGTATAGTAGGGCTTTATCTTTTTTAGATTGTTCTTTTATCTTCTAGTTCTGCCTTTTTTGGATTTTCCTCCTACTTCAGACATCGCGTTCCTAAAACCTATGTAGTCAGTAGCCATATGTTGTGGATAGAATCTCCTTTGCGCAGGATCAAGCCAATAAGCACGATCTCTCCAGGAACCTCCTTTGTAAACACGCACTTTATTATTGATCAACGTTGTCTTATCACTGGATTCATCATATTTTCTAACTACACCGGAAGAATCGATTTTAGCTTCGTTCTCAGGGGATTTGTACATTTCTTTCTCATCGGCTTTTGGTGTTCCATAGTATCTTGATGATTTTTTGTCTCCATCTCTAAAGTTCCTATTATCAGATTTAGTGAATTGGGTCCTGAGGTAGGTCTCGTCCTCACCTATTTTTTCATTTTCTATTTCACCAGGCAGGCTTCTCGCGATAAGTGTTCCATCGCTTAATGTATCATATTGGACTTCTTGAGGTCCTAGAACCTTTACTTTTCCATCCTCGGTTATAACGTTCTTCGTGTATACATTACCTCTAAAATAGTTAAAGTCGTTGAATTCGTTATCTACGATTGGTCGATACACATCGGCCACCCATTCTGCAACGTTACCGGCCATGTCATAAAGCCCAAAATCGTTTGGTTCGTAGGATTTAATAGGTGCAGTTATATCAGCACCATCACTGCTCCAACCCGCGATACCACCGTAATCTCCTTTGGACTGTTTAAAATTGGCTTTTTGGTCTCCTCTTGTTCTTGCTTCTCCTGAACGCGTATATTGACCGTTCCATGGGTATTTCTTTCTTCCCTTATGAAGGTTATATTCTCGCTTCGAGGTTAAGGCAAGCGCTGCATATTCCCATTCTGCTTCTGTTGGCAGTCTGTATTCCGGATAAAGAACTCCATCTTTTCTTTTAACGTACACATTCGTGCTGTCCTTGTTATTTTGAAGTCTTTGTTGTGTTTGCTTTCCTCCTCTGGTAATAGAGTCACTCCCACCATAAACTTGCTTGGGTGCATTGAGGTAGGTTTCCGTACTAAAGGTTTTGTCCGGAGAATTATCTAGATAAGCATCTCTAGTTGTAAAACCCTCTTCGGATAATTGTTTTTGATTGACCATATCCGTTCTCCACTGGCTGAACTCAGTAGCCTGGATCCAATTCACGCCAACCACCGGATAGTTTTGATAAGCGGGATGTCTAAAATAATTATTTACCATGTTCTCATTAAAACCTAAAGGATTTCGCCAGACCAATGTATCTGGTAAAGCACCGGTATAAATGTTCTTATATCCTTGCTCTTCTGGTGGAAAGGTTTGTTTTAACCAGTCCAGATATTGTAGGTACATTCTGTTCGTCACTTCTGTTTCATCCATATAGAAGGACTGTACATGTTATTGTGTGGGTGAATTGTTCCAATCATGCATCACATCGTCCTGAACGCGACCCATGGTAAAGGTTCCTCCTTCTACATAAACAAGTCCTGGTGCCGGCTCGTTCTCTTCGTAGTCCGTCTTGTAGTCATTCCCATTCTTTCCGCTCAGGTCCCAGCCGGTCGCACGTGAATTACTACTATAATCCCGAGTATTATTACAGCTGGAAAAAACTAGAAATATAAAGACCAGACAAATAAAGTTGAAAAATGAGTTTGTTCTCATAATACTTATGGTATTTAAAGGTTGCAATATAATAATTAACGGACTATTATCAAGTTTATTTTTGAAATTCTATTTTAAATCCCAAAAAAATCATCCATCCCTTCTGTTTTAAAGATAGGATCGAATATTCTTTTTTAAACGATCTTTTATATACTATATAAGCCTTATTTTCGTTATCGCTTATGGTAATGATACGATAATATAAGTTGTAAAATGAAATACACAAGGTCGATCGTCCTTATCTTATCGATGAACTTGTTCTTTTGTATGACACATTCTCAGAAGCGTGTGACCATACCTTGGGGAGAAACCATCTACAGCTCAGTTGAAAATATGCTTGAATTGAACTATATGGATGATCTTGATGGAATAGTGTTCACAAAGGTCTTAAGCGATCAGATATCTTATGAGCTTACAGACCCTGAACTTATACCTGTGCGTCCGCCTGAAATAGGAAAGCTTAGAAATGCCCCAACTGAACTGGACTTTAAAATTAAAAAACGTAAAGCTGGCAATAGAAGGAAAACCACGATAACGGTCAATGCCATTATCAAGGAAAATAGTCAGTACTTTAAGCTTAGATCCTTTGACCTTCGCCCGGTCCAGAGAGTTGACAACCGCTCAGTGGCACCTAAGAATAATGTAGATCAAATTACCAGCTCAGCTTTAGCTCAGGAGGATTGGTACAAATTCTATGTGGAAAAGACCGGCGTCCATGAGATCGATATTGGTTTCCTAAGTGCTCTAGGCATCAACACTAGCGATATCCAACCCAGCAACATTAGAATATTAGGCCACGGTGGCAGTATGCTTCCATTGCTGAACGCAGAAAATCAATATTATGACCCTCCGGAAATACCACTCCAGATAATCGGTGGCGGTGATGGAAGTTTTGACCCAGGCGATAAGATAAGGTTCTATGCTACGGCAACGGAAGGACAATATGATGATGAGAATGATACACACCTCAACCTTTACGCAGAACGTGCTTATTATTATATCTCGACCACGGCCGGCAATGGTGAAAGGATCCTTTCTTTTTCCCAACCATCAGGTTCACCGGCTGAGATCGTTGAAACATTTGAAGATGTTGCTTATTACGAGGTGGATGAGTCCAGTCCGTCTTTAGTAGGTAGAAAGTGGTATGGTGACAGATTTGATATCGAGACGGAAAGAGCCTATGGCTTTGAACTTCCCAACCTGATAACGGATGTGCCCGTGAATATTACCGTTAAAGCAGCTGCGATCGCGGATAATCAAACCTCCATGAACATCACTATCAATGGTCAGAATGTCAGCACGTTCAATTTGGAGGCTACAGGTGATGATATGCCCTCCACGACGGGTGCGAGCTCCACTCAGATTAGCGTAGACCAGGATTCCATCACCGTGGGATTAAACTACGATAAGAACGGTAATCCTGCAGCTAATGCTTTCCTGGACTACATAAGGCTTGAAGCAAAAAGACAATTGAAATATGAAGAAGGTCAACTGATCTTTAGTTATCAAATGGATAATCCTCAAAACGATATTGTTCAATTCAAAATAACCAATGCTTCTTCTGTCGATCAGGTTTGGGACATTTCCAAATGGACGGATATCAACAGCATTAACAACAGCCAGCAGGTAAATGAATTGACTTTCTCCAGGAACATGACCGACCAGCCCAAAAAGTTCATCGCTTTTGATAACGATAATTTGTTAAGGCCTAGGTTTGAAGGAGGCAACAAAAAGATAAGCAATATTGACCTGAAAGGCAACATCTTTATGAGCACACAGGGACAAATTGAACCTGTAGACTATCTTGTCATTGCCCGGGAATCCTACGTGCAGCCCGCTAAAAGATTGGCGGACTTTAGAGCACAACAAGACGGTCTTACTACAAGGGTTGTCTTCTTAAAAGACATTTATAAAGAGTTCAATTCAGGCAAGGCCGATATAGGAGCGATAAGGAATTTCGTAAAGTACATCTATGATAATGCGCCTAACGGAAACCCGATACGTTTTTTGACCCTGCTGGGCGACACTTCAGTGGACTACAAGGACAGGATACAGAACAATACCAATGTCATCCCTACTTATCAGGAATTACATAGTTCCCGAACAGATGTTTCCTCTTTCATGTCTGATGACTTCTTTACCATGATGGATGGTGAAGAAGGTAGGATGAGCGGAACGGATATGATGGACCTGGCCGTTGGAAGGATATTAGCCGACTCTCCCAATCGCGCGAACGAAATGGTCGATAAGATAATCGATTATGAGAAAAGACCTTCGTATGACCGATATCGGAACAATTTCCTACTGGTTTCCGACGATGTAGACCGTTCCTGGGAATTTTCCACCATCCAGCAAAATCTAGACGACCTGGGTGATGAAATTGAAGCAAACAAGCCTTTTATCAATGTTAAAAAGATCCACTCCGATGCTTTTCAGCAAGAAACCTCCGCCGGTGGCGATCGTTACCCGGAAGCGAAAAGAGAGATCAACGATCAGGTAGAGCTTGGCGTTGCTGTCATCAACTACTTTGGTCACGGTGGTGAAGAAGGTTTAGCTCAGGAAAGATTGGTAACACAAGAATCCGTTCAAAATTGGCTTAACCCGGAACGCTTCAATATATTCGTTACCGTAACTTGTGAATTTACAAGATTTGACAATCCTTTACGCGTTGCAGCCGGTGAGCTATCCTACTACAATACACAAGGCGGTCCAGTAGCCATGATCACCACAACAAGAGCTATTAGCGTTGGTGCTGGTGTTAATTTTAATAATGAGCTTGCTCCTTTCCTATTTGATTATCAGGACGAGGGCATAACGACCGGTGAGGCCGTGATGCAAACTAAAAATACGTTGGGCGGCGACGGAAAGCGTATCGTCTTTTACCTGGGTGATCCTGCTATGAGCTTACCTTATGCAGAACCGAACATTGAGTTAACAGAAATAAACGGATTACCAGTATCCCAGTTCAATGATACGCTGAAAGGACTTAGCAATGTCAAGCTCAAGGGAGAGATCGTTAATGAAAGTGGTCAGCGAGTCACCAATTATAATGGTAAGGTATCTGCCACGCTATTCGATAAAAGGATACAAAGACAAACATTAGGTAATGATAACACAACCGGCGGTAATGGAGAGTTATTGATCATGGACTTCAGCATCCTTGGAGAAGCACTTTTTAGAGGCAATGCAAGTGTAGAAAATGGTGTGTTCTCCTTTGAGTTCATTTTACCTAAGGACACAAAGATTCCCGTAGGAAACGGAAAGATCAGTATGTATGCATTAAGAGATGGGCAATTAGATGATTCTACGGGCAATTTCAACGACTTCCTGGTAGGTGATATCAATGAGAACGCTGGTTCAGACGATCAAGGTCCTCGCATAAATCTTTTCATGAACGATGAATCCTTTGTTGACGGTGGCGTGACGAATGATAGCCCTTTCCTGCTGGCAAAGCTTGCAGATGAAAACGGTATAAATACTGCAGGCTCCATAGGACATGACATCACTGCCATATTAGACGGTGATGAGCAAAACCCCATTAAACTCAACGAATATTACGAAGCAGCTGAAAACGACTTCACAAAGGGTGAGGTTTTCTTTAAACTTCGCGACCTGGAGGAAGGTGAACATACCATAGAACTTAAGGCATGGGATACCTACAACAATTCATCCATTGCCACATTAAGCTTCAGGGTGGAGACCACAGACGGCTTAAAAATAACGCGCGTTTTGAACTATCCTAATCCTTTCACGGACTATACAGAATTCTGGTTCAATCATAACCGACCTATGGAAACACTAGAAGTACAGGTCCAGGTTTTTACTGTAACCGGTAAAGTCGTGTGGACTAAAAGAAAGACCGTCACCACCGATGGATTCCTCTCACGCGATATCACCTGGAACGGAAGGGATGACTTTGGTCAACCCATAGGCAAGGGAGTTTACATTTATAAGCTCACGGTAAAGTCTACCTTTACACAGCAAAAGAAAGAAAAATTTGAAAAGCTGGTCATCCTTTGATACCTAATAAATATATATGCAACTTAATCATCAAAACATGAACGTAATCAATAGATTCATCTTCTTTACCATACTTGGCATTATTTCATTTCCGCTTTTCAGTCAAGACCAACCAGACACACCATCCATAGAGGATAGAGCCATCACCACCGGAGTGCCTTTTTTGCTCATCGCCGGTGATGCAAGGTCTGCTGGAATGGGCGATCAAGGTGTTGCCACCTCAGTTGATGCTTATGCTCAACAATGGAATCCCGCGAAATATGTTTTCTCTGAGACCCAACAAGGTATAGGGCTATCCTATACGCCTTACCTTAGGGAATTGGCAGATGATATAAATCTAGGTCAACTTACTTATTTTAACCGGATCAACCGCAGAAGTGCATTTGCTGGTAGTTTACGTGTCTTTGGTTTAGGAGGCGTAGAATTACGTCAAACACCACAGCAAGTACCTCAGGAAGTTAATCCCACAGAATTATCGCTCGATGGAAGTTATGCCTTACGCTTAAGCGAAACTTTCTCTATGGCAGTAACCGGAAGATATATCCGTTCGGATTTACAATTTCCCGGTTCCGGTGGAGACGGCTCAGCAGCTAATAGTTTTGCTGCTGATATAGCTGCTTTTTATCGAAGTGAGGAAAAGTTCTACAAAAACTTTAACGGAAGATGGCGTATTGGCGCAAAAATATCTAATATCGGTCCTAAAATAAGTTATGATGATGCTGGTAATGATAATTTTATTCCAACCAATTTTAAAGCTGGTGCCGGTTTTGATTTTATTCTTGACGCAAATAATAAAGTATCAACTTCTATAGAAATAAATAAATTACTTGTTCCTACTCCTAAAGATTCTAATGGAGACGGATTTATCAATCAGGAAGACGACTTCTTTACCACTAATGAGTATTCAGCTATATTTTCATCCTGGGGCGATGCGCCTGGTGGTTTTTCAGAAGAATTGAAAGAGATCACCTGGGCTTTAGGGGCGGAATACTGGTATCAAGATAGTTTTGCTTTCAGGTTAGGTTATTTTAATGAGTCTCAGGAAAAAGGTTTTCGTCAATTTGCTACATTGGGTGCCGGGTTCAAGTTTTCTCGTATCAATATAGATACTTCTTACCTTTTCTCTACCGCACAAGGTGTTCAAAATCCTTTAGAAGGAACCCTGAGGTTCAGCTTGACCTTTAACTTTGGCGAAGATACCTACATAGAATACTAAGGACTGGAGTGATAGGTCTTTGTACTTGCATTTCAAATACCTATCTTAGAGGAATGGAACATAAAAGGATAACATCGGAAATCAGGGTCTACGATAGCATACAAGACCTCCCTAAACCAGCCCAGGAGCTTATGCGAGCAGCCATTGGAATAAAGACAGATGCTTATTCGCCATACTCTGATTTCCAAGTAGGCGCTGCCATAAGATTAGCGAATGGCGAGATCATAAAAGGGAACAATCAAGAAAACTCTTCCTATCCGGCCGGATTATGTGCCGAACGCGTAGCTCTTTTCTATGCGTCAGCTAATTTCCCAGACCAGTCCGTGGATATGATGGCATTGACCGCTTCACCGATCGATGCGCCAAATGATCAGCCGGTTCCACCCTGTGGCTCTTGCCGTCAGGTTATCGCTGAATACGAATTTAAGTTCAAGAAACCCATGGAGATCTTTTTCATGGGAGATAGAGGGAAAGTACTAGCGGTAGAAAGTATCAAAACCCTGCTTCCCTTAGCATTCGACCGTTCTTTCCTAAAATAAAATATCGGTCAGGAATTCAAACGCCATATTTCAAAGTTCAGGATAGCAGCGAACAATACCCATAATAAATAAGGGATCATCAGATAAGCCGCCCTTTTATCAGCTACGCTAAACCGTTTCATCGTCAGTAGGATAAGAACGATGAGGACAATGATGACGAACAATGCGCCTAAAGGCTCTTGAAGCCCGAAGAAAACGACAGACCAGCTTAGGTTCAGGAACAATTGGAACAAAAAGTGATATAAAGCCGTTTTCACCCATGCATGATGTAGACCGCGATACCAAACCAATCCTGCAGCTATTCCCATCATGACATATAGAAGCGTCCAGACCGGTGCAAAAAGCCAGTTAGGCGGATTAAAAAATGGCTTTTCTAATGTTTTGAACCATCCGTCAACACTGGTTTGTGTAGCTATAGAGCCTAAAAAACCAATCAATAAACATGCTCCAATAGCAATTGATATTCTGTTAAATAACCGGATGTTCATAAATTAAATTTGTTGTAAAATATAAATAATTTTGTTTATATCAAATTTATATCTGCATCAACTCAAATGGCAGTATATTTGAAAAAAATATCATGCTTCCGCAAGACTTTGTTTTAAAAGAATATAGCCAGCTGGCTGATAAAGGAGAATTTTCAGCTCAAGCGCCCAGCAATATTGCCTTAGTAAAATATTCGGGGAAGAAAGATGAGCAAATTCCTTGCAATCCATCTATCAGTTTTACCCTAAAAAAAGCTCAAACCCACACAAAATTCACCTTTGAAAAAAGGCAACATTCAAATGATGAGTTTGATATAGAAGTGTATTTTGAAGGGAAAAGAGAAAAATCATTTGAACCTAAAATTATCAATTTTTTTCAACGCATTCAGGAATATAGCGGCTTTTTAAATACA
>Ga0102930_1000591_pt1 | contig 12029 bp, 10 predicted proteins | sample SalPon1_B_H2O_MG_FD_84514 | JGI IMG/M metagenome (GOLD analysis project Ga0102930, IMG submission 84514) | Salt pond water microbial communities from South San Francisco under conditions of wetland restoration - Salt Pond MetaG R1_B_H2O_MG | ecosystem: Environmental > Aquatic > Non-marine Saline... | reverse complement strand
TGATTTTATTTTTGCATATAATTTTCTTGAGGATCAAATTGAAAACGTGATTACCGGCTCAGGTTTTTCATCAACAGACGAAACAAATTATCTTAATATGTTGACAGATCTTTTTGATATTGTGACAGATACGATCCAGAATAGATCAACCCAGCAGATACCATTCGGTTCATTGGTCGAATCACTTGGGCATCAGTTTAACAACGCTGGCGCAGGGGTAAATAAAAACGCACTACCACTTAACTTATCAAGACCTGGTGAAAACAGAGATGTTACATTCTCAATTCTACAACAAGGTAGAGGTCGGGTTCGTTGGTCTGGAGCGGACGAACTTAATAACCAGTATTTTGCTGGTGGTACTAGAATTAATGGAATTACAGGTAAACTTGAAGGGCGGCCATTTGATTCAGCGGTTCGGCAGATTGCCCGTCGTCTTTCAAATGCTCGAGGAATAATCTAAAATGGCAATTATTGTAACAGAACAGGCACCATCGGCAAAACCAATATCGGTTGTAAGTACATTATCTGATACCTACCAGGATATTATCACTGTTGATAGCTACGAGGTTCCGGTTACTGGTTTTGCAGCGGAAACACGAGTTGCTCCAGGTGTTGTTGAAATTACATCAGCACTGACCGTATCAAATACAACAGAAAATGCTGAATCATTTGATGTCCAGATGGTTCGTGATAACTCGTCGTTTACGGTTGCAAATGGTGTGAGAGTTGAACCCAATGAGATCGTATATATACCATTGAATGGGCAATTTTTAAAATCACCTACAGATGACAAACTTCAGGTTCGTGCATCAACTGGTGGTACACTTACACTTCTTATCTCGTTTACGCAGGGGCAGGCTGAGGAAGACAGCCCATTCGTCACGTAACAGATTAAGGTTCTGATATGAAAAGACAAAAAGAACTTAATTCGAATATAATTGGCCCGTCAAAAATATATCCGACACCAATTCAGCTTGACCCAGGATACTATGAGGGCGCAATTGTATATGGTGATGACGGTCTGTTGAGATTTTCGAATGGCACCGAATGGGTTCTTTTTGAATCTCAGCTTGTTGAGGATATCTGGTTTGGCGCCGTCGACCTTGGGACAATGGATTAAATAAAATATGTCACGTTTAGTACAATTTAAAAGAGGTACGACAGCACAGAACGCAGTTTATGGCGGTCTGTTAGGTGAGCTTACGGTTGATACTGATAAAGAGACACTGGTTCTTCATGATGGCGCCGGTGGTCTCACAACAATGCTTACTGAGGGTAGCTCTCAGACGGTTACAAATAAGACACTTACGATTGCAGATAATAACTTTGTAGGATTTAACGGCGACGGTCTTGAAATTGCGTCAAATGAACTTGGTGTTGACGATACTGTTGTTCGAACCATTGACGCACAGTCCATTGGTGGTACCAAAATATTCACCGATCCTATTGCTGTTAATGTTACCGGTGGTATTACTACCGATCAAGAAACAATTTCGTTATTTAACTCGAATGCCGAAGTAGTTAACTTTGCTGGCGATGCGGTCGATTTGCAAATCGGTTCCGCTGGTGGCACGACCACAATTAATAATAACCTATCGATTGCCGGTAACTTTACCGTTGCTGGTACATTTACATCGACAGAAGAACAGTCACTTGTCATTGAGGATAAGCAGGTTATTCTTGCGAATACTGCATCGCCAAACGATTCGTTTGCAAATGGCGGTGGTATTGTCCTTAAGGGCACGGTAGATAAAACCATCCTTTGGCTTTCCGGAACCAATTCCTGGACATCAACAGAAAATTTTGACCTCGAGCAGGGCAAATCATATTATATTAACGCCAACGAGGTACTGTCCGAAACGACACTCGGCAGTGTTGTAGCTAATTCATCACTTCAGTCTGTTGGTACCCTTACTGCCGGCACATGGGAAGCGGATACAATTGGTACCGAATACGGTGGTACTGGTGAGACAACCTATACTGATGGTGAGTTGCTTATCGGCAATTCGACTGGTAATACTCTTTCGAAGAGTACTCTTACCGCAGGAACAGGAATGTCCGTCACGAACGGCGGCGGTTCCATTACTGTAACAAATACTGATCGTGGTTCATCGCAGTTTATCTTTAAAAATATTGCTGATGACCAAGGCGTTCCTCAAATACAGGCAGATTCTAATTCTGATATTCTGTCGCTTGAGGCTGCCGGTTCTGCATATATTAACTTTGATGCCCAGGGTAGTAAAATTACAATCGGCGCCGAGGGTGAGGAGTATACTGCTGGAACAGGTCTGACACTTGATTCGGAGAATGTATTCTCTGTTGATAGTAGTGTTGTTCTTACCTCAGGCAATCAAACGATTGCGGGAACAAAAACCTTTGACTCTACAATCTCCGGTGATATAGACGGGAACGCCGCCACTGCATCAAGACTTGATCCTGGTGCATTTATCAATGGTGTTTTCTTTGACGGTTCGGAAAATATTAATCTTCCTGCCGCGGTTCTCGAAGAGAATCTTCTTGCTGGTGACGGTATTGCATCGTCGGGTCCTTATAATGGCTCGACAGAAAGAACCTTTATTAACTCGGATAAGGGATCCGATCAGCCGATCTTTAAAAACATCCAAAATGGATCAGGTGTTACACAGTTCACTGCTTCAGGTAATTCGGATTTTATTCGATTTGCTGCCGGCGGTGATCTTCAGATTAACTTTGATTCAAGTACTAACGAAATCGAATTTTCCCTTGAGGTACCGGAAGGCGAAATCTATCTTGCCGGTGATGGTCTTGATCTCACAGGTGAGACATTTTCGGTCGATAATACTGTCGTTCGCACAACAGACATTAATCAGTCAATTGATGGCGTTAAAACCTTCGTCAATCCAATTGAATTAACATCACAGGCTACTGCAACGACTCAGGCTGTGAGGGCCGACAGACTTATTTCTACCGGCTTTGGTGTATTAGGCGGTAATACACTCGATTCGGATATTAATCTTGAAATTGATACAGATGAGATTGTTACAACAACCGGTAATCAGACCATTGCCGGAACTAAGACATTTGTCAATACAATAATTGCTAATTCTGCTGATCCAGGCATTATTACGAACGCTCTTGAATCGACCAATGCGTCATTTGATCTTATTAACGCCAACGTTGGCACCATTAATTTTGGTGGTGGTGCCAGTGAAATTAATATCGGCAATACGACCGGACAGACAAATTTTGCACATGACGTAAATTTGAATGCCGGCAACGTATACCAGATTGACAATAAGGACGTTCTTTCGGTCGATACGCTCGGTTCAGATGTTATCAATTCATCCCTCTCGACCGTGGGTATTATTACCACCGGCACATGGCAGGGATCTGCAATCCAAGAAGCCTATGGCGGTACTGGTGAAACAACTTATACCGATGGTCAGATCCTTATTGGTAATAGTTCAACCGGCGGACTTACGAAGGCCAATATTACTGCTGGAACCAATATCGGCATCGATAATGCAAATGGATCAATTACAATTAATGGTCCAGAATATACCGCAGGAAATGGTATTGCCCTTGCAGGGAATGAATTTTCCGTAAATGCCGGCGATGGTCTTGTTCAGGAATCGAATGGTCTTGCGGTTGATTTTTCTGATCTTGTTCGTTCGTCGCGTGTACTGGTGGGTGGTGATGGTATTGAACCGATCGGTGATCTGTCAATTAACCGCACGATCGATGTTGATAACACGGTTCTTCGAACATCAGGTGGTCAGACAATCACCGGAACACTTACACTCAATGATACCCTTACAGTAAATGGTGGTATTGATGCAACCAGTGGAGTACAAATACCGTCATTAGGCATCGGAACATCTGCCACTGGTGTCGATGGTGAGCTTACAACCACTGGTGACATATCAACATCTGGTGGTATATCAACATCTGGTGGTATCACCGTAAGTGGTGCATCAAGGCTATTTTCACTTGGTGTGGGTGAAACCGCTCCTACGACCCAAGGTAATGTCGGAATTAGTGGATCACTTGGTGCAAACAGTATTACAATTAACACGGATGGTCAGATCGATTCGTTGGGTGTCGGTACTACTGCATCTGGTGTCACTGGAGAAATTAGAGCAACTGATCAAATTACTGCTTTTTTTGCATCGGACGAGCGTCTGAAAGAAAATATTGTAGATATTCCAAATGCACTTAGATCACTCAATAAAATCCGTGGTGTGTCATTTGACTGGGCCGATGAGGAGATCGAGCGACGAGGTGGCGAGGATGATAAGTTTGTCCGTAAACACTCCGTCGGTGTCATTGCGCAGGAAATCGAAGAAATTATGCCGGAAGCCGTCGCAGAACGACCAGACGGATATAAGGCGGTAAGATACGAATTATTGGTACCACTGCTTATTCAGGGTATTAAGGATCAGCAGGCTCAGATTGAGATGCTTCAAAAAAAGGTTGAGGATTTATGCCGACGCAGCTGATAACAAGAATTACAGATGGACCTTTCGTCGAGACAGTGAAAGGGTCTCCGCTTGTAAATCCCGAGATTGACGGTAATTTTATTACTCTTGCCGAGAATAAACTTGAGCGGTCAAATAACCTGTCGGATATTACAAGCCCTCTTGACGCTCGGGCAAATCTTGACGTACCAAGTCTTGATGGTAATGGCGCGTTTGGCACGTGGTCAATTTCCGTCACGGGTAATTCGGGCACTGCAACAACACTTCAGAACTCAAGAAAGATCAACGGTGTTGGGTTCGATGGGTCCGCTAATATTACCATTACAGCCGCCACAGATGGATCACTCATCTTCGGTAATGGTCTCACAAGTTCAAGTGATTTTGACGGTTCGACTACTCAGACTGTGAATATTGACACGGCAGTGGTTGTTGCGACGACTGGTAACCAGGTTATCGACGGCACCAAGACATTTAACTCTGCACTTGAGGTCGAGACACAGGCAACTGCTGCAAATCATGCTGTTGTGGGATCACGCACTATTTCAACGGGTACTGGCATTACTGGCGGTGGTAATCTTACCAATGATCTGACACTTGAGATTGATAGTACGGACGTTGTCGTTACCTCGGATACCGATCAGACAATTGATGGATCAAAAACATTCTCCGATGCACTGAATCTTAGTGTTGAAGGTACACAGGTAACACATGCCGTTCGTGCTGACCGTGAGGTTGCCACTGGTGATGGACTTGAGGGCGGTGGTGACCTTACATCAAACCTGACACTTTCAGTAGATAATAGTGTTATTCGTACAACGGGTAACCAGACACTCAGCGGAGTCAAGACATTTACAAGCCCACCAGTTCTGTCATCACCCTCAACTTCAATTACCGAGGCTGTTCGATCGGACCGTGAGATTAGTTCAGGTGATGGGCTCAACGGTGGTGGTAACCTTACGTCAAATCTTTCACTCTCGGTTGACAATACTGTTATTCGTACAACGGGTAACCAGACACTTGGTGGCACTAAAACCTTTATTAGCCCCGTAATACTTTCGACTCAGGGTGCTACCGCAACCGAGGCTCTTGCAGCAGGTAGATCAATTACTGCTGGTGATGGCCTCACTGGTGGTGGTAACCTGACAACTGATCGAGCATTCGCAGTTGATAATACGGTTGCAAGAACATCAAGAGCAATTAATACTGGTGATGGACTTAACGGTGGCGGTGACCTTACACAGAACCGTACTATTTCACTTGATAATACTGTTGTCCGTACGACAGGTACACAGATCGTCGGCGGATCAAAAACATTCTCCTCTGCCACTACCTTCTCGAATGATCTAACGGTTTCGGGTACTTTGAGTGCTCAGGGCACAAGCACGTTTGATAATCCTATTATTCTTCCTGCTAATCAGGGTGGAACAACAGAGGCTGTTCGCGCTGATCGAGCAATTACTGCCGGTGATGGTATTACCGGTGGCGGTGATCTTACCAATAATCTGTCATTTTCAGTTGATGATACTGTAGTAAGGACCACAGGGAACCAAACAATTGCCGGAGAAATTACCTTTCCTGATCCGATATTATTAGGAAGTGCAGGTGATTCGGTAAATGAGCCGGTTCGAGCAGACCGTGAGATTATTGTTGGTGATGGTATTGCTGGAGGCGGAAACCTAACCTCAGATTTAATACTGACGGTTGATAATACTGTGGCAAGAACATCAACGCGAGTTGTTGCAGATGATGGTATTATTGGTGGAGGGTTCCTTTCATCAGATATAACCTTATCCGTAGGACCATCAGTTACACGAAATGTTTCTGTGCCAATTAGATCAATTTTTATATTCACTGTCGGCGATATAATTTCTTCGGATTCAAATCCAGAGTTTACACAATCGGATTATACAGTTGATTCTGATTATGATGATCTTATTATTGGCGAAACAGTAATCGGTCTTATATCAGGTGCTACAGGCGTTGTTCAGGCAATTGACGTATTAACTGATTCTGTTGTGGTAACCGCCCTTGAAATCCAGGGAACATTTGAGACTGAAGGGGAGATTATACAGGGACAAAGTTCTGGTGCTGAAGTTGAAATAGAATCATACGAAATTGAGTCATTTACGACTCAGGATATTCGTGCTTCAGGAGAAGTAATTGATTACATTCCAACCGACGCAAATAACGTTGAAAATGTAACCGATATTCCTAATGCACTCGATAAGGTCCTTGCAATTGGTGGAAAACTTTTTGATTGGACTGATGCACATATTGACCGTAGGAGATCACCTTTTGAGACGGATTCTGATGATGTCGGCGAAGATGGCTATTTCATCCAAAAATCCGATTTTGGTGTTATTGCTCAGGACGTACAAGAGGTATTCCCTCAAGGTGTCCGAGAGAAGGAAAATGGCGAGCTTGCGGTGGATTATCGAAAGTTATTTGCACTGTCATTTGCAGCAATTAAAGAACTCAATGATAAAATCGTATAAATACATTTATTACACGAGGCATACTGGATAATAAGTTATGGCACAGACTACATTAGGACAAAACTCAATTGTTCTACCGAGCGGGCCTACATCGTCTAGGCCAAGTTCTCCGGTTACAGGAATGATTCGTTATAATACAGATGAAAGTTATGTTGAATTTTATAACGGTGAAGCAGATTTATGGCTGCCGACCGATGATACATTTGTGTCAGTTATCGCAACAGGTGGCACTGTTACTGACACCACCATTAATACGGAAAGTTATAGATATCACACATTCACTACTGTAGGTACGTCATCTTTTGAAATTTTACGTGGTGGTGAAATTGAAATTTTTCTTGTAGGCGGCGGCGGCGGCGGCGGCGGCGGTAACGGTTCCCGCGGCGGCGGCGGTGGTGGTGGCGGTTTTACCGAGACAACCACTCAGATCATTCCTTCCCCAGAAACCGCTACGGTCACTGTTGGTGATGGCGGCATTGGCGGCGTCGGCAATGGAGGTGGCCAATCTGGAGATTCATCTACATTTAGTTCCTCAGCTGGTTCTGTTTCTGCTTCTGGCGGCGGCGGCGGCGCTTTTAGTTTTAATGCTGGTAACGGCGGTTCTGGTGGTGGTAGTGGATCTGATAACTCAACCGGCGGTGACGGCGGCTCAGACGGTAATAACGGCGATAGTGGTCAGTTCGGTAGTCCCGGTACTGGTCAGGGTACAACTACAAGAGAATTTGAAGAATCAAATGGCACTCTATATTCTGGCGGCGGCGGCGGTGGTGCTGATAATACTACCGGCGGTCGTGGCGGCGCTGGTGGTGGTGGCGGCGGCGGTAGAAGTCGTGGACCGTCTGATGGAGCCGATGGTCTAGGTGGCGGCGGCGGCGGTTCTGATAATCAAAACAGTCGCGGTGGTGATGGCGGTTCTGGTATTGTCATTATTCGGTATAAGATTTAAGGTCCTAGAAGGAATATGAGTAAAATAATAGCAAAGGTCAATCCGCAAACGCAAAACTGGGAAGTCACAGTTGATGATCTGGAGCCTAGATCAGCTGATTTATGCATTGGCTTTATCGGTGAAACCAATATTATTGACTTTTATGATCTAAAACTTAATTACGAGTTAAGACAAAATGACAATATTAAACTATACGGGGTATTTCCTCGACCAGGTGTACGGTATCTAAAAAGCAATCAAGAATTTGTTGTTGTCGAGCACTTGGAATTCGAGATGGAAACAGATTATGAACTATATCTCTGGGCAGAAAATAACAAGGAATCATTTGAGACAACAGCGACCTTTACGACACCGCGACCGAAACAACCACACGATTCATGGCTTTGGGAGCCAGACACACGGGCATGGGAACCGCCGATACCAAAACCAGACGACGTGAACGAATATGAATGGAATGATGAAACTCAATCCTGGGATAAAATAATAATAAACGGCGATAAGGTTGAGAAGGTGTAATTTCAAGTGATACCTAATTCACGGCAAGGCCTTATTGACTACTGTCTCCGTAATCTCGGAGCCCCGGTACTTGAGATTAACGTTGACGAGGATCAGATCGAAGATCGTGTCGACGAGGCACTTCAGTTCTATCGCGAGTATCATTCCGACGCGATCTATCATGACTTCTTTAAGCATGAGATTACTCAGGATGATCGTGACAATCAGTATATTCCAATTCCTGATGCTCTCATTAATGTCGTAAAGATTCTCCCGCTGTCTTATGATAATTCGTCGGTATCGATGTTCGACGCGCGATATCAAATGGCTCTGGACGACATGTACAATCTCGGGTTCGCTGGCAGTCTCTCGAACTATGTGCATGTTCAGAACTATATCTCGACTGTCGATATGATGATTAATGGTACGCCGCAGGTTGAGTTTAATCGTCATATGAACCGACTGTATCTAAATATCGATTGGGAATATCGGCTTCAGGTCGGCGAGTATGTTGTCGTTGAGGGTTACCGTATTCTTGATCCTAATGAACATACCGATGTCTATAACGATATGTTCCTCAAGCGTTACCTCACCGCGCTCATTAAACGTAACTGGGGAATTAACCTCAAGAAGTTCGAGGGAATGGAGCTGCCTGGTGGTGTCACCTTAAACGGGCAGCAAATGTATGACGAGGCTAATGAAGAAATAAAAGAAATCGAGGAGGAGATGCAACTTAAGTATTCATTCCCGCCCAATTTCTTCGTGGGTTAAATCCCGCTCTTCCACCTTGATATAAATAGTAATATCATGGCACCTACAAACGTATTTTTCTCACCCGCTGTCAGAACAGAACAGCTGCTCTACGAAGATTTAATTATCGAAGGTCTTCGTATGTACGGTCAAGACGTTCTGTATATTCCGCGTTCGGCTATTACGACTGATGAAATTCTTAACGAGGATTACTCACAGTTCGAGTCGGCGTATCAGGTTGAGATGTATATTGCGAACACAGACGGATTTGAAGGTGACGGTAACCTCCTTTCAAAATTCGGTCTTGAGATTCGTGACCAGGCTACATTCATTGTTGCGAAGCGTCGATTCCGTCAGCTTGTTGAAATAAATCAGAACGCGCTGGCAGCCGAGCGGCCGCGCGAAGGTGACCTCATTTATCTTCCGCTGTCCAACTCAATGTTCGAGATTAAATTCGTCGAGCATGAGCAGCCATTCTATCGTCTGTCCGACCTACCGACATATGAACTACAGTGTGAGCTATTCGAGTACACGTCCGAGCGATTCGAGACGGGTATTGAGTCAATTGATGACTTTGAGCGCGATGGCGCAACAAGAACAGTTGTTGAAATCACGGGTGGTACAACTGGATTCGCGGCAGGCGATAAGGTGTACCAGGTAATCCAACAGGGTAGCTCGGACGTCGAAGAGATTGTCGTAACGGCAGAGGTTGCCGACTTTGTATCAACTCGTGATGCAGACCCATCTGAAGGTATTACACGACAGGGTGATCTGACTCTTGTTCAGGTTGCATCATCTGATGGTGAGGTACGAACGATGAATACCGACTCGGGTAATCTGTTCTATGAGGAGGATGACACCGATACAGGTTGGGAAGTTACTAAAGTATACGACCTGGATGATGTCGACAAGTATATTCCAGAAGATGAATTTGCCGATAACTCGAGGTTCGAGGTCGAAGGTGACGACATTATTGACTTCTCGGAAATTAATCCATTCGGCGAGCCGAGGTAAACTATGTTTGGCGGCGGTCATTTCTATCATGAACATACGAGACGAGCAGTTGCCGTATTCGGCACGCTCTTTAATGATCTGAAAATCATAAAGCGCGACGGTTCGGGTAACGCGCTGTCGACGATTAAGGTACCGCTGTCGTATGGGCCAAGGCAGAAGTTTCTTGCACGAATTCGGCAAGAGGCAAATCTTGATGATCCAAAGCTCGCGATTAAACTCCCACGGATGTCATTTGAAATTACTGATATATCATATGACGAATCAACGCGGGTATCACGCGGCACCAAGTATACGCTTCCTGGTGACGATTTCAGGTCACGGAGAACAATGTTCTATCCGTCGACGTATCGGCTGTCATTTGAATTAAATATTCTTGCGAGGCATACGGACGATGCACTTCAGGTTCTTGAACAGATTCTCCCATTCTTTCAGCCAGAATATACAGTCACGGTAAACGAGGTCGAGAATAACTTTAAGTCTGACATGCCGTTTGTGTTGAATTCAGTGTCAATGACTGATGATTATGAAGGCGATTTTCTTTCACGACGTTCGTTGATCTATACACTCACGTTTGAAACGCGCGTTAAATACTATGGTCCGCTCGATGAAACATCGTCGATTATCCGTGAGACAAAAACAAATCTATCCGATGTAGATATGACGTCGACAGGCGAACCGTTCTCGTCACAGAATCTCACTATATCACCATCCGATGCAAATGAATCTGATGAGTTTACCGTGAATGTATCGTTTGATCCTAAGGTATACGAGTCTGCAATACTCTCGTATGATACGGCAACAAATGGTCCGCTCGTTGATTCTGAAACCGTTATTGGACAAGTATCCGGTGCGTCCGCGGTTGTGTCTGGTGAACCTACTTCTGATTCGGTGACAGTGACGGTACCTGATGATAAATTTGAATTGGGTGAAACCGTGGTCGGTGCAACATCGGGTGCGTCATTCGTGATTGCTGACATTGAACCAATATGGAATACGCTGTCATGAGTAATGAAGAAAACGAGATCAATGACGATTACGACTATGCTCGTTCGAAATACTATAATCTTGCGGAAAAGGGCGACGAGGCCATTGACCTAATGCTCGACCTTGCTCGCGAATCTGAGCATCCTCGTGCATTTGAGGTGCTCTCGAATATGTTAAAACAGAATGCCGAGGTTGCCGATCGATTAATGGACTTACAGAAGAAAAAGAAAGAAGTCCGTCTGATTGATCAGAAGCAGATACCCAATGGTAATATGACACAGAATAATGTATACGTTGGATCTACAACCGACCTTCAACGCATGCTCCATAAACGTATGGACGAGAATGCAGTAATAGATCAAGACAGCGACGAAGAGTAATGTCAGATCAGCGAATGCAAGGTCAGTCGTCCACCTCATATCTCGGCAACGCGAACATCAAACGCGACGGTGTCGAGCAAGAGTGGACTCAGCATGAAATTAATGAATATGCAAAGTGCCTGAAGGATCCGGTATATTTTGCCGAGAACTATATTAAGGTGATTTCGCTTGATGGTGGTCTTGTACCATTTGATCTTTATCCATATCAGGAAAAGATGTTTCAGCACTTTAACGATAATCGGTTCTCGATTGTCCTCGCATGTAGACAGTCTGGTAAATCGATTTCGTCTGTTGTGTTTCTTTTATGGTATGCTGTATTCAATCCAGAGAAAACGGTCGCGATTCTTGCGAACAAGGGAGCGACTGCGAAGGAAATGCTGGCGCGTGTTACCCTTGCACTTGAGAATCTGCCGTTCTTCCTTCAACCTGGGTGTAAGGCGCTGAATAAGACATCGGTTGAATTCTCGAATAACTCTCGGATTATTGCATCGTCGACATCGTCATCATC
>Ga0102930_1000590_pt1 | contig 12041 bp, 13 predicted proteins | sample SalPon1_B_H2O_MG_FD_84514 | JGI IMG/M metagenome (GOLD analysis project Ga0102930, IMG submission 84514) | Salt pond water microbial communities from South San Francisco under conditions of wetland restoration - Salt Pond MetaG R1_B_H2O_MG | ecosystem: Environmental > Aquatic > Non-marine Saline... | reverse complement strand
GTACAGACCGACGACCGGCGTATCGAGGAGATCCATCAGCTGACCCCGCCGGAGGTCTTCCGGGGCGAATACGTCCTCTCCGAGAAGGGCGCGGAGACGGTCGACCACGCGCGTCGGACCATCCAGCGCATCCTCGACCGCCGCGACGACCGCCTGATGGTGGTGATGGGGCCCTGCTCCATCCACGACGTCGATGCCGCGCGCGAGTACGCCGCCCGGCTGCGGGAGCTGGCCGAGGAAGTTAAGGAGGACGTCTTCCTGGTAATGCGGGTCTACTTCGAGAAGCCGCGCACCACTGTCGGCTGGAAGGGCCTGATCAACGATCCGGACCTTGACGGCAGCTTCAACATCAACAAGGGGCTGGGCGTGGCCCGTCACCTGCTGGTCGATCTGGCCGACATGGGCGTGCCCACGGCCACCGAATACCTCGATCTGATCAGCCCGCAGTACATTTCCGATTCGATCAGTTGGGGCGCGATTGGTGCGCGCACGACCGAGTCGCAGGTGCATCGCGAATTGGCCTCGGGGCTGTCCTGTCCGGTGGGCTTCAAGAACGGCACGGACGGTGGCCTGCGCGTCGCGCTGGACGCCATTCGCGCCTCCGGGCGCCCGCACCACTTCCTCTCCGTCACCAAGGCGGGGCGGTCGGCGATCTTCGCCACCAGCGGCAATCCGGACTGCCACATCATCCTGCGCGGGGGTCGCACCACCAACTACGACGCGGCGAGCGTCAGCGAGGCCCTCGAACAGCTGCGGCAGACCGAAATGCCCGAGCGGCTGATGATCGACTTCTCGCATGCCAACAGCCAGAAGCAGCATGCCCGCCAGATCCAGGTTGCCGAGGATGTCGCCGGCCAGATCGCCGGCGGCAACGCCGGCATCGTCGGCGCGATGATCGAGAGCCACCTGATCGCCGGACGCCAGGACGTGGTCCCCGGCAAGCCGCTCACCCACGGGCAGAGCATCACCGATGCCTGCATCGGCTGGGACGACAGCCGTGCCGTCATCCATCGCCTCGCCGCGGCCGTGCGCATTCGTCGTGCCGGCGGCGGTGTTCTCGACGAGCTGCCGGAGCATGGCTGAGCGGATGTGTCACCGGTCGGGCCGTCGCCTGGGCGCGGCGCTGTGGCTCGGACTGTGCGCCCCGTGGCTCACCGGTTCCGGGGTGGCCACGGCAGCGGTGGGGGCCGACATCGACGCCCTGATCGACGGCACCGAGGAGCACGTCATGGGCATCGAAGGCCTGACGGTGGCCCCCTCCGGTGCCTGGGTGACCCGCACGCTTTCGGTCGGTGAACTGGCCGCAGCGGATGCCGAGCCACCGGCGGGGATCCGGATCGATCGGGCCGACGAGGGCGGTCGCCTGTGGGTGCTCGGCCTGCCGGCCGGCCTCGACACCGAGTCACTGCGTGTCTCCGGGGCGCGGACCGATGCCGAGTCGGGCGTGCGGCTCGAGCGCGAGGTCATCCGGGAGACACCCCGCTATCGACGTGTCGATACGCGCCTGCAGTCCCTCGAGGCCGAGGCGCGGGCCGTGGACGTCGAGCTCGAGGAAAACGCGTTGCGTCGCGGCATCGCACGAGATCAGTTGGCCGCACTGGTGCCGGGTGATGCCGGGCTCGATGCGCTCTGGGAGGAGGGCGGCCCCGTGGCCGGGCTACTGGGCCGGCTGAGCACCGAGCGGGTCGAGTTGCTCGATGCCCGAGCTCGTCTGCGCGAGGACGTGCGTGCGCTGCGCGCGGCGCTTGAAGAGATGCGGGCCGAGTCCCCTGGCTGGCTGGTGGGGGTCGCCCTGAGTGGCACGCCGGGCAAGCCGGGCGAGTCCGAGCCGGGTGCGGCGGCACTGCGCCTGGCCTACCGGGTGGGGAACGCCGGCTGGGAGCCGGTCTATCGGGCCCGACTGGATACCACCGAGCGGCAGGTGAATTGGCGCCTGACCGCCCGTGTCCATCAGCAGACCGGCGAGGACTGGCCCGCCGTGCCCACCACACTGGCCACCAGCGACCAGCGTCGCTTCTACCCGGTGCCGGAGCTGGCGCCGCTGACCATCGGTTTCGTCGACCCCAAGGCGGATCGACCGGTCCGCCCGATGGCCCAGGCACCCATGATGCTCGCCGAGAGCGCGGCGCGCACGGCCGGCGCCAGGGTCGGGGACGAGACCGGCTTTGTCACCGAAATCGCGATCAACAAGCCCGCGCCGGTGCCGAGCGGCGAGGGGGGCGTGAACCTCACGGTGCTCGACCAGCGTCTGGATGCCGCGATGGATTTGCGCGTCGCCCCGCAGTCGAGCCGGGATGCCGTGGTGGTCGCCGAGTTCGAGCCGAACGTGGTGCACCCGTTGCCGGCGGGACGCTGGGAGGTCTACCGCGACGGCCAGCAGCAGGCGAGCCAGTCGCGTTCGGCGCTCAAGCCGGAGGAACCGGTCGAGCTGAGCTTCGGCGTCGATCCGCGCCTGGTGGTCGAGTACGACCGGCCGCCGGACCAGCGGGCCGAACACGGCGTGATCGGCAAGTTCCGCCAGATCGAGCGTGGCCGCGAGGTGACAGTGACCAGCCGCCACGAGCAGCCCGTGCCGGTCACGGTGCTCATGCGCCTGCCGACGGCGCTGGACGCCGACATCGTGGTCGAGTCGCTAACCGACACCACCAAGCCGGCCGTGCGCGGATACGACGGTCAGGAGGGGGTCTGGGCCTATCGGCGCCGGGTCGAGCCCGACGAACCATGGCGGATCGACTTCGCCTACCGGGTGCGCTGGCCCGAGGACAAGCGCATCTCGCCGTTCTGAGCGCGATGCGGTGTCGTTCGACGACTTGAGCGCTTCATTCACTCGTTATCCAGGGAAGAGGGTCCACCGGGAACATGCTTGATCTGGTTCTGGCTGGCGGCGGCATGATGCTGCCCATCATCATCGCCTCGGTGATCGCGATGGCGATCATCTTCGAGCGTCTTTACACCCTGCGGCGGCATCGCGTGATGGGTGGTGATCCGGTCGGAATGGTCGAGTCCTGGCAGGGGCAGGGCGGCATCACGCCCGGCCGGCTCGAGGAGCTGGCGCGCACCTCGCCGCTGGGTCGCATCCTGGCCGCCGGCCTGGAGGGCAGTCATTCGGCCGAGGGCATGCGGGTCCGGATCGAGGATACCGGTCGGCACGTGGCCCACGAGATGGAGCGCTACCTCAACACCCTTGGCACCATCGCCCTGATCTCGCCGCTGCTGGGCCTGCTGGGCACGGTGATCGGCATCATCGACGTGTTCCAGGCGATCACCGCCTACAGCGGTGCCGGGGCCGTGGCGCCCGAACTGCTCGCCGGCGGCATCGCCAAGGCCCTGATCACCACCGCGGCGGGGATCATGGTGGCTGTGCCGGCGTTCATCTTCCACCGCTACTTCCGCGGGCTGGTCGACGAGCTGGTGATCGACATGGAGGCCGACGCGATCCGCCTGGTCGACCTGATCCACCCCGCCGGTGTCAGCCGGAGGCGCGCGGCATGAACTTCCGTCAGCGATCCCGGGAACCGCTCGAGCTGAACCTGATCCCGCTGATCGACGTGGTGTTCATGCTGCTGATCTTCTTCATGCTGACCACCACCTTCGTGCACGACCGCACCCTCAAGGTCGACCTGCCGGTCTCCGAGTCGGGGAGCGCCGAGCGGGCCGAGCTGGAGAACCACGTGATCGAGCTCGACCAGCGCGGCGAGATCGCCGTCGACGGCCAACGCGTCAGCGAGCATGAGCTGCCCGCCGTGCTCGCCGAGATTGCGGCCGACGGGCGCCCGGTGGTGCTCTGGGCCGATGCCCAGGTGGTCAACCAGCGCGTGGTGACCGTGCTCGATCATGCCCGCCGCGCCGGCATCGAGAAGATCGGCATGGGGACCACGCCGCCCTGATGACCCCCGATTCGCTCAACCGACGTGCCCGCGAGGCGGCCGGGGGCGATACCTATCGCCGGCTGCTCGGCTACACCTGGCGCTACCTGCGGGTCCTGGTGATCGCGATCGTCGGCATGGTGGTCGCCGGGCTGTCGGAGGTCGGCTTTGCCGCCCTGATGAAACCGCTGCTCGACGGCAGTTTCGTCGAGCGCGATCCGACCCTGATCACCTGGATGCCGGTCGCGCTGCTGGGCGTGTTCGTCTTCCGAGTGTTCGGCGAGTTCGCCTCGAACTACGGCATGGCCTGGGTGGGGCGTTCGGTGATCCGCGACCTGCGCCACGACACCTTCGACCAGGTGCTGCACCTGCCGCCACGCTACTTCGACCGTGTGCCGTCGACCGAGGTGCTCACGCGGCTCAACTACCAGAGCGAGCAGGTCTCCGAGGCGGCCTCCAAGGCGTTGACCATCCTGATCCGCGACAGCGTGACGGTGATCGGCCTGCTGGTGTGGATGCTGTACCTGTCCTGGCAGCTGACCCTGTTCATCCTGGTGCTGCTGCCGCTGCTGGTGGGGATGGTCGCCGGCATCTCGCGCGCCTTCCGCCGTTACGCGCGTCGCATCCAGGAGTCGATGGGGCAGGTTTCGCATGTCGCCGAGGAGACCATCACTGGCCACCGCGTGGTCAAGCTCTACGGCGGCGAGGACTACGAGAGCGAGCGTTTCGCCCGGCAGAACCAGAGCAACTTCCGCGCGTTCATGAAGATGCAGGCGGTCCAGGCGGCGTCCTCGCCGCTGACCCAGTTCGTGCTGGCCATCGGCGTGGCCGGGGTGGTCTGGTTCGCCACCAGCGGCGAGCGCATGGAACAGATCTCCGTCGGTACGTTCGTCTCCTTCATCACCGCCCTGGCGATGACGCTCGCCCCGGCCAAGCGACTGATCAACCTCAACGCCATCATCCAGAAGGGGATCGCCGCCGGCGAGAGCCTGTTCGCGCTGCTCGACGAGCCGCGCGAGAACGAGCGCGGCCTCGCCCCGGTGGACCGCGTCAGTGGCCGGATCCGCTTCGACGATGTCTGGCTCAGCTACCGCGAGCCGGCACCCGAGAGCCGCGAGGACGGTGACTGGGTGCTGCGCGGGATCACGCTCGAGATCCCGGCGGGTGAGACGGTCGCCTTCGTCGGCCAGTCCGGCGCCGGCAAGTCGAGCCTGATGGGCGTGTTGCCCCGGTTCGTCGAGATCCAGGCGGGCCAGGTACGGCTCGACGAGACGCCCCACGAGGACATGCCGCTGGCCGACCTGCGCCGGCAGTTCGCCTATGTCTCGCAGGAGACGGTGCTGTTCAACGCCAGCATCGCGGCGAACATCGGTTACGCCGACGGGGCGGATTACGACGAGGCCCGGGTGCGCGAGGCGGCCCGGGCGGCGTTCGCCGACGAGTTCATCGAGCAGATGCCGGACGGCTTCGACACCAGCGTGGGCGAGAACGGCGTGCTGCTCTCCGGCGGTCAGCGCCAGCGGATCGCCATCGCCCGGGCCCTCTACCGCGACGCGCCCATCCTGCTGCTCGACGAGGCGACCTCGGCGCTCGACACCCGCTCGGAGGGATACATCCAGCGCGCGCTCGGCAACCTGACCCGCGGGCGGACCACGCTCGTGATCGCGCATCGCCTCTCGACCATCGAACACGCCGACCGCATCGTGGTCATGGAGGGCGGCCGGATCGTCGAACAGGGCCGGCACGAGGAACTGCTCGCCGCCGACGGGGCCTACGCCGGCCTGTACCGCTTGCAGTTCGCCGACCAGGACCGCGGCTGATGCGCTACCCGAGGTTCTGGCAACGGCGCGGTGTCCTGGCGCGGCTGCTCTGGCCGCTGGGGCGGCTGGTGTGCGCCGAAGCCGCACGCCGGCGGGCGCGTGAGGTGCGTGACCGCCCGGCCTGCCCCACGATCGTCGTCGGGAACGTCACGGTGGGCGGTACCGGCAAGACGCCCGTGGTCATGGCGCTGGTGGAGGCGCTGCGCGGGGCCGGGTACACGCCGGGTGTGATCAGCCGTGGGTTCGGGGTCAAGGTGGGCATCGAACCGGTCGACCTGGCCGAGGCGGAGGAGCCGTCGGGCTGCGGCGACGAGCCCTGGCTGATCCATCGGCGCACCGGGGTGCCGGTCGTCGTCCACCCGCACCGTCGCCAGGCCGCTGACCAGCTGCGGGCGCGCTATCCCGAAGTGGACGTGATCGTCAGCGACGACGGACTGCAACACCACCGACTGCCGCGCACGCTCGAATGGGTGGTGGTCGACGGCCGCCGCGGCCTGGGCAACGGCTGGTGCCTGCCGGCGGGGCCACTGCGCGAGTCGCCGGGCGTGCTCGACGCGGTGGATGCGGTACTGGTCAACGGCGGCGACCCGGCCGAGGTGCTGCCGGACCGGGCGTCGAGCGGCTGGCGTATCGACTTCGCCCCCGAGGGACTCGTGGATGCGTTCGACGGACGTGAGCTGCCGGTGGGCGGTCTCGCCGGCCAGGCGGTGCTCGCCGTCGCGGGGATCGGCAACCCCGACCGGTTCTTCGCCATGCTCGAGGCGCACGGGGCGCGGATCGCCCGGCGCGCCCTGGATGACCACGCCGCGCCGACCTCGGCGCAGGCGAGGGCCTGGATGGCGGACGGCCGTCCGGTTGTCATGACACAGAAGGATGCGGTCAAATGGCCCGAGCCGCCGACCCGCCCCGGCCAGGTGCTGGTGGCGCAGGGCGGGATAAGGCTGCCGGATGCGCTGATCCAGGCCACCCTTGGGCTCCTGGCCGACGGCCGCGCCCACCACGATGATTTCACAAGGTGACGTGAATCGATGGACAAGAAACTGCTCGATATCCTGGTGTGCCCCGTGACCAAGGGGCCCCTGATCTACGACAAGGCCAGCGACGAGCTGATCTCGCTCTCGGCCCACCTGGCCTACCCGATCCGTGACGACATCCCGGTGATGCTCGAGGACGAGGCCCGCCGGCTTACGGACGAGGAATACCAGCGCTGGCGCAAGAAGCATCCGGGCGAGGCGGGGGACGCCGCCTCATGATGGCGGAGAACGACTGGATCGTGATTCCGGCGCGCTACGATTCGAGCCGCCTGCCCGGCAAGCCGCTGGCCGAGATCGACGGGCGGCCGATGATCCAGTGGGTCTACGAGCGGGCCGTCGCGGCGGGCAGTGAGCACGTGGTGATCGCCACCGACGACGAGCGCATCCAGGAGGCGGCCGCCGAGATCGGCGCGCGGGCCGTACTGACCAGCGAGGGCCACGAGTCCGGCACCGACCGGCTTGCCGAGGTGATCGATCACCTCGAACTGCCGGACGAGACCGTGGTCGTGAACCTGCAGGGTGACGAGCCGCTGATGCCGCCCACGCTGCTGGCCCAGGTCGCCAACCTGCTGCGCGCCAAGCCCGACGCCGCGATGGCGACCCTGATGGTGCCAATCGCCGGCCGCGACGAGTTTCTTTCACCGGACGCGGTCAAGGTGGTGGCCAACGAGCGGGCCGAGGCGATGTACTTCTCGCGCGCGCCGATCCCGTTTCATCGGGACGGGGTGCCCGAGGCCGGCGAGGCGGGGATCTTCGGCTTCCGTCATCTCGGCCTTTATGCCTACCGGGCGGGTTTCCTGCGTCGGTTCGTCGGGGCCGGCAGCCCGGAGATCGAGCGGCTGGAGAAGCTCGAGCAGCTGCGCGCGCTGTCGATGGGCGAGACGATCGCGATCGAGATTGCGGAGGTCACGCCGCCGGCCGGCGTGGACACCCAGGCGGACCTGGATCGGGTGCGGCGGCTGATGGCCGAGCGGGCACCCGACTGAGCGGCGCGGGGGCTACTCCTCGGGCGTGTCGCGTTTCCCCTTGCGCTTGAGGTAGATCAGGCCGGCGACGGCCCAGGCAATCAGCAGCAGCACGCCCGCGCCATGACCCAGCCAGAGCGTGGCGGCCATGATGCTGCCCAGGACCAGGGCGAGGAGCAGGAATTCGAAGGTGCTGCGCTGGATGACCATGGGGTTCGGGCTCGCTATCGGTTCGTCTCGTCGGCATCGAGGAATTCGGTATCCTCGCCGCGGTAGGCCGGCTGGCAGATGCACAGGAACCGCAGCGCGGTCTCGCTCCTCGCCTCGATCCGGTGCGCCTGGCCGGGGGCGATGCGGATGATATCACCCGGGACGACGGCGATTCGCTCCTCGCCGAGTTGCAGTATCCCGGCGCCGTCGAGGACATGGTAGACCTCCTCGGCCACCGGGTGACGATGCAGCCGGGTGGCGGTGCCGGGGCGCACCTCCGCCTCGGCGATGCTCATCCGCTCGATGCCGTGCCGTGCGGGGTGCATCAGCTCGCGTACCGACGAGCCGTCCGGCGCGTCGATCGGTTCGACATCGCTGCGATGGGCGAGATAGGGACTGCGGTCGACTGCAGGCGTCCGGCGGCGGGCCATCGTTGCTCCTCGCGTACATTCCGACAAGGTTCAGACAAACGACAGATCATGACAGAAATTCCCTCCAATCTCCCCGAAACCGGGCCAGACGCGCTCGACGACGACACCCTTTACGCCGATCTGGTGGGCCAGACCGCAAAGATCGACTGGAGCGAAATCGAGCGCTTCTTCGCCAAGGGCCAGATCCTGCGGGTCGCGACGTCACTGGACCTGGTCGAGGTGGCGTTCGCCATGATCCGCGACCGCACCGAGCCGGTTTCCGCCTGGCAGGAAGCGGGCGAGCTGGCGCCACTGGACACCGATACCGCGCGGCGATGGGCCGGGGGTGAGGCCACCCTGTGGGCCGTGGTCACCCCGCCGTGGATCCTGGTCCAGGAGGCCGAGGGCGCCCCGGCGCGCCACTGATCCCTCGCTGCGGCCCCACGCTCCGACTGGCATTTCCGCCGGGGGTGGACTACACGTTAGCGTGCTAAGCAACGCGCCGTGCCGGGCCGCTGCGCTACCGGCATCGACCGTCCCCGAGGTCCCATGAGTCAGGAATCCGTGCTGTTGTCCCCGGTCGCGCTGGGCGATCTCCACCTGCCCAACCGCATGATCATGGCGCCGTTGACCCGCTGCCGGGCGACGGTGCCGGGCAACGTGCCCAACGAGATGATGCGTACCTACTACCGGCAGCGCGCCGGGGCCGGGCTGATCGTCAGCGAGGCGACCCAGGTGGTCCCGGAGGGGCAGGGCTACCCGGCCACGCCGGGTATCCACAGCGACGCGCAGCAGGCCGGCTGGGAGATGATCACCCGGGCGGTGCACGATGCTGGCGGTCGCATGGTGCTGCAGCTGTGGCACGTCGGTCGCGTGTCGCACTCCGATTTCCAGCCGGGCGGCCGGCTGCCGGTCGCCCCCTCGGCGATCGCCATCTACGGCGAGGGCTACGTGCCCTCGGGCGAGAAGAAGCCATTCGAGACGCCGCGGCCACTGGAGGCCGAGGAGATCCCCGCGCTGGTGGATGCCTACGCCCGGGCCGCCGAGCGGGCGCTGGCCGCCGGGTTCGACGGGGTCGAGGTGCATGCGGCCAACGGCTACCTGATCGATCAGTTTCTGCGCGACGGCAGCAACAAGCGGACCGATCGCTACGGCGGGTCGCTGCAGAAGCGCATGCGCCTACTGCGCGAGGTGCTGGCGGCCGTGATTCGGGTGGCCGGCGCGTCGCGGACGGGTGTGCGCATCTCGCCGCTGCAGCCGATGAACGGCATGGATGACAGCGACCCGTGGGGAACCTTCTCCTACGTGGTGCGCGAGCTCAACCCTTTCGGCCTGGCCTACCTGCACATCGCCGGCATGGGCGAGGATGAGCCGGGCAAGGCCGGGCCGGCCTTCGACCTGGCCGATCTCGTGCCGCTGTTCGACGGGCCGGTTATGCGCAATTACCACTACGATCAGGCCCGGGCAGAAGCCGACGTGGCAGGCGGGCGCGCCGCCGCGGTCGCCTTCGGCGTGCCGTTCATCGCCAACCCCGACCTGGTCGAGCGCATCCGCCGCGATGCGCCCTGGAATGAACCCGATGCCGCCACGTTCTATGGTGGTGGCGAGGCGGGTTACATCGATTACCCGACGCTGGCCGATCCGGCCTGACGTGGTTTCCCGGCAAGACAGACAACAGCAAAGAGAAGAGGGGATAAGCATGAAAGCAATCACACGCACACTGAAGCACACCGCCATCGGCGCGAGCCTTGCGCTCGCCAGTACCGCGGGCATGGCCGCTTCCGATCAGCCACCGACCGTCAGTGTCGAGCGCCTGTCGATGGAGATGGCGCTCAAGGCGGCCCAGGGTGCCGTCGATGCCTGCCGCGAAGAGGGCATCCAGATCGGCGTGACCGTGGTCGATCGTGGTGGCCACCCGCAGGTGGTGCTGCGCGACGTGCTCGCCCCGGACCTGACCCTGCGCATCTCGAAGATGAAGGCCTACACCGCCCTGTCGTTCAACTCGGCCACCTCCACGCTCGAGGAGCGCGGGCAGGGTGCGCTGGGTAACGTGCCCGGCCTGATGATGGGTGCCGGCGCGGTCACCATCGAAGCCGGTGGCAAGATCTACGGCGCGATCGGTGTCTCCGGCGCACCCTCGGGGGATACCGACGAGATGTGTGCGAGCAAGGGCGCCGAGGCCGTGGCCATGGACCTCGAGTTCCTCTGATGCCGGCGCGGCTCGTCAGTCCGTCCTGACTCACGAGACCCGGCGGCGGCCGGGTCTTTCTGTTTCCGGGGCGGGCTTTCAACGGGTTAGGCCCGCGAGGCGCTTGTGCGGGCATTTTTCTCGCGCCGGGTGTTGACGCACCCCCGGTGGATCATTAATATGCCGCCCCACGTCGAGAGACGTATTCCCCGATAGCTCAGTTGGTAGAGCAAGTGACTGTTAATCACTGGGTCGCTGGTTCGAGTCCAGCTCGGGGAGCCAAAGCGCCCGTAGCTCAGTTGGATAGAGCGTCTGGCTACGAACCAGAAGGTCGGGAGTTCGAATCTTCCCGGGCGCGCCAATCAGGTCCCCATCGTCTAGAGGCCTAGGACACCGCCCTTTCACGGCGGTAACAGGGGTTCGAATCCCCTTGGGGACGCCATATGGTCGGGCAGTGCGCGTCACGCGTGCTGCCCTACTTGTTGGTCACCGTGAAACGTGATCGACGCGGCCGGGTAGGCACCGGCCTTCAACTAGGTCCCCATCGTCTAGAGGCCTAGGACACCGCCCTTTCACGGCGGTAACAGGGGTTCGAATCCCCTTGGGGACGCCATATCGTCGAAAGCCCGCGCGGGATGACCCGTGCGGGTTTTTTCGTTCCGCACGTCGGGCAAGGCGGCGAGAAGCCTGCTTTACTCCATGCCATATCCACCGACGGTCACCGACCGGGGGCTCGAGATGGGCGGTAAGACCCACGACGGCGGCGGGCATTTCGTCATTCAGCGGCACGACGCGAGCCAGCAGCATTACGACTTCCGGCTCGAGGTCGATGGCGTCCTCAAGTCCTGGGCGGTGCCGAAGGGACCGTCGACCGACCCCGCCGAAAAGCGCCTCGCCGTGCAGGTGGACGACCACGAGCTCGGCTACGCGGACTTCGAGGGGGTGATTCCTGAGGGGGAATACGGCGCGGGGACCGTGATGATCTGGGATCGCGGCACGTATCGAAACCTCCGCGGGGAGACCGCCATGGCCGACGGCCTGGACGAAGGATTGGTCGAGGTCTGGCTGGAGGGCGACAAGCTCGTCGGCGGTTACGCGCTCAAGCGTTTTCAACGGGGTGACAAGCCCCAGTGGCTGCTGATCAAGATGCGCGACGAGGCTGCCGATGCCCGCCGCAATCCGGTGTCCACTCAGCCTCGCTCGGTCAAGAGCGGGCGGTCGCTCGACCAGATCCGCCGACAGGAGGCGTCGTGAGCGACGAGATTCAGCATCCGGACAAGGTCCTGTTCCCCGACGGCGGCTGGACCAAGGCCGATGTCGTCGGCTACTACCAGCGCGTTGCCGCGTACATGCTGCCGCACCTGGTCGGACGGCCGTTGACGCTGCACCGGTTTCCCGACGGCATCGGCGAACAGGGCTTCTTCCAGCAGGCCTGCGCCGAGCATTTCGCCGATCACGTGGGTACGCTCTCCCTGCAGCATGACGAGCCCACGGGCACGGTGCGCCACATCCTCTGCGAGGACGCGGACTGCCTGGCATTTCTCGCCG
>Ga0102930_1000588_pt1 | contig 12057 bp, 13 predicted proteins | sample SalPon1_B_H2O_MG_FD_84514 | JGI IMG/M metagenome (GOLD analysis project Ga0102930, IMG submission 84514) | Salt pond water microbial communities from South San Francisco under conditions of wetland restoration - Salt Pond MetaG R1_B_H2O_MG | ecosystem: Environmental > Aquatic > Non-marine Saline... | reverse complement strand
TGTTCATAATAAACAAGCACTGGTTTTGGTTAATCATGCTAATGCAAGCGGTCAGGAAATATTGGAATTATCAAAACAAATACGTCAAAGTGTAAAAGAGACTTTTGAGATTCATTTGACACCAGAGGTTAATATTTTTTAAAGCATTTTATTTAGATTGATGAATAGCCAAATGATAGGTTGGGAATGAGTTATGTGAGCTTAGGTGAAACTTAAACAACTTTTTATCAATTGAGTAGACATAATCAAAACAAACTTTTTTAACTCCATTAATAGCGAACTATCGCAAGCTGTCATAAAAATTAAACATCACACATTGCTTATTCCAGTTAAAATATAAAGGTTTAATTAATTTTTATTAAGCCTACAATCTAATCAAAAACAATCATATATAGAAATGTCAAAATTCATAATTCAAAAAGCCTTTATTCATGTAATAATTAATCGTATTTTTGAATCCAAAATTTTGATTTTTCATGGGTAAAGTAATCGCAATTGCAAATCAAAAAGGCGGTGTAGGAAAAACAACTACTGCTGTTAATTTAGCAGCTGCATTAGGTGTTTTAGAGAAAAAAGTTCTTTTGATTGATGCTGATCCGCAAGCTAATGCCACATCCGGATTAGGCTATGAGGTAGAAAGCGTAGAAAAAGGAACATATCAATTATTAGAGCATTCTGAAAAAGCAAAAGAAGTCATTGTTGAAACGTCCTCACCCGGATTAAAACTTATTCCTGCTCATATAGATTTGGTTGCTATTGAAATTGAATTAGTAGAACAAGAGCAGCGAGAGTCTATGCTGAAAAAAGCTATTCAACCCATTATTGAAGATTTTGATTATATTTTCATTGATTGTGCCCCATCATTAGGTCTGTTAACTTTAAATGCCTTAACAGCTGCTCATTCTGTAATCATCCCTATACAATGTGAGTACTTTGCCTTAGAAGGATTAGGAAAACTGCTAAACACAATAAAAAGTGTTCAAAGATTACATAACCCTGACCTTGATTATGAAGGTATGTTACTTACTATGTTTGATTCCAGGTTAAGATTATCAAATCAAGTAGTGGAGGAAGTAAAAAAACACTTTGATGATATGGTGTTTAAAAGTATAATTCAGCGTAATGTAAGATTGAGCGAAGCGCCAAGTTACGGGCAAAATATCATTAAATATGATGCTACTTCTAAAGGGGCTAATAATTATTTAAACTTAGCCGAAGAAATTTTAAAAAAGAACTAAAAAAACATGACTAACAAGGGAAATAAAAAAGCATTAGGCAGAGGTTTATCCGCATTGTTAAAAGATCCGGAGAATGACATTCAATCTGCTGCAGATGAAAATGCTAACAAAGTTGTTGGGAATATTGTAGAATTAGACTTAGATAGCATTGAAGTAAATCCATATCAGCCCAGAAGCAGCTTTAGTGATGAAACATTAAATGAATTGGCTTCATCCATTAAAGAATTAGGCGTAATTCAGCCTATTACGGTAAGGAAGTTAGACTTTAATAAGTTTCAACTGGTTTCTGGTGAGAGAAGGTTTAGAGCCAGTAAATCAGCTGGTTTAAGTAGCATTCCTGCATTTGTCAGAATAGCCAATGACCAGGAAACCCTGGAAATGGCCTTAGTAGAAAACATTCAACGGCAAGATTTAGATCCTATTGAAATAGCACTTTCTTATCAACGATTGATTGATGAAGTACAGTTAACACAAGAATCTCTTAGTGAACGCGTAGGTAAAAAACGATCAACTATTGCCAATTATCTCAGGTTATTAAAGTTAGACCCGATTATACAAACAGGTATGCGGGATGGGTTGTTAAGTATGGGACATGGTAGAGCCCTTGTCAATATTGAAAACCATGAAGATCAACTTGAAATTTATCAGCGGATCATTAAAAATAAATTATCTGTAAGAGCCACTGAAAAATTGATAAGAGAATATAAAAACCCGACAGACAACGATAAAGAAAAAAATCAATTAACTCATGACCAAAAAAGGGCGCTGAAGGAAATCAAAGAAAGTTTAGGTACAAAAATCTCCATTCAATCTTCTAAAAAAGGCAATGGAAGAATCATTATTCCGTTTTCATCAGAAGAAGATTTAAAGCGTTTAGAAAAACTATTGACTAAAGATGATTAGAATTACCTTATTCTTGCTGTTTTTTTCTTTTAATGCATTCGCTCAAGAATCAGATTTAAAATTATCAGAAGAAAAAAAAGATATTTATATTGATAAAGAGCAAGATCCACTTAAACCGGCAAAAGCAGCTTTTTACTCTGCAATTATTCCGGGATTAGGTCAAATTTATAATAAAAGTTATTGGAAAGTTCCTTTAGTATATCTCGCTTTAGGATCTACCTTATATTTTTATATCGATAACAACAACAAGTACCATACTTATAGAGATGCCTTAAAACAAAGATTTGCTGGTGAGGAAGATGAATTTCAAGGCTTGCTAAATACTGATAATCTCATAAATGCACAAGATCAATTTAGAAGAAATCGCGATTTATCGATTTTAGCTGTGCTTGGCGCTTATGTTTTGAATATCGTAGATGCCAATGTTGACGCTCATCTCAGGCAATTTAATATCAATAAAGATTTGAGTATTTCACCTGATGCTCGCCCTAATAGGTTTCAGGGTGGAATGAATTATACGTTTACCTTAAAATTGAATTTAGATTGATGAAACTACTCTTATCCGGTTACGGAAAAATGGGAAAAACCATTGAGAAAATAGCTTTAGACAGAAAACATCAAGTCATACACAAGCTCAATCAAACACCTGCTAAAGACCAACTAAAAGAAGTTGATGTAATGATTGATTTTAGTATTCCTGATTCAGCATTTAATAATGCCAAAACCGCTATTGAAACCCAAACACCTGTTGTTATGGGTACTACTGGATGGCATTCACATTTCAAACAAATTGAAGAATTAATAAAAAATAATGATTCTTCTTTTCTGTATGCCGCTAATTTTAGTTTAGGAGTTAATTTATTTTTTCAGCTCAATCAATCACTGGCTGAGATTATGAAAAACCACACTGATTATAAGCCTTATTTAAGCGAAACACATCATAAACAAAAGCTGGATGCACCGAGTGGGACAGCCATTCATTTAGCTAATGATCTTATCGATAAAGGAATTGTAAATTATTGGCATTACCCGGCAAAAGAAGCCCTATCCGGTCAACTACCGGTAGATGCTTACCGTAAAGAAGATGTAAAAGGCACTCATGAGTTAACTTATGAATCTAAAATAGATAGCATACAAATAAAACATGAAGCAAAAACTAGAGATGGTTTCGCTTTAGGTGCAGTTATTGCTGCAGAATGGTTATATCACAAAAAAACAAGTGGAATTTTTAGCATGCAAAATGTTCTTAAAGACCCAATAAAATTTTAAAATTATGAGTTTATCCGGTTGGTTATTATTTATTGCATTGGTTCAGGTTATACACTTTGCCGGAACCTGGAAACTATATCAGAAAGCAGGCAGACAAGGCTGGCAGGCAGCAATCCCAATTTATAACGCTATTGTTTTAATGCGGATGATTAATCGCCCCTGGTGGTGGACAATCCTGTTGTTTGTGCCTGTAATTAATTTAATTATGTTTCCGGTAATTTGGGTAGAAACCATACGTAGTTTCGGGTTTGTATCTAGAAAAGATACAGCCTTAGTCATCCTAACATTGGGTTTTTACATTTACTACATCAACTATACAAATCAAGGGAAATATAAAGGCAATAGAAGTTTACAGGCTCGCTCAAAGCTGGGGGAAACGGTGAGTTCATTGTTATTTGCAGTAGTAGCTGCTACAATTGTTCACACTTACATTATGCAGCCTTTTACAATTCCTACCCCTTCTTTAGAAAAATCTTTGTTAGTAGGTGATTTTTTGTTTGTTAGTAAATTTCACTATGGAGCAAGGTTGCCCAGAACTACTGTTTCTTTTCCAATGGTTCATGATACCATCCCTTTAATCAAAACCAAATCTTATCTTAAGGAACCTCAACTGCCTCATTACAGATTGCCGGGATTTGAATCTATAGAAAGAAATGACATTGTTGTTTTTAATTGGCCTACAGATACAGTAAGAATGTTTAGAGACAAGTCAGGTAGACATTTTGATAAACCTATTGATAAAAAATCTAATTATGTTAAAAGATGTGTAGGTATTGCCGGTGATTCTCTAAAAATTGAAGATGGAATTGTTTTTGTTAATGATGTTCCACTGCAATTACCAGAACGGGCTGATGTTCAGCGGGCTTATCTGGTAAAAGGTAAAGGCAATAAGTTTAGACCTCAATGGCTTAAGGAACGGTATAATATTAGCAGCCAAATTTATTATGAAGATAAATCTCAGAACCTTTACCGATTTATGGGTATTTCTCAAGAGAGTTTGAAAAAATTTAAAAACCATCCTAATGTTGCTTCTATTACCAGATACTACAAACCAAAATCCTATAAAAATCCAGGAATATTTCCTAATAACGGAAAAGTAAATTGGAATATTGATCAGTTTGGACCTATTTATATACCTGAAAAAGGGAAAACTATAAAGCTTAACAAAAACAACTTTAGCATTTATAGGCGATTGATAGAGGTTTATGAAGGTAGTGAAATGGGAATAGAGAATGACCTGAGTATTCAAGACGGGCAAGTGATGCTAAATGGAAATCCTATTGATGAATACACTTTTAAACAAAACTATTACTGGATGATGGGTGATAACCGTTATAATAGTGCAGACAGTCGCTTTTGGGGCTTTGTGCCTATGTCTCATATAGTAGGAAAACCGGTTTTCATCTGGTTGAGTATTGATTGGGCAGCAAACGGCTTGTTTAATAAAATTCGATCAAACAGGGTATTTACTACCGTAAGTGGTGAAAGTGAACGTGTCTCCTATTTTCCTTATTTTGCCATAGCGGTGGTTCTATTTGTAGGATATCGATATTACAGAAAGCGCAAAAAATCAAACTAAAATTATGTCAAAAGCAGCGATTTTTGTGCCCTGCTACTTTGGAAGTATAGATCAATGGATCGCTATTTTTAAATATGATGAAATTCTATTTGAAGCAGCTGAGCATTATCAAAAACAATCTTTCAGAAATCGACAGGAGATCTACTCATCAAATGCTAAACTCAAATTAAGTATCCCAATCAAACATGTCCCGGGAAGAAAAAATACACATCAAGTCCTTAGGGATGTTAAGATTGAAAATGAATTTAATTGGCAAAAAGAACATTTTAAATCATTGCAAATCGCTTATCAAACTACTCCATTTTTTGAATTTTTTGAAGATGAGATCCAATCGCTTTATCAATCTAAATATACCTATTTAATCGATTTTAATTTAGCTTGCTTCCATGTTTTAAGGGACTTGATTGATTTACCGATTTCTTATGAAACCACAAATAGCTATATCGCAGACTCAAATCATTATAAAGATTATCGTTATTTAGCAAATGCAAAGAGAGCATATGATTGCCCATTAGATCAATATAATCAGGTTTTTATGGAAAAGCACGGTTTTATTAAAAACTTAAGTATCCTCGATTTGATATTTAACTTAGGCAATGAGACTACAGCTTATTTAAACCGTCATGCTAAAAAGCAATTTGAGCACTTATAGGATAATGATCTGATAGTTTGATATCATAGTTTTTAAAATCAACTACCTGAATATACTTTTCATCTGTTAATATAAAATCGATGCGTAAGGGAATAAAATCAAAATAAAATGTCTTACCATAACCATTTCCACGTTCAACAAAGGCATCTTTAAAGCCTTGATTCTTCAACTGATCATATAAATAAGAATAACTGGTATTATTCAGGTCACCTGCAATAACGGCGGGATATGGATTATTAACCAGGCTCTTTTGTAAAATCTGAAATTGCTCAATTTGTTTTTTAAAGGCTACTCCTATCCTGCTGACCAATTTTTTTTGGTCTTTAAAAGAATTAAAATCAGATTTTAGTTTTAAAGACTCAAAATGAACATTATAAAGGCGTATGGTGTCTTCATCCTTAACAATATCCACATAAATAGAATTATTTGATGTACTTTGAAAATCTAAAGAAGCGGTTTTAACGATGGGGAATTTACTATAAATTGCTAATCCGGTATGCTGCTGATTTTTTTTATGTTTGACATATTTATAAGAATAATCATTACCTAAATTAAAATCAGGATTTTTATAGAAATCCTGAAAAGCAATTATATCAGGTGATTCTGACAATATAAATTCTTCAATTTTTTGCGAGATATTATCTTTTTCTAACCAGTTAAATATATTAAAATGCCGCACATTATAGCTCATCAACTGAAGGTTTTCTATGCCTTTCTTAGGTCGATTACCTAAGACAATCATATTGGTAATTACATCAAAACCCGCAATTAATATAATTAAGGAAAGCAATATTTGTTTTTTTAACTTCAAAAGCCAATAGACAACAAATAGAGCATTAATAAACAATAATACCGGAAAAACTAAGCTTATAGATGCTATTTTAGGAAAATCTAAAGGGGAAAAATAACGAAAAACGTAACCTATGAGCAATAGTAAACCAAAGATGATATTGAAAAAATAAACAACCTTATCTATCCAACTGAGATTTTTCATTTAATAAATTTAGATGTCTTTACCGGCATCAAAAAGAAAATCTTTCTCTTCCTTGGTTAGACTATCATATCCGCTTTTACTGATTTTGTCTAAAATTTCATCAACTTTTCTCTGTTTATCGGTACGATTAACGCCAGACGATTTAGAAGTAGATTTATTATTCCTTGTCTTTTTTGATTTATTCTTATAAACCGTTTTCATTTTAGGCTTGCTTTTACCACTAAACGTATTGCTTAAATAATCATAAGCAGAGCTTACAAATTGACCTATATCATTACCTTTTGTTAGCTGCTGTGAGTAAAGATAGCCGATTAAAGCTCCCCCAATATGTGCTAGATGACCTCCGGCATTACCCAATGGTATTTGAACGACATCTAAGCCCACAAAAAATGCAGCTATCCACCATAATTTAATATTACCCAGTAATATCAATCTTACTGAATAATTAGGAACCTGTGTAGCAATACCCACTAAAACAGCCATAACGGATGCTGATGCACCAATCAAATAAGATTTATCTACAGATGAAAAAGCCGGGAATAGATTATAGCTCAACATATAGATTAAGGCTCCGGAAATAGCACCTAAAATGTAGTAATTGAGCAATCGCTTAGGAGAGAAAAATGTCAAAAATATCTGACCGGAAAAATATAGTATAATCATATTAAAAAGAATATGAAAGAAACCACTATGCATAAAAGCATAAGTAATGATTGTCCAAGGCTTAAAGATAAACTCTCCCAGCTGTTTTGGAAATACTAACCATTCTACCAGAAAATCAGTGTTGATTTGCATCAAAAACCCAATTGTTCTTGATAAGTACATCAATATCAAAGCAATGACATTAATAGCGATCAACTTTTCCAGCATACTAGCTGTTTCGTATCTGTATTTAAGTTGTTGTTGCCAATCCATCAGTTCCATCTATTACTATTCATTTCATTTTTCTTCCAGTACCACATGGTTATAAAACCGATTACCGCGCCACCTATATGTGCCCAATAAGCTGTATTAGATGGCCCTAAAATTGTATTTCCGGATACTGCGGAATATACATTTAATAAAAAATAACCCCCTATTAAATACTTGGCTTTAATAGGGATAGGGATAAAGATAATAAATAAAGGCATATTTGGGTAAACCACGGCAAAAGCTGCTAACACACCAAATATGGCACCTGATGCACCTACCATAGGGGTTAAATAGTTACTCACCAATTGTTCGGTTATGCTGCGTGGTATATCAGATTGCACCTGAATCTTATTACCTACACGTTCTGTATAAGATATCACTTCGTTTATATCAGCCATATTATAGCCAGCTTCTAAGTAAGTGTTTACGGCCTCATTATAATTGAGATAACTAAATAAAATTTGTAATCCTGCAGCTCCTAAACCAGCTGAAAGATATAAGAAAACAAACCTATTTTGACCCAAATATTGCTCCAGAACACTCCCAAAAATGTACAGCGCAAACATATTAAATAAAATATGCGAAAATCCGCCATGCATAAAAATATGTGTGATAATTTGCCAATATTCAAAATTAGAATGCTCCGGAAACCATAAAGCAAAGTATTTATAAGCAAAATCACCTATCAGTTGCGTTCCGAAAAAGAACAAAATATTAATGATGAGTAATGTTTTAACTGTTTCTGTAAGTCTTGACATTTACAATAGTTTATTTTTAAAATCTTCAGCTGTTTGTGATAACATGATTTTTCTGCCACCCGGAGTTCTTGTAGATTCTTTACATTCAAATAAATCATTGATCAATTGATGAATCTCTTCTTGTTTAAGGCTAAACTTGTTTTTAACAGCCATTGGTTTTGCCAGACTGCGAGCTACATAATCATTTTTCTCAAAGGATGATTCCGGCAAATCCTGATCTAAATCTGCTATGATCTGTTCAAAAAATTCATCGATTTGATCATGTTGAAATTCTGATGGTATTCCATTTATTTTCAGTTGATTACCTAACATCTCAAACTGAAAACCTATGGAAACTAATATATTTTTATGTTCATTGATCAATTGCATTTCGCGCTCTGAAAAATCTAAATACAAAGGAAATAGCATTTGTTGGCTTGACGCTGTTTCAATTGTTATATTTTTCAAAATTTCTTCATATAAAACACGATAATGTGCTCTGTGTTGATCTATGATTAAAATTTGATCAACTAAAGGGAGAATTAAAAATTGTTGTGCAAATTGATATACTTGACTTAAATCTAAATCTTGTTTACTCTGAAATAGTTTTTCTTCTGCTTCTTGCTGTATAAATTGATCATCATTCAAATCAAATGATGTCCCTGTTAAAGCATGATTTTGAGAAGACTGAAACGGACTTCTTTGATCTACACTTTCTGTTTGTTGTTGAAAAGGGTTAAAGTTTCTATCTACTTCAACTTGTGGAGGTTTTACATTCTTTTGATAGGCTTGATAGGGCATTTCAAATTCTGATTTCTTTTCAAAATCTAAAACCGGTTTTATTTGATATTGACCTAAACTATGCTTTACTGCTGAATTGATAATAGAATAAATGGCATGTTCATTTTCGAACTGAATTTCCGTTTTGGTAGGATGGATATTTATGTCAATACTTTTTGCTTCCATCTTTAAATTGAGAAAGTATGCTGGTATGGTTTTTTCTCTTAAAAGTCCCTCATAGCCTTTTTGTATAGCATGATGCAAATAGGGGCTTTTTATAAATCTATGATTTACAAAAAAATACTGATCACCTCTTTTTTTCTTTGCAAATTCCGGTTTTGTGATATAGCCATTTATACTAAGGATATCGGTATTTTCTTCTATTGGAACAAGATGTTTGTCTATTTTTCTGCCCATAATGCCAACTATTCTTTGTCGCAATTTTCCGGCTGGCAGATGAAACAATTCGCCCTGGTTATGAATCATCTTAAATTCAATCTGCGGATGGGCTAAGGCAATGCGCTGAAACTCGTCTATATTGTGTTTTTGCTCTACGCTATTTGATTTTAGGAAGTTTCTTCTTGCCGGAACATTATAAAACAAGTTTTTAACTAATATTGAAGTTCCTGGATTACAATTGACCGGATCTTGTGACTTTACTTCATTTCCCGCATTTACAATGGCTGTTCCTAATTCTTCATCACATGTCTTAGTTTTTAATTCTAGGTGAGCTACAGCGGCAATAGAAGCTAAGGCTTCTCCTCTAAAGCCTTTGGTTTGAATATCAAATAAGTCTTCTGTCTTTTTGATTTTTGATGTCGCATGGCGCTCTAATGCCATACGAGCATCTACTTCATTCATTCCTTTTCCATTATCAACCACCTGTATAAGTTGTTTCCCGGCATCTTTAACAATTAAAGTAATAGAAGTCGCTTCTGCATCAACCGAGTTTTCCATCAATTCTTTAATAACAGAACACGGCCGTTGAACTACTTCACCGGCTGCTATCTGATTAGCGACATGTTCGGGTAGTAATTGGATAACATCCTGCATGAGCTACTGCGTAAATATGGATACATCAAAATCTATAATCCAGAGAAAAATTAAAACCAAAATCATTATGATGATAATCAGGTTTCTGTTAATAGATCGGTTACCGCGATTGCGTGCGTTTTTTCGAACTTCTGCCCAATGTGCCCCAAAATCGATACTATTTTTTTGTTCTCTGTATTTATTCATCTTCATGTCAAAGTCATAAATATTCGCATCTTTTTTTCCACTATAATACCTCGGCGTGTAATTATAACGCTGATTTTTAGGTAATTTAAATGAATTGACTTTAAACATAATTTTTATAAAAATCAAAAATACGGAATTATTCAATAAATACCTTAGTTCATCTTAAATTTAAGTCCTTAGTATTCTAATAAAATGCTAAAGGTAACAATATCAATTAGCAAATAGAGGTTTGTTGCTTTGGCATTTAGCCATTTATTTTAATTGATAAAGCAATAGTCAATTTGCTTTAGTGTTTATGAGTTGTGTCCGATTAAGATATGGGGTATGAGATAGGAGATTCAAGGTTGGAAATTCAAGATTCAAATAACTCTATGTCAATTAAATAAATCTTATAAAAGCCATTTATTAGTCTTCTATCTTACACTTAGTTAAGCAAGGTATTATAAAATTAAGAAGCGCAAGTCGCTCATCATAACTACAAAACATGGATTTTATATAATTTAATCGGACACTAATGATCTAAAATAATAGTTGGACTTAATAACTATTTTAGAGTAATTAAATCGCTTACCTAAATTTAATAATAATACAGTACCTGATGAAATATTTATTATGCTAAGATCATCTAAATTCTTGATCAGAATACCGGATTTTGACGATATTTGTATTAAACTTAAATATATAAAAATGAGTTATCATATTTCAAAAACATTAAAAAATACAGATTTTAATCAGGCTATAGAAAAAACAACAGCCACTTTAAAAGAAGAAGGATTTGGCGTTCTTACTGAAATTGACATTAAAGATACGCTCAAAAAAAAGATTGATGCCGATTTTAAAAATTACAAAATATTAGGAGCTTGTAATCCGCAATTAGCCCATCAAGCTTTACAATCAGAAGATAAAATCGGATTGATGTTACCTTGTAATGTTATTGTAGAAAAACATGAAAATGGCGATGTAGAAGTATCAGCCGTAGACCCGATTGCCTCTATGCAAGCTATTGATAATGATAGTTTAGGGAGCATAGCAAGCCAAGTTCAACAAAAATTAAAAACAGTTATTGAAAAATTAAATTAAATAATCAGCTGTTTCTAAATGAGTTATTAAGATTTTAATAAAAAGTAAAACAAATTTATATCAATTAAATAAATCTTATCAAAGCAATTTGTTAGTCTTTTGTTATTTGTATACTTTAACAAGTTGTTATAAAAATAAGCAGCTCAGTTCGCTAAGTATAAGTACAAAGCATGGATCTTATTGATTTTAATCGGACAATAACGAATGATTATATAACAAACTTGCTTTGTATTAACTTTACCAAAAATCATTATTATGCCTAAAAATGTATTAGGAACCGAATTAAAAGCTTGTTCTTATGATCCAATGACCGGTATTTTTCGAGATGGATATTGTTCTTATTCGCAGCAAGATCCGGGATTACATGTTATGGCGGCACAGGTAACACAAGGTTTTCTGGAATGGAACAAAGCCAGAGGAAACGATCTGATCACACCCAAACCGGAATGGCAATTTACGGGATTGAAAGACGGAGACTGGTGGTGTATTTGCTTAGGCGTATGGTTACAAAGCAAGCGCGCCGGTTATCCGCTTTATTTGAATCTAGAAGCTTGTCCGGAGAAAGTATTGGAATATATAGACCTTGAAGAATTGAAAAAATGGTCATTTCAAGCTAAAGAATAAGCTTGTCTGTATTGATTAGGCGTCATTCCTACTTTACTTTTAAATAATCT
>Ga0102930_1000587_pt1 | contig 12057 bp, 11 predicted proteins | sample SalPon1_B_H2O_MG_FD_84514 | JGI IMG/M metagenome (GOLD analysis project Ga0102930, IMG submission 84514) | Salt pond water microbial communities from South San Francisco under conditions of wetland restoration - Salt Pond MetaG R1_B_H2O_MG | ecosystem: Environmental > Aquatic > Non-marine Saline... | reverse complement strand
TCCAAGTCAAGTGCCAAAAACTGGCGCCTGTCGCCGACGACGTCGTCTGGGTCGCCAAGATGGGGGACCAAGTGTGGCAAGCGCCCACGGAGAGCGAGTTGCGCGAGAAGACGCGTGATGCTCTCATCGAGAAAACCAAACAGCGCACGGGAAAACACGGGGACGTGTTCAAGGCACGTATGGTCCGCACCTGGAAGGTGCGCGTGGTCGAAAACCAGGACGACGATGACGGAGAAGATTACACTTTCGATCTGTTCGCCTGAAAGTCGGAGCCACATTTTTTTGTACCACGTCTTCGACCGCGCGGAACGAGAGGTCGGACAGCGGACAGGATATTTCCTGACCGCGTCGTCTCTCGATGATGACCGCGGTGACCCCCGAGGTATCTCGTCGGGGTTCCGGGATAAGGAAGACGAACGACACGGCGGTGGTCCACGACGACGATGGACCACCAACTCCTCCCCATGATCCTCGCGATGGGCGGCGGAGGCGGAGGCGGAGGGAAACGAGAAGACGGCGCCCCTTCCTGGACGGCCTGGTGGACGCATCTGGCGTGCATGCTGACCACCGTGGTCCTCGCGAGGGTCGTCGGCAGCCACGCCGCCCGCACCTTCGCCAGGGAGACCGGCGAGGCCGCGATCGTCTACGTCGCGGGCATGTTCTCGCGCTTGTGGACGTACGATCCACCGTCCGTCAGGGAGCTCCACGCGACCTTTTCGGTCCGCGGCAGCGACTTCGAGGGCTGCATCGTGACCCAGGAGTTCCGCGCGGTGGCGTGGAGGCTGTTCCAGACCATGAAGAACGAGGGGACGCCGATGCGCGTGATGACGTTCGTGACCAAGCGGAAGCCGCGAAGAGGTGGCGGAGGAGGAAGCCCGGACAACGAGGAAGTGGAGTCGTTCGCCGTGCCGCTCCCCCGACAAGACGGAGGCAAGCTGCGCCTGCGATCGCCCGGAGGAGAAGGACTCGACGCCCGCATCACGTGGAGCTCGAACACGGAAGCCGACAGGTTCGGAGCGCCCATCGTCATCCACTCCTGTTCCCTCCAACTGAGAGGGGCGTACGAAGCCATCGACGCCTACGTGCGTGCGTGCGTCGCGGACCACGCGGAGGAGAGCAAGAAGACCAAGGTGGCGTCCTTCGTCGCGCGCCTCACCGAAGTCACGCCGGGCCGGAGTCCCGTGTACACCCTGTACCCGCGCGTCCCGTCCGAGCTGTCGCTGCACACCCGGGTGCGCGGGACCGCGACGGCATCGCTGGCGGGCATCTGCGAACGCCACGCCCGCGGCTTCCCCAAGATGGTGCGCTTCGGCCAGAGCGAGTCCACGGCCATGCTGTTCCACGGCGCCCCGGGCACCGGCAAGACCACCGCGATCCTCAAGTACGCCAAACACCTGGAGCGCATGCTGGGCGGCAAGGACGTGTACATCATCGTGGTGGACGCCTCCATGGTCACCAAGGTGGAGACGCTGCGCGAGATCGTCATGAGCAACACATACAACGGCATGTACATCCCGCCGGAGCAGGTGGTCCTGGTGTTCGAGGAGATCGACTGCGGCGTGTGGGGCGACATCCTTCGACGACGCGACGGCGAGAGAGAAGGAGGAGACCCCACGCAGCAGCACCACCGACAGCCGGCCACCGAGCGCCTCCGCGGCGGCGGGAATAAGCGAAAAAAGAGAGCCTCCCCTCACACGGACGAAGACGACGACGACGACGGAGAGGCCCGCGGCGGCGCCGGTGGCGGAGGAGAGCAAGGACACGACACGGAGAGCGCCTTCGACAAGGATCTCACGCTGTCGGACTTCCTGGAGATCATGGACGGCCTGCAGAAGCGGCCGCGGAAGACCATCATCGCCACCACCAACCGCCCGGAGCACCTGGACCCCGCGATCCGTCGTCCGGGCCGGTTCGGCACCCCCATCGAGTTCGGGCCGCTGAAGACGGAGGAGGTGTGCGAGATGTACGAGGGGTGGCACGACGGCCAGGAACTCCCCGCGGCCGTCGTGGCTCTCGTTCGCGACGGTGCCTTCACGCAGGCCGAGGTGGGCCGGATGTTGCAGCAGTACCAGAGCGAGGAGGACGAGGACCGCCGGGCCCTGTTCGCGGAGCTCACGGAGGGCCGATGGCTCGCGAAGGAGTAACAAAAGGGAAAGATTCAGGCCCTCGACGCCCCGCGAGAGCTCCCCGCGAAAGAGCGCTGGCGGAGCAAGAGACGGTCCATGCACGGTGCCGGGAGCGTGTTCGCCAGGACTCGGAACGCGTCCCGGTAAGAGGCGCTCATGCTCCCGCGATCCGTCTCGCCGTCCCGGTCGTCGGCGCCGGTCAGGGTGATCGACGTCCCCTCTGCGGACCCGCTGAAGCACAGATGCACCAGCACGAGGACGGCGGAGACGAGGCGGTCGAAACGCGACCGCACATCCGTCTTGACGCGAAGAGAGAGCTCGTCCGTGACTTCGTCGAAGGGGTAAAAGGCGAAGTACCGGTGCATCGCTTTCCGCGGCAGCAGGAGGAAAATCTTTTCGCCGTGGTCTACCCGGATCTCGTCGTGATTCACGGAGAAGGTGACGTCGGGCGGGCCATCTTTCAGCACGGAGCGCACGAGGCCCAGGAAGGCTTCCGGGAACTCGTCGTCGGGGAAGGGACACTTTTGAGGGATCCTGGCGGTCCTGTCGATCGCCATGAGGTGCTCCTGCTTTCGCTTCAGACGGAGGCGAGGCACGGACCGTCGATTTTTTCACGCGGCGCTTGCCGACGGCCGTCGTGGCTCTCGTTCGCGACGGTGCCTTCACGCAAGCAGCAGAACGCCGCTCGCGAAGCTCACCGAGGGCCGGTGGCAGAGACAGCAGCAGGAGGATTTGCCGTGAGAGGACGTATCATAAAGAAGGGCCGGAAAATTTCCTGGGTCCGCCTCGTGAAAGAAATCTACGACTCCCTCTCGCGGTATGTGTCTGTGTGACCTCTCCGCGCCTCAGCAGCAGCAGCGACACACCTCACGAGAAGAAGGAGATCGCGCCCTGGATCGGGACATCCGTGCACGCGGCAGCCGCGGCGGGACGTACCTGACCGACCAAGACGTGGTCGGACTGGTGGGGCGGATACGGGACCCCGCGAACCCGGTGGACGAACGCACCCTCTCCGCGGTACAGCACGTTCGGGCATGCCAGGAAAGCGCGGACGCGTACGACTGGACGGAGTACATGGAGCAGATGCCGAAGATCATGGAGCTGCTGCACGCGGTGACGCAGGAGATCTCCTCGCGACGACGGGCGGCACGTGACCCACTCGGAACCGTATGACCATCGATTCGGTCGTTTTTGTATGAGTGTACGTCGCGAGATGTTCAGGTCCGTGACGTTCGCACCGTGTTTCGAGCGCGCCGTCGCCGCTCTCGCGAAGCAGACGGACATACCCGCCGCGTGCTTCCCGCTCGAGATCCATCCCGATGCGTTCGTCAAAGGTGACCACGAGACGGCGTGGACCGCCGGCATTCCCAGGACGTCCGACGTCGTGTACCTCGACGGACCCGACATGGTCTCGCGTGCATTACGGTTCGGATCGATCAGTCGTTTCGTTCCTTCGCTGCTCGGTGAAACGCGCTGGCGCTCGCCTGACGTCGGTGCTTCGCGGACACACGGGAGGAACGAGCGTTCGCGAGAAGATGTCGAGATCACGCCGCGCTACGCATAAACCACCGTCACATGCCTGCACGGTATTGCTCGTACCGTCACACGTATGTCGTCGCCTCCGGAAAGAAACGAAGTCGAAGCGCAAGCCGTCCCATCGATGAAGGACGCGGAGCATCGACGACGCCTGCGCACGTTCCTCGCGCACTTCCCGTGGTACACGCTCGCGTCCGTCGTGGTGTACACCGCATTCTTCGGCGTGCAGAGGTCGTACGGCGAGGACGTCAAGCTGGAGATGCAGGACGCCCTGGCCTTCGACACCGACCTCCGCGAGGACGCCTCCGAGATCTGGAGGTACTACACCTACTCCCTGCTCCACGGTTACCCCGCGCACTACGCCCTGAACGTGGTGTGCCTGCTGGTCCTGTGCACCCTCCTGGAGGTCGTGCACGGCTCCCTGCGCACCTTCGTCGTCAGCAGCCTCGCGATCCTGCACGGCGCCTCGGGCATGGCGTGGGAAAACCGTCTGACCGGGGACCGCATCTTCGCCGTCGGAGCGTCCGGAGCGGTCTACGGGTTGGTCGGCGCTCACGGCGCGGACCTGGTGGTCAACTGGAGACGCGCGAACGGGAGGTGGTTCCGCCTGGGTTCCGTCGCCGTCTTTTTGTTGGTCGACGTCATCGCGTGGTACTACGATTACGACGAGGACATCTCGTACAGCGGCCATCTCGGGGGACTCCTGGCGGGCCTGTTCTCCTCCGTCGTCCTGGCGCCACGTCCGGCGTTCGTCCGGCTTTACCGACTTCTTCCGTCTCGCTGCTGCTCGAAGAGAGAAGAAGAGGAAAGAAAGGAACCGGAGACCTCGGACGTCGTCCTCGCGGTCACGGCGGTCTCCGGACTCGTGTTGTTCCTCTACACGTTCTTCGGGGCGCTCAACGCTTTCGGCGGCATCTGAGAGTCCGAACTACGGTCAAGACAATCACGGAACACGGCGTCCGTTCCGGGACTTGGACGAGAGAGTTTGATGCGTTTGCTACATGGGCGTGTGTTCCATTTCACCTTTGTTCACTGTATGGTTTCACGGACATGGTGCTTCGTGTGATAATAATATATAAAATCATGAAAATCGACGCACTACTGTTCACATCTCATCGATGAAATAAGGGATCATCATGGTCGGCGTGCATACAATCACCAGCGGTAAGCTGCAAGAGATGATGCATAGAAAATTACAGGTCACCATGAAGAAACCGTTCGACCCTGCACTCTTGACTACCGAGGATATACCGCCCATGAGACCCCGTTTCAAGCCCTCCGCCCGAGGGGCTTTCTGGATAGCCATCGGTGCGGGCTGGAGGAAATACAACAGAAGCACCAACGACACTCCCCGTCGAGCGCCGAACACTTACTACGTGACACTCCCGGCCGACTTGAGATTGATTTTCATCGATTCGGCCGAAGACGCACAGGAGTTTTTCAGGACATACGGTGATCGGAGATGTCCGTTCAAAACGACTGTCTTCTGGGAGGATGTCAGGAAGGAATGCGACGGCATCGTCGTCAACTTACCCTACTGGACGGAAACGGAAATCATTCGTTATCCCCTTTCGGATTGGGTATACGGATGGGACTGCGAGAGCATGGTGGTCTGGAACGTACAAGGCATCCAGGAAATGAGGTTCGAGCCGGTGGTGTACGAGTCATCATCGCCGGTGCGGTGATCTTTCTCGGTTCGTCGAGTCCGTGCGTGAGGGTGCCGATTTTTTTGTCGAACGGTCCAGCGCGCCCTCGCGATCACGGCTTCGACGGCTTCCGAGTCGAGTCTCAGCTTCTTCGTCTCGTTTTACGCATCTCCGAAGACACCCGGGCTTTTTCGGTCGCCACCATTTCCAGCGCCTCCGCCAGGCTCTCCGGCTCGTCCTTTCGATCGTGCATAGCGCTCTGGACGAGGAGGACCCCTCGACGGCTCCCCGTCAAAGGTTGCACCGGTATTTCTTCGTGGTTCGCCATGTCGATCAGTTCCGATGCGACTTTCACGTCATCTCGGGCGCCGACCTCGGCCTGGACTCTCTGCCACGTCGCACCGGACACTGACGCCCTCTGGTTCACGAGGTACACCTCGGAGACGGTGTTTCCTCGTGTCTCGCGGGAGAAGATCAAGAAAGGATCCCCCACCGAGCTGTTTCGCTCCACCACGCCGTACCCGGCGAGGTCCTCGCCGGGAGACCGCTCGATGTAGAGGACGCCCTCTTCTCCGCCGAAGTGCAGGTACCTGGACCCTCCCAATTCGAACAGCACGGAGTACGGGACTCCTCCCACGTGTGCGGCACGGTACACGAAAGAGTCCCAGTGCACCGGGACCTTCGTGTCCTCGACGAACACGTGCACCCAGACATCGGCAAGACCACCCTCGTCTTGCCGTCGCGAGGACGGAGCTGCTGGTGCTTCTCGGAGGGAAATCTTGAAAGCCGTGCCGCTGTTCGTGACGGTGTCGAACGTCTCGACTTCGAGCTCTCGACCCGCGCGCCCCTCCGACGACGATCCCGTATTTCCCATGATTTATGATCGTTCGTCATAGATAAAATCACACGGAATCGCGACGGCGTCGGACGACCCCCCATTTTTTGACCTCTCCTTTTTCTTATGGGACCAATGTAAGTCCTCTCCGCGATCGATCTCGACGATGCCCCGACCCGGCGCATCGGCGGCAGCACACCGACAGAAGAAGAAAGCTCCGAAGACCGCCGCCGCACGAGCCGGGAGAGGCGGCGGCGACGATGCAGGCGCTCCGTTCGACGACTACCTGGACGCCGCGGCGCGCCACGGCAACTGGGTGAACGGCGCGCCCTACTCCGAAGCTTACGTGAACGCAGCGCGATGGTGGAGGACGCTGCCGGTGTACGCGACGCCCGGGACCACGCGGGAACTCGTGACCCACATTCGCGACAAAAACGTCACCGTGGTCATCGCGGGCACCGGCAGCGGCAAGACGGTGATCGTGCCCAAGCTGGCGCTGAAGGTGGCCATGGAGAAGGCGGGATCGCGTCTCGCGGTGGCGGTGACCAACCCCAAGTCCACCATCACCAAGGGCAACGCGGAGACCGCGGCGCAGACGATGGACGTGGAGCTGGGACGAGAGGTCGGCTACGCCTTCCGTGGAGCCCCCAAGGACGCCAGCAGCGCCGCGGAAACGCGCTTGCTGTTCACGACGGACGGCAATCTGGTGGCGCAGTCCCGCCGCGACCCTCTGTTCTCGCGCTTCTCCGCGGTGATCATCGACGAGGCACACGAGCGCACGCTCTACATCGACACCCTGTTGTTCATGCTGCGGCGGGCGCTGAAGAAAAGGCCGGACTTGCGGGTCATCGTCATCAGCGCCACCATCGACCCCGCGCTGTTCACCGACTACTTTTCCCGCGAGGATCTCGCGGTGGGCCTCACGAGCGTGGCCGGCCGCACGCACGCCGTGCAGTCCGTCTTCGCGGAAGCCGACCCCAAGGACGGCGACGACTACATGGAGACTCACGGCGTCCCGGTGCTGCGTGACATCATGACGAAGGGAGACAAACCAGGAAATATCCTGGTGTTCGTGCCCACCGCGAAGGACGCGGACGCCGGTTGTAAGACCGTGGAGGCCGCGTGCAAGGCCGGCAAGCTGCCCCGGTCCTGCTCCGCCCTGCTGTGCAACACGCTGTACTCCAAGATGTCGGAGGAGCGCCAGGCGGTGGCCAAGGAGGAGGACGTGCCGGCGCCTTACGACCGCCGGATCGTCTTTTCGACCAACATCGCGGAGTCCTCCATCACGTTGCCGTCGCTGAGCTACGTCGTGGACTCCGGGCTGGAGCTGGATAACGTGTGGCTGCCGCAGCGCCACGGCTCCCGCATGGCCAAGGCGTACTGCTCGCAAGCGCAGATGAAGCAGCGCGAGGGGCGCGTGGGCCGCTCCTCGCCGGGCACCTGCTTCCACCTGTACACCCGCGCCCGCATGCTGGCGCAGCCGGAGTTCCCGGCGCCCTCCATCCGGAAGCTGGACCTGCAGGACGACCTGCTGACGATGCTGACGGTCGGCGGAGACGGAGACGGAGACGGAAGAGACGGGTCCCTGCAGAAGGCGTGTCGGGACTTCGCGGCGTTCATCACGCCCCCCACCGCCACCCAGATCCTGTCGGCCGTGTCGGTGCTGGTGTTCTACGGCATGCTGCGCCTGTACGACGCCAAAAAAGACGCCGCGAAGCGGCAGCTGCACTTCGTGGACCTGGAGCTGGGGAAGGCGGCCAAGGAAGACGTACGCGACGACGTGGGCCGCATCCCGGAGCTCTTCGGCGGCCGCGTCACCACGCTGGGCCGCGTCACGCACGAAATCGGCAGGCGCACCAAACTGGGCTTCTGGAACGCGCTGTTCGCCGTGTTCGGCACGTTGTTCGAAGGAGAGACGGAGCGCATGATGGTGCTGGCGGGCGTCCTGGAGGAGACGGGCGGCGACCTCGCCTCCCTGTGGTTCGCGGACCCCGGAAAAGAAGCGGCTCTGCGCCAACTGCTGGCGGACGTCGCGCACCGAGGACGGGAGCTGTCGCGTGTGATCCTCCCGCACGCGCAGCCGCAGACGGACAGCGAACACGTCCGCGTCCTGGCGCTGTACGCCGTGCTCGTCGGAGGAGGAGGAGCCGAGAACGATCGCGACGCCATAGACGCCCGTCTGGACGCCGGGCCGTACCGCACGCTCATCAATCGCGGGGCACTGCACAAGATCGTGAGCCGCGTCAAGGCCATGGGTCGGGAGATGCGGCGGTTCCGGTTCCGCGCGGCGCGGGACGTCATCGCCGACACGCCCCTCATCCGCTCCGTGTACGCCTCCACGCGCTTCACCAACTTCGAGAGGTGCTTGGTGTGCGCGCGTGCCTACCACACCGCCGTGCCCTTCCAACGCCCGCCTCCTCCACCACCTCCTCCTTCGACTCCGAAACCGAAACAGGACGACGTCAAAAAAAACAGCAGAGGCGGCGGGGGCGGTCTGTTCGTCACGCACACCACCCTGTCGTCCTTCACGGGCTCTCCGGAGCCCACCCTGTCGTCCGAGTTCCGGCCGGAACACGTCGCGGCGTCGCGGCGAGGTGCCGTCCTGCTGTTCGAAAAAGCCACGTTCCCCGCCAAATCCGACGCGGCGTCCCTGGGCGTGGTGACCGTCTTCCCGAGGGCCGCGTTCCAAGACCTCTCCATGTGAACTCGTGGACCGCGTCGGATCCCGTCCGGACTCCGCTGCGTCGGAGTTACACGACGGTCGACATCGGACGAGAACGGAAAAAAAAGAGCCGACACTGTAAATGTTCGAATTCGCGGCCGGGACGATCGCGTGGCTGAACAACAGCCCCATCTTTGCGGCCGTCGCGTCGGTGATCTTCAACTACGGTTCGCGCTTCGTCCTCAACGACCTCACCCCCAAGCAGGAAGAGCTGCTGACGCATCGCGTGACCCGAAAGATCCTCGTGCTGTGCATGTTCTTCGTGGTCACCCGCGACGTCATGCTGTCCGTGATCCTCACCGTGGTCTTCATGTTCTTCGCGAACGTGCTGCTGAACGAAAACAACGACATGAGCGTCTTCAACACGATCCTGGGGCGCCGCGGAGAGGTCGGTCAGTGGCGTCCTCCTTCACCTCCTCCTCCGTCCGAAGAAGGTGAAACAGAAGAGAAAGAAAAGGAAAAAGAGGCCTTCACGGACGACGACATCATCGTGGTGGAGGGAGATGAAGAAGATGAAGAAGATGAAGAGATCGAGGCCAACCCGAACCCGTTCTTGGACGCCTTCGATTCCGCTTCTCCGGAGTGACCGATCAATCGTCCGCCGTGGTCACCGTCGCCGTCCGCTTCATCATCGCCACCTCCGCACGGCACTGACGCGCGCACTCCTCCGACACCCGTATTTTTTCCTTGAGCACGGCGTTCTCGTTCTCCAGCGCCACCGTCCGCGACACCTTCTTGAACTCCGTCATGGCCCGGGAGAGCTCCCGGATCTCCTCCGTCGCCGCGTCCAGCTCCCGCTCGGCCTTATCCCGAGACTGGACCGCGGCGTTACGCTCCTCCTCGAGGGTGGCGATGGTGCCCTCCAGCTCCGCGATGGTGTCGTCCTTGGCCGTCGCGATCCCTTTGAGTTTCTCGATCTTCTTGGCGTACCTCGCCTCCACGTCCCGTGTGCAGTCGAGGGCGGTCCCCGCGTCCTCCCGCAGAGCCTCCAGCTTCTCGACGACGTCCGACAGCGCCATTTTCCTCTCCTCCTTCTTTCCCCTCTTCGTCGTCTTTATGCGTCCGAAAAAAATCGAAAGCACGTCGGAGGTCCCGTCGTGTGCACGAAAGAAAAGAGCATCTCATCTCCGTCATGTCCTCCTCCGGCAAGTCCTTCCAGGCCCTGATGAACAGGTTGGAAAAGTACGACTTGTTCAAGAAACAAGAACCAGCAGCGAAGACCGCTCCCACGGCGACCCCTCGACGCACCGCGCCGGCGTCGTCCGCCGGCGGGAAAAAAACGGTCGCCTCGACGATCGCGGAGCCCCCCAAGAAGTGCAGCGGAAAGTACAAGAACGGGAATCCCTGCCGGAGCAACGTCGGGTCCAACAACAGAAAGTACTGCAACACGTGCGGTCAATTTCCGGGCGGAGTGAGACGCTGACGGAAAAATAACTTTTATTTCACACGGTCGGACGCCGCGACCGCATATGTTTGAGGACCTTTTTCCGTGACCTTACCTCATTCGCGACCTCTTCCGGCGTGCGGATTCTCGGTGCCCTCCTCGGAGAAGACGACGGAGAGGAGGACCTCCGCGACATCTCGGACATCTCGCAGTACAAGACGTCCAACCGGGAGTCGAGGAACTCCAGGTCTTTTTCTACGTCGCTTATCCTTCCGTCCAGGTGGTCCTCGCTCGGCGGCATCACCGGCATCGCCGCCTTCTCTTTGCTCTCTCCGAGGGGTTCTCCGGGTCCTCCGGAAGGAGGGGAGAGAGGAGAGAGCTGCGGCGAAGGAGGTGTGTCGGAGGAGGACGGTGCCTCGCCCTCGTCCGCGTATTTCGGAGCAGGAGCACTGCAACAGTTTCCCATGATGCTGAGTTGTATCGTGCCACACCACGGACTCGCGGAGTGCGTCGATTTTTCTGTGAAATCGCGCGACATAAGACAGCGGTCGAGATGGAGGGACGACGGTGTGTGGTGTGGTAACGATGAGCAGCAGCGACGCGTGTGAGCCGCGTACGACACGCAACGTCAGGAGCCGTCCGGACGGCGGGGGAGCGGACCGACCGCACGTGGCCGACGTGTGCGTCCGCGTCGAGCGCATGCGCCGGGACCTCGTGGACGCTCTCCTGTCCTCCGGTTCCACCACCGCGTCGACGGAGCAGCGAAGCGACGCGTGCGCCGACCTCGCAGCAGCCCTCGTCCGGAGCTTCACCGTGTCCGAGATGGACGAGATGGCGGCCAAAGCCGCGGACCTCGTCGCGGACGTCATCAAGATCACCGACGACCCGGAGCTGTCCGCGAACGATGCGGGACTCGCGCGGGCCGCCAAAGTCAAACTCCTGCGGGTCATGAAACTCCTGCACTTCGCGAGCCAGGCGGGCTGCACGTTGCGCCTGTCTCACGGCTTCCTCCGGGAATGCAGCAGCGCGGAAGAAGCGGAAGGGGGTGCGGCTTCTTCTTCTTCCGCGGCGGAAGACAACGAGCAGCTGGCCGCGGGCGTCGCGCGCTTCGTGTCCGTCCTGGACAGCAAGGACGAAGAGCTCACGCGCTACCAGCAGCTGCTGCTGTACGTGCTGAACATGCTGTACGCCCGCGGCTACAAGCGCTACGGCGAGGACTGCTACGAGCCGCGGACGGACCGCCAGGGCCGCCCCACCTTCTCGTGGCGCCGCGTGTGCGCCATCCGGGACTTCGTCTACCGCGTGACCCAGAAGGAGACCAACTTCGTGCAGTGGCAGAACGTGACCAGCAACCGCGGCAACCCGCAGGCCGTGGTGGACCACCTCATGAGCGGCCGCGACGTCCAGTTCCCGGAGCTCGTCAAGGACCGTCACCTGCACGCCTTCCGCAACGGCGTGTACGTGACGCGTCGAGGATCTTTGGGGGGGAGAGAAGAAGAGGAAGAGCAGCTGTGGCCGGTACGCTCCGCGGACGGCTCGCCCGTCCGCGACCAGTTCCTTCCGTCGTCCGTCGCGTCCTCTCACATCCCCGCCAACGTCACCGCCTGCAAGTACCACGACCACGATTTCCCCGCGCACCTCTGCGAGAGCCAGGAAATCTCCTGGGCCGACGTGCCCACGCCGCACCTGGACGCCGTCCTGCGCTTCCAGGCCTTCGAGCCCGACGTGTGCGCCTGGTTCTACGTGCTCCTGGGGCGCCTGCTGTACGCCACCGGCGAGATGGACGGCTGGCAGGTCATGCCGTACCT
>Ga0102930_1000586_pt1 | contig 12074 bp, 10 predicted proteins | sample SalPon1_B_H2O_MG_FD_84514 | JGI IMG/M metagenome (GOLD analysis project Ga0102930, IMG submission 84514) | Salt pond water microbial communities from South San Francisco under conditions of wetland restoration - Salt Pond MetaG R1_B_H2O_MG | ecosystem: Environmental > Aquatic > Non-marine Saline... | reverse complement strand
CACAGGCGTTTTTTCTGGTACGCGAGGGCTGTTGGAATAGTTTGAGCCGGTCGGATCGGATGAGGGGTTTTCGCCAGAAGGCTGAGAGCCGGGGAAGTTTCTTGTCCGTGTATCTGTACGGTTGTCCGCATAGTTTGGCTTGAAATTGCGATAAAGCAATTCTAGCTCGTCCATTGCGGGGAGATACCAATTCGTCCCGCCTTGTGTTGCTGGCGCTGGGTATTGGTTCCTCACCTCATCAATGAAGTTGTGGGCTTCGTATTTGGCATCATTTTTGTTAATAATGACGTTAGTTGCCTCAAGGCCATTCCATCGCGTCAAAGTGCCAGCTTCTCCAGCGGTGGTACGCGTTGTATCCCACTCAAGGTCGCCCGTGGTTAGCCCCGATGCAGGCGATGACCCCCGGCCGCCCTCTAGCTCTTTCGGTGCGACAATGAGCGCATAGCGAAGGCCAGTCTGGTAGTCATCATTGGACTGGATAGTGCCCTTGATCGTGTCGATGACACCAGCAAAGTATCCGCCAGCAACCGGAGCGCCGATGTCATTGTAGGCAACAGCACGAGCAACAGCAGGGTCAATGCCTTGGTCAATAAGATCACCACCTACAGCTTCTTCTTTCGCAAGAGGAAAACCACCTGTAGTTGCTCCATCGTGGACCACTGCTGTATTTTTATCTGTGTCTACAGTTACTTCCGATGCTGCGCCAGTAAAACTTTCGTGCTGCGAGGTAGTGCCCCGCCGTAGTTTAAGTTCTGTTGCCATGTTTAAATGCTCCCTAGATCAAGAGATGTTGCTAGTTTGTCGTCTGTTACTGCCTGATTAGCAATCTGCGCTGTATCCACTTCATCTAGCGCAGCTAAAGCGCCAGAATCAGAAATGGTTGACAGTGTTTGTGTGCCAGTGTGATTGGCTCGGTCAAGGTAATAAGTTCCTTCTTGACCATCTAAAGTATCTGAGTCAACATTCAGCGCATCAACAAAAGTCTTGTCTACACGAGCATCAATGTCTGCGTTAACCCGAGCGTCAGTGTAGTAAAGATTAGTGCCTTCAGTTAGATCGCTTGTGCTTTTAGCAGAAAAGTCTGTGTCAAAGTCAGAAGACTTGTAGGTAGTAACAGAAAATTCACCTGTTGTAGCGTTATAACTTAAATCGCCTGCTGCGCTTAGTAGGGCACGCACTTCTGCGTCAGTTCTTTCAGTAAATGAAAACTCGCCTGTAGCAGAATTGTAAGTAAGGTCACCAGCAGCAGAAAAAAGCGAACGGATTTCAGAATCACTTCTGCTAGAAAGAGAAAGCCAGCTAGAACCGTCATAAGCTCTTAAAGCATCTAGCGTAGTGTCAAAATACAAATCTCCTGCTTGCAAAGCAGAACCATCTGATCTTGTTGCTGGTTCAGAAGAAGCAGCGCCAATGTAAACATCAGCAAAGTTAGTTACATCAGTAACGTTATTTGCTACTGTTGTTACGTCTGAGCTAATGCCTGAGACTGTGCTTACATCAGAAGAAATGCCAGATACTGTTGTCACATCTGTACTAACATTAGAAACACTAGTTACATCAGAAGATATTCCAGCTACAGTAGTGACGTCTGTATCTACGGCTGCCACAGAAGATACATCAGTATCAATGTCCGCAACAGCTTGAACATCATCCCTAATGTTAAAAACAGTTATAATATAACCATCAGGTGTGCCAACCACACCTTCAGTTACACCTGTAATGCTGCCTAAATCATAGTCAAAACCTGCTCCAGCTAGATCAGAAGCAACTACGTCTACAGAGTTGATGTTTGAAGCAACATCGCCTATATCTGCTCCATCAGCAGCAACGATAGTCACTTCTGTGCTAATTCCTGCTACTGTGCTTACATCTGCAATATTGTTACCAACTGTTCCAATGTCTGCTTCGTCAGCAGCAACAGAAGTTATATCAGAAGCAATTCCCGCAACTGTTGTGACATCAATGCTAACTCCAGAAACAGAACTGATGTCAGAAGAAATTCCAGCAGCAGTTGTAACATCAGAAGATATATCTGCAACAGTTTCTACATCAACAGCAATGCCTGCTACTGTGTTAATGTTTGTCTGCTCTGTGGCGGTAGGCTTTACGTTAAACCACTGATTAGAAAATACATCGTATACTCGGGTAATGTTTGTGCCTGTATTGTAGTACAAAGCCCCGTCGATCAGCGCATCACCATCATTATCTGTAGATGGATCAAATGATTTAGCACCTAGATACCTATCATCAAAGTCATCTAGTGTGCTTAGGGCCGCTGCCTCCGCTGCTTCCGCTGCGTTCTTAGCTGCAATAGCATCGTTCACTGCATCAGCAATGTCTTGAGCAGTGGCTACTATCTCACCGTTGACGATAGTGGCGTTTTTAGAACCTCTGAATAGTGACATTTAGTCTTCCTCTTACAATGTCGGGCTAATGCTTTGCGGAGACTGGTTTTCTTCCACTGTTTCAGGGATCGCTACATTACCTTCCACAATATCCTTGAACTGGACAAGAGAGCTTAAACCAACCCTCGCAGCAATCTTGTCATAGTTCCTGCTGTAAAAGTCTGTTGAGAGAAGTCTACGAAGATCGTTGAACCTTGAAGGGTCAGACAGTATTTCTACAAGCTGCCTTTGCCCTCTTTCTTGTAACTGACCAAGAGTTGCAGTCAAGGCCCGACCTTTAACAGATAGAGGTGGAAAGGGCACTCTCAGGAACTTCTGCATCCCTTCGGCACCACCGATGCCTCTCTGGAAGATTTGAGAAAGCTGCTCATTGATAGGTCTACCAGCAGTCTGCTCCGTAACTGGCTGTCTTAGCTGCGCTACATCTCGAAGCGTTCTTAGGTTTGAGAGATAAACATCACCAAACACTGACCTAGCGACCCTAGAGCCATTTGATTGAAGAAAATTATCAATTTTGTTGGGCTGAATTCTGCCATTTGAATCAACAAGTTCATTCCTGACTTCTGTCGCAAGAGCGCGATCAAAAAGCCCTCGCTCTGACTTGGGCAAGGCGCTCCTTACAGTGCCGATTCTTTCAGGGGTTAGGTCGTCAATTTTGGCATAGACCTCGTTTGCTATTTTGTTTGGGCTGACAAAACTTTCACCAAGAATCCTATCTGTAACCCTAGATGCTGCTTGATATTGATTTCTTCTTTCTCTGACAGCCTTTGCTGCATCTGCAACAGAGTCAAATTGCTCTGCAATATCTTCGCCCTCAAAGATACGAGAAAGCGCCCTTCTTTTGGGGCCGTCTAAATACCTTCTTAAAGCTGCCTCGGAGATTTCTCCGTTTTTAGTAGACTTGTCAAGAACATGAGAAATAACACCTCTTCTAAATTGAGTCAAGGCTTCTCCACCCGTAGGCAGTCTGCCCATTGCTTCAACAAAAGTATCAGCTTCCTCGGGTGAACGTACAATTCTTTCAAACGCAGTGTCACTAGTAACCACTGGAGTCCCGTCTGCGCGAAGAGTTGTAAACTCGTCAACAAAAGATTGATTGTAATCTGCTGATGCCCTTGCATACTCAGCGTCTAACTCTGCAAGCTGCTGTTGTTTTTGTGGGCCTACGGCTCTAGACCTAATGCCTTCTAAAGAACTTTCTAATTCACGAAGAATAGATGCTTTTTGAGGATCATCAACAATTCCGGGCCTGCGAAGCTCTCTTCTTATATCAACAAGAGCGTTCTGTACTTCTGTTAGGCTTGCATTTTCAGAAGTCAGCTTGTTAGTCCACTCAAGCAAATTGTTTGAATTTAGTGTTAACTCAGAATCAATAGTAAGGCCAGCCTGCTCTGCCTCTTTTAATACCTTCTGGTCAGTCAAGCTAAGAGATGGTAAGATTTTTTGCCCTCTTTGATCTCTTAGGTTTTCAGCAGTCTGCCTTAAAGGTGCTAAATCGGCTTCTGTTAGTGCCTCATTGCCAAATAAAGTTTGATAGCGGCTTGCAAACTCTTCATTAAAAAGCTGCCTGCGGCCAAGAACAATTTCGCCTCTTGCAATAGCTGCGGCTCTTTCTGGCGTAGCGCCTGCCCGTTCTCTCAGTGGCGAAACCGCTGACTCTGTTCTTGCCTCAAGTCGGTCAACATCTTCTTTTGCTTTTCTTTCAAATGTTTGTGCTACTCTGGCCCTTTCGTCAGGAGTCACTGGAGTTCCTAAAGTCTGCCTTTCAAGGTTTTCCTGAAACCTGCGCTGCCCCTCAAAAATATCTGTAAGCTGCTCCCCACCGCCTTGCCGTGCCGCTGTTCTTTCAGCAATACGCATTTCTGGGCTATCTGCGGCTTGCCCTGCCGTCATAGGCAAGTCTTCTCCAGTTGCACCCTTTGCTCTGGTTTTTAAATCCCTAGCTCTTTCAAAAGCCTCGTCTACATTTGCTGTGTTAGCGAGTGCTTCAACTACTTCAGGAGATGCGCCAAGCTGACGGGCAAGTAGCTGCCTAGTTCCTCTGGCAATAACTCCGCCACCAGCCGTCCATATAGCAGCCTCTAACCCTCTTTCTAACGATCTTGCAGTTATTTCTTCATCTGTAATTTCTGGCAAGTAGCCTTGCTCTCTTGCTCTTTCAAGACTAACCTTTGCGCCGGTGCCTTCACCAACGGCAACGCCAATAGTAGTTCCTGCTCCTGCTAAAAGAGGATTGCCAGTGGTCGCGCCTGCTTTTAATCCTCCAAGACCTCCAACAACTCCAAGCCCAAGCCTCCCAGATTCAGGGCCAGCAGCAGCAAGGTCTGAAAGGTTAAAACCCGGAGGATTTACAAGGGCAAACTGATCTTGATCTTTTGTCTTGTACTCTAATTTACCAGTATCAGGACCAACACGAACTTCGTAATCTTCGCCTAAAGCGTTTCTTACGATCCTTGCCTGCTCTTCAGGCTCAAGCGCTGCCCTACCCGTTGCAGTCATTTCAGCGGAAGGTGCAGAAAGAGCAAGCGCAGTTCGGGCTTCGTAAGGCGCAGGACGGCTTGGGTCAACACCCGCCTCTCTTGCAGCGTCTCTAGCCCTGTCAAAAACACCACGGGTTTCTCTATTAGCAAGCTGCGCTGGCGGAGGTCCGGGCAGTGTATTGATATTAGCTGCTCTTTCTCTAGCCACATCTTGCTGGCTCTGCCGACGAGCAGACGGTGGCGGAGCGGCAGACTGTCTTTGTTGGGTCGCCTGCTGGTTTCCAAATTGTTTGTTTAAAACATTAGCAATTTCTTCATTAGACATGCTATCTGGAAACTCAGCTTCTCTGCCGTCTGGAAGTTCTACGATCTTTGCCATAATAAACTACTCTAACCTTCCCGTCTCAGGGTTATATCTTAAACGCTCGTTTTGGCCTTCTTGACTGCCCCCCTCTTGGCCTTGCGCTCCACCAGATTTAGATTTAAGTTGCTCATAGTAAGTGTCTCTTAGCTCTCTAAATTCATCAAGACTTCTTTCATCTCTTTTTTCTAGTGCGTTAGAAAATTCATCTGGTGTCGTTGCCGACAAGAACATCCTAGAATCTCTTTTAGCGATTTCCGCCGCTGCTCTTTGTGTAGCAATAGCCTTCAAGTTAGCATCTCTGCTCTTACCAATTCCGGGCTGAGCATTCTGCGCCAATCTAACCTCTCTGTCGTTAAGGTTGCCCTTAAACTTATCAAATCCTCTAATGACAAGGTCAGTATAAAGCCTGTTAAGTTCTTGTTTTCCGCTTAAATCACCAATCCCTTCATACCCTAAAGAGCTTAGCGCCCTTTCAAAATCCAACCCAAGCGCTTCGGCGTATCCTTGAGCTCCTGTAATAAGAGGTTGAAGTGCATCTTGAGGAATGTCTTCTTGTACTGCCAAGTCTTCAATCGCACCAAGAGTAAACTCTATATTTCTTGCTTGATTTCCTGCCTCTGCTGCATTTTCGACAGTGGATACTTGAGGTCCAGAAAGTTCGGGTCTTTCTCTTTGGTCAATAGACACCTGAGGGGTTCTGCTGCTAGTTGAATAGCCTTGTCCGGTGATATTTTCTCCGCTTAATGTGCGGAGTTCGTTGCCTTCCACTCTGGCTTGCACAGCCTCTCCACCCGGGCCATAGTAGGTTTTGAACTCGCCTTGTCCTGTTTCAACATCACCGCCAGTCCGCATAAACTCTCGATACTCTGGTGTACCCGGTTCTAGCCCAGCCTGCTGCGCTCTAAATGCAAGGTTTTGAGCGGCGGCTGGAAGTTCGGGCTGCTCTGGAGCAAACTGACTTTCAATCTGCCTTGCTTGGAGCAGAGAGCGTGTAGCTAACTGAGGCTGCCCTAATTCTTGGAACCGACCAGCAACAAAGTCCCCAAACTCTCTGGGGTTAGACATTGGGTCTAGCCCACGATCAGCGACTTCTTTCTGCACCTGCCGGATTGCTTCTGATTGCTGTACTTCTGCTGGTTTGTCAACAATGCCTAGCCCTTCAGTAGCAGCACGGCCACCCATACCAATTAAGCCTCCAAAAGAAGCGCCTAATCGAGCGTAGGGGTTTTGTCCAGCGCCAGCAATGGCTTCGTTAAGGAGCCGTGATCTACGCCGACCTCTGCTTTCTGGTTGACTAAATACACCGCCGCCTAGCAGCCCACTCTGCTGTTGAGCATTGCTAGACTGACCTAATAAATCTTGTAGTCCCATTAGACCTTGTGCCATATCTCTTATCCTGTTGGAAATTGGTAGAAACTTCCGTTGCTTGGACCGAAGGAACCTACGCCGCTAAATCCTTGAGTGTTTGGCAAGAAACTGCCTGACCCGTACGTTGAGGCGGAGAGTGGGTCTTGAGTTGTCATCCCTCCGCCGTTGTTAAAACCCCCGAAAGCTGTGGCCCCCGCTCCCACTAAGCTGCTAAAGAAGTTAGCTTGGTTAGCATCAGCTTGTTGTCTAAGACTAGCAGTACCTTCTTGTGCTTGCAAGTCGCCTCGACCAAGGTTGCCACCAAGTTCTGCAAGACCCAGAGGCTGCTGAGCAACACCAAGAGCGGCTTGTAGCGACTGTAGCTGCTGCTGCCTTGCTTGCTGCTGAAGATTGCCCTCAAACTGCTGTCTTGCAAGCTCCTGCTGAGCACCTTGACCAAGTGCGCCAAGACCAAGTTGTTCAAGCCCAACAGCTTGCCCAAGTAGCCCTTGACCCTGCTGGAACGCCTGCTGCTGTTGCTGCTGTGCGCCTCTAAGCAGAGCTTGGTTTTGACCAGTTCTTGTAGCTTCTTGTTGTAAAGCCCCAGTAGTAGAGCCCAGCAATCCTTGGTTAAGCAGTCGTGACTCTTGAGAAAGTCGCTGGCGTTCTAGTTCAGGACCATAAATCTGTCTCTGAAAGTCTAAAGCTGCTTGCGGATCTCTAGCAAGATCAAATTGAGTCTGTGCTCTACCAAGCAAACCTTGAGCTTGTTCTTGAAACCTAGGGGCTTGAGAAAGAACATCTTGAGCGGCTTGTTCTAAACCACCTGTCTGCCCCATAAGAGACATTGCTGAAGGAGTTGTAGGCTGACCCTGTGCCAGAAGGCCACCAAAAATGCCTGCTAGCTCGGGAGACAACTCTAAGTTAGCATTGTTTCCACTAAAGTCTACATTCCCTAAAGCTGATTGTACGTTGTAGGGATTGTACTCTAATGGCTTAACAGAGTCGCCACCTTCTACACCAAAAAGTCCACCTACTTTGTCTACTACACCACCCATTATTGTCTCCTAGTCAACCGATAAACCTCTCTTGCAACACCATCGTCACAATTAGGCCTGTGGTCTAGTTCAAGTCCGTAAATACTCATAAACTTCTTTAGCTTCTTGTTTTCTGTTTTTGTCAGAACGTACAGCGGATCAACGTGTAAATCCATCAGTTTGTCTAGGTCTTTGCCAAAATTCTGTCTGACAGTCTTGTTGTACTTGTACACATCAGCGTGAATAAAGTTAGCAATGCCTCTATAATTTTCTAGCCAAATTGTGTACTCAGGTCTTTTAACTACTGGAACTCGATGAATCATCATAGCTTCATAATATACGCAAGCGCAAAGTATGGAGGACGGTTTTCGTGAGCGTTGTCGCCGCCAGTGTTGTTGATAATGTGAGTGTGTTCACTATTATTGGAATCAATACTTATTCCAGTTGTTGATGACGCAGTTGAATCTGTAGTTGGAGTGCCAGCTAGATCACTTTCATTACCATTGTCTACATTTTCTTTAAAGTTTGTTCTAGTATGGCTATGGCTATGCCCCGGATCAGTAATCGAGTGAGTATGACTGCCAGAAGGGTCTATAGTGTGATTGTGAGACGGTAATTCGTTTTCTGTAAGCTGTACAGATTTTTCGCCGCCTACATCGTTTCTGTCGTATTCATCTCCAGCACCTACAATAAACCTATTTCTAAGATCAGGCGTGCCGTCTGTTCCGTCACACAAAGACCATCCAGTAGGAATTGCGCTAATAAGCCCTGACCACATAATAATGCCGCCCGAAGGGACAGTAGCGTTGCCAGCAAAACCGCTGTCAATAACGTTGCCATTAGCGTTTAGGGCTGCAAGGTTGTTTGTAGTTGCCGCAGAGACTTTATCTATTTTACTGCCAATAGCAGAAGCAATTGAATCAAACTCATTATCTATTTCAGCGCCAGAAACTACCTTGTCGGGATCACCGCTAGTCAGCGTATCCTTGACAGAAAAGTTAGTCGCTTTATTATAATTGCTCATACGGTAGCTCTCCTAGAAACCTTGCCTGATTTAAGGTAAAGGTCTGATCTTTGAATCTCAATTTCTGAACCAATAATTTCTGTTCTAAACCCAAACTGCACTGATTTGCCTGATCCCGACATACGGTAAATTAGCGTAGACACTGGGTTAATGCGAGAATACTCAGCAATACCGTATTCTGACTTCCCGTACTCTGATGCCTCAAACTGTATTTCTACTTCGTTAGACTCGTTATCATAAACGGTAGAAAGAAAATCATAAGACCAATCAAAAGTAATATCGCTTGAGTAACCACCTTTAATAGTAACAACAGCCTGCTTAAAAATTTTCTTAGTTGTCAGGCTTTCTTCGCCGCCAGAAGTCCAACCCGTCTTAAAAAACAGGTCGTAGGTTTCGCCGTTGTCAGAGTATCCATTGTAAAGGCCAACGTAGCCGTTTTTTCCAACATAAAGATTATCTGAACGATCTACTGCAAGCGCGGTTGGGTTAATTCCTGTCCAGACAAAAATCCTTGCTTTATTATCAGGCGTTTGGTACCTAAGGTTAAGGTAAAAAGTACGTCCAGAACTTGGAAATGTAATAAGGTAGTAGCCATCATCAGGCTTGTAAGCTGACTTCACATTACTTTCTGGCTCACCTAGCGAAAAAATAGACAGGAAATCACTTACGTTATCTGCTAAGTTAGCAAGAGGTAGTGACCGGATGTCGCCACCAGCCTGAATGTTTCGGGCTAGTGAAATTATCCCTTGCTCGGACAAAAAGATAATGTCGTTGCCAATGTTTTGTACAGAATCACGAGCAATGCAACCCGTGTTGTTAATAATGTCTACAATTGACAGATTGTTGTTGGGGTCTTCACCACCAGAGTACAACACAATCTGCTTTCTACCAAAAATAACTAAGTAGTTGTTAAATTCTTGGATAGAGACGATTTCGTCTGCACCGTTAGCCCAGACCGTGTACATGTTAATTGTGCCAGAAGAGCCACTGTTTAATACACCTTCTTGCAATAAGTCGGTATATTTAATTGTTTGCCTGTCTGCTTCAACATACCAAATTCGACCCCAAGCAGCCAGCGCATCAATAGGATCATCTGGTGTAGTGTCAAAAGAAATGTCTGAAAAGTCGCCGCTGTTAGATTTAACAATTGGATCATGGCCCGCCTGCACGCCAACGCACTTGCCGTTAAAATTTACAAACTTCCAATTGTCACTTGTAGGCGTTGTGATTGTGCCAGTCACATCAGTAATTGACACTGTGCCTTCAAAAATTTTATTGTCAGCAGTAGAAATAATTCTTGATTGCTCGCCAGAATCAATGTATTCGTGCAATACCTTTATGTCTGCTCCGCCAGCAATTTGCGTGCTGTTTTGTGCCTGCCACCCTTTTCTTGCAGCAATAACACCTGTGTTAGCTACAATAGCATTTCTCGAAGTAGTACACCACTGCGGCCCAATCTCTAGGCTGCTGGACTTGGTGTTAATGCCATAAGAGCCGGGGGCAATTACAGATAATGGAGTAAGTGTTTTAGCCATACTTACACAACGTACCAATTAGGTTCGTCAGAGGTATTCTCAGAGTCCCAGCTAATAGCGTCAGCTAAAGCAGTCTGATACTCCTTGAATGCTAGGTCGGAAAGGTAGCCCTGATCCTCACCACGCTCGTAAATAGCCCTTGACCAAGCGCCAAAAACGATGGGCTGGACAGGACACTGAATTTGTGTCGAGTCATCATCACCGTTAGTCGCAAAATCTTCCTGTGGAAGAATGATGTCAAAGTTTAGAGAGTAGGCTTTATCAGGGATTGGGTATAGATCAACGATAACATCGCCTTCGTTGTCAAACCCGTTGAACTCAAACCACTGCGGCTGGTTTTCAGTGACGTCATCGTGGTTTAGTTGTCTGGACATCCAGCGAGTGCTGGGTGATTTTTGTAGGAACACATCTTCTGTGTCGTTAAAAACTGCCGCCCTGCCAAGGTAATCCTTGACAAGACGAAAGCGACGGGTCGAACCCGTCAATGAATATCGAAACACACCTTGCTCGGTTGTCACCTGAATGGTGTTTTTTAGGTGCGTCCAATTCCAAGCATCCTCTACCTCTCTTTTGGCGTCATTGACAAAAGTGCCAATTAGACGTGTATAGGCGTTGTTGTTAACTGAAGTCGCTTCACGCTCTCTAAGGCGTCTGAGGACTGAGTTTACTGCGGAGAGGTAGGTAGCCATTCTTATTCCTCAGTTTCTTCTGTGTACGTCTTCTTTGGGCGTCCTGCTGGCTTTTTCTCTGCCTTTTTGTAACGCTTAACGCGCCAAAGATTCTGGTCCCAGTGTTCTTCTGTTACTTCAAACGTGTTACCAGTTTTGGTATCTTCAACTGTTACCATATAAACCTCTTAAAAGAAGCCGGGGGAGAGATCCTCCCCCAGCCTAAATTACCTACCTACGATTAGGAAGGAACAACTGCAACGATTGCGGCATCGTCACGAAGCTCTGCGGTGCCGTAAAGCATATCTACGGTCAGCAGATCACCAAGGTACTCTTGCTTGTACTGAGTCTGTACGCGAGGTGAAAGCTGAGTTGCTAGAACCATTGCGCTCTCGTGGAACATGGCGGCGGCGCGGTAGTCCGTGCTGTCGTCATCAGCAGTGACCGTTGGGACGTTGCTGGAGACGTAGACTTCTACACCGTAAATGTTACCCACGCGACCGTTACGGATGCTGTTCTGAGCACCAGTCTCACCGACAAATGCCTGCTCGGTGAAGCGATCAATGCCGAGAAGGTTGTTCTTCTCAACAGGCGGGATTACGAGATAACGCTGTGAGTTCGGAACATCAGCGTCGTCAAGCGTCTGGATCATGGTACGGATACCAGCATCAGTAAGGGCTGCGCCGTTACCGCTGTTGGTGTTGGCTGTCGGATCGAAAGCCGTTGAACCGTCTGTACCAATGACTGCACCGCTGTAGTTAGTGCCGCCCTGAAAAGCAGCAAACAGAGCGCCAAGATCGCTATCAGCCCGCTTGGCAAGCGCAAAACCAGCGTCATCAGTGTAGAACTGACGAAGCGTGTTAAGAGCCTGAGTTTCCACAATGTCTTCGATAAGACGTGAATACTCAAAATGCTTGTCGATGTTGACAAGAACTTCGCCCTCGGTGTTGCTGATTAGCGTAACCTGACTTTCAGCTGTCTTCTGGCTGGCGTCGCCACGAACCGGAGCAGGGATATGGATTACATCACCCTTGCGGCCCTGATGGTTCATGTTCTTTACGAGATTGGCAAGAACAAGGTTGCTCTTGAATGATGCGATAACTTCGTCGCTCCAAACCTCAGGTACAAAAGTAGCTGCGGCTGTGGAGGTAACGTGATTACTTCCTAGTGCCATGATTAAATTCTCCTACGAATTATTTAACTCTCCCCTCTTG
>Ga0102930_1000585_pt1 | contig 12078 bp, 10 predicted proteins | sample SalPon1_B_H2O_MG_FD_84514 | JGI IMG/M metagenome (GOLD analysis project Ga0102930, IMG submission 84514) | Salt pond water microbial communities from South San Francisco under conditions of wetland restoration - Salt Pond MetaG R1_B_H2O_MG | ecosystem: Environmental > Aquatic > Non-marine Saline... | reverse complement strand
TTGGGTAAATACGATACTTGTATGATTTTAACACTTTTTAAAACTTAATTGTATATGTTTATATATATTAAAAATTCAAACTAACTTTGTCAAATTCATCACAGAAGCTAAAGACTTCTGTGCTTTCTTTGACGGGTCATATAACCAATCAAAAATTATAGCTATATGGGTGATATATATCTAAAAGTTAATAGCACTAGCTTCGGAGATACCTTAGCTGCTACACCCACACTTAGAAAACTCAGTGAAGCGCACCAAGAAAAAATAAACATAATAACTCACAGAAAAGATGTCTTTGAAAATAATCCTTTAGTTGAGAGAATTTATTCTTTTGATCAAGAAAATCACCTAAAAATTAAAATTCTTTACCAGACCTTCACTTATCCCGGGCAAGTAAATAAAGATGGAATCGAAAAAAAATTCTCACACATTGATATCAGGCAAGTCCATAGTATGGACTTAGGGTTCCAACTTACCCCTGATGAAATGCAGATGGAATACTATCCCGGAGACCCTAAATTAGAGGTAGATTTACCTAACAACTATATTGTTTTACATATAACCAATAATTGGCCCAATAGAACTTGGGATTATAATAATTGGCAAAGTTTAATTGACTGGTTAAATCATAATAAAATATTTACCGTTTTAATCGGCTATGGTCACAGAGAAAAACTCAGTGATACAGTAAGTGACACCCCATTAGAAAAAATCTGCCCAAAATTTGACAATCTTTATGGTTTAGACCTATCAAATAAAGGTGATATGGACGATATGTATCATGTAATCAATAACTCACAATTAATTGTTACAATGGATAGCGGACCCCTACATTTAGCGGGCACCACTGATACTCAAATATTCCAACTATCAAGTCCTATACATCCTTCACTAAGAGCTCCCTATAGAAAAGGCACCCAACGATATAAGTATAAATTCATACCTGGAGAGAGCTGTGTATTTTGTAATTCAAACCTAAGATATAATGTAAAGGAATGGGGTCATATAAATAGTGTTCCCCCACTACACGAGTGCTTAGAGAACAAACCAAAAAGTGAGTGCCATCCCCATGTCGATGTAGTAAAAAAAGAACTACAAAAATTCTTATTCTAAAAAAAAAAAATTGAATGACTAAATTTGGGTTATACACATCTTTCTATAATTCAGAAACATTTATAGAAAATTGTTTCAAAAATGTAGAAAGCCTTAAATATGATAACTTTTTTTGGCACATAACAGACGACTTTTCTGAAGATAACACAAAAAATCTCTTATTAGAAAGAATACATAAAAGTCCAATCAAAGATAAAATCACATATTACCCACAACAATACAAAAAACAAATGTATTGGTTACCTAATGAGTTTTTCGATGAATCTTTTGACTGGATTGTTCAATTAGATAGCGATGATTATATTCATCCGAACTCTTTGAGTATTTATGATTATTTTATAAGAAAATTTCCAAATGATCTTTCTGTAATTACTTGTGACGCTTTTAAAAAAAACTACAAAGAACAATCACTACACTCTATTCTCTACGTTTTAAACGACAAACCTATTACAGATAAGTTAAAAAGATACCACCCGGAGGTAGATTATTTAAACAATATATCTTATAGTTTATTTGGTAATTTAAGAGCTTTTAAAAACAATGTTAATTTTGAGATTGATGATAATTTAGCTTGTGCTGAAGATTCTTATAGAATATTTTGGTGCAACTCCCAAGGTAAGTATTTACATATCCCAAGACCTCTTTATACATGGTTTTTAAGAGAAGATAGTGAATCTCATGGGGAAGCTCCTGAAAATTTTAATGGTAACTTTGATATCGCTTATAATAAATTATCTGGTAATGATCAAGGAGTTAATAAATATTTTAATGACGTATATAAAGAAACTTGTGCTTTAGGAAGCTTCGATTTAGATAGTTTTAAACTAAGTTCAATTAATTTAATGACTAGAGAATTAACTAATCATCAAAAACAAAAAATAAAAGAACTATATCCAGATTTTCAAATAACCTTTAACCAAAGAAATAAAGAACTAAATTTATATTGTTTAAACTATATTTCAAGTAAGACCCTTAAAGAATTAAATAAAGAAAAAATAAATCTATTTTATAAACAAGTAGATAATCATTTTTCAAGTAATCAACATAAAGATAATTATATTAATAATGAGTTAGATTATTATAAAAATCAGTTAAAAACACTATTACCAAATAATTTTTCATGGTGGTCTTATTTAAGACATTTTAAGATAACTTCCATTCCAGAACCCCCTAAGAAAACAAATGAGATCAATTTATATGAAAACATTTTAGATGAAAACTTAGACGAAAACCAAATACATTACGATTTTACTGATGGTGTTAAAGTATTTGTTTCAGGAAAACACAAAAAAGACTATATATTCGAGTTTATAGATAGAGAGAAAAACGAAGTTGTTTTTCTCACCGAAAAAACCAAACCCCAAAATGAAACATTATGGGTTTCCCCCATTCATAAGTTCTATGTGAATTGGGAAATAAACATTTATTGTCAAATAACTAAGAAAAAAATATCCAACTTCAATTTAAATTTATGGGGTAAGGATGTAATGATAGAATTTATGTCTAGCTCATTAGGGGATACTATAGCTTGGATACCATACGTGGAAGAATTCCGAAAAAAACACAATTGTTATATTTTTTGTAAGACTTTCCATAATAAACTTTTTGAAAAAGCTTACCCAAATATAAAATTCATAACTGAAACCAATCACCAAAGTTTTTATTGCAAATATAAATTGGGCTGGTTCTATAGAAACAACCACTACAACGAGGAATTACATAAAGAAGACCCTAAAAAACTACCTCTTCAAAAAACAGCATCACAAATATTAGGAATTCCTTATCAAGAAATAAAGCCAGAAATTAGTTCTCTTAGAGGCAAAACCTTGAACAAAGAAAAATATTTTACGTTTTCGATGCATTCCACCGCTCAGTCTAAATATTGGAACTATCCTGAAGGTTGGAAAATTATAGTTGACTACTTAAATAACATGGGGTATGAAGCTGTAAATGTTGATTTACATGATACCTTTGGGGGAGGTGGATGGATGAATAAAGTCCCCGATAATTGTTTTAATTTAAAAAAACCTACTTTAGAAGATACCATATCTGTAATGAAGGGAGCTGAGTTTCATATGGGTCTGTCTTCAGGTCTTTCGTGGTTAGCATGGGGTTTAAACAAACATGTAATTTTGATATCTGGATTTTCAAATCCTATTACTGAATTCACCACAAATATTACTCGTATTTTTTCGCCCAAACATAAGTGTAATTCATGTTTCAATAGACACAACTTTAACCCTAATGACTGGGCTTGGTGTCCAGAACATAAAGGCACACCAAGACAATTCGAATGCACTACTTCTATCACACCACAACAAGTTCTAAGCGAAATTAAAAAATTAATTCATTATGATTAATATAATTACCAGATTAAGTAGAAAAAATAGTTTTAAAAATAAACTACTGCCGTCACTGAAGAGTCAAACCTTCCAAAATTACCACCACGTAATTACTTACTCTTCGAAAGATATTAGAGATTTTGTTGAACCTTATGTAGATAAAGACAAAACAACGTTTTGTAAAGTCTTTCCCCAAAGAAAACTATCTAACCTTCATAAAGGTATTAACTATAATCAAGAAAATATTTTTGATAAACTTGAAGATTTAGATCCAAGAGTTTTTGACGAAAAAAAAGAACAATTTAATCAACGACCGGACCCCACTGGGTCTAGAGTGCATTTCAGTCATTTCCCATTCAATTTATATCATATAAAAGCTGAGAGTAAGTTAAAACCAGGATGGGTGATATACTTAGACGATGATGATACTCTGTATGATAATATATCCTTAGAGATTTTAAATAATTTTGCTACCGATCCAGATACTTTATATTTCTATAGATTTTTTATGAAAGGTGTCGGTCCTGATGAGACTGCCCTCAGACACAGCTTAAATGACTTACCCCCCGCTTTAGGAACTGGTTTTTGTGGAGCTTCATTTACTTTTCACACTAAATATTTAGACTATACTAATTGGGATGAATGGAGTGGTGCTGATTGGCGGACTTGTCAATCTCTATGGTATAATGTTAAAAATGTTAGTCTCATCGATAAAATTATTCAAAATATAAGTGATGAACCTGGCTTAGGTGAAGTAAAACCAAATGATTAAACTAAAAAAAAACAAAAATATGAAAGTTGAAGTTTCAAACGGCGAATTATTAGACAAACTTAGCATTTTAGAAATTAAATCTGAAAAAATTACCGATAGCGGTAAACTAAAAAATGTAAACAAAGAACGCAAAGTCTTATTAAAAGAAATGAAAAAGATACCATCTTTTTCTGAAATTGAAAACCTTCACAAAGAGTTACGTCAAATCAATGAAAAGTTATGGGATATTGAAGATGAATTAAGAAATTTAGAAAAACAAAAAAGGTTTGATAATACATTCATAGAACTAGCAAGAAGTGTCTATTACACAAATGATCAAAGGAGTGTAATTAAGAAAAACATCAATAGAATTACAAAATCTTCATTGATAGAAGAGAAATCGTATGAAAAATATAGTTGAAGTTTTTAATATATAATTAAAAGATTATCTAAAACATGAAATATATTTACAATAGAGAGCAATTTTTAAAAGAAGCAAAATTCTACGATTCGGATAAAGATAATGTTCGTTTTCAAGATACTTTTATAGGGAGTTTATTAAATAGAGCTTTGGGAAAGTATAGAAATGTAAAAAATGTAAGCTCTGTATCTGAATACATGGATCAATTAGATAGCCTTTTAGCGGATATATTTATAAACAAATTTGTCGATGATGATGAACAAAAACAATCAGATAAAAATAGTGGAACTAGTGAATCTGATGGAAAGAAGGTAGATAAAAGTAAATTTTTAGAAGAAGGTAAAAAGATATTAGCCATAGAAAAGGCGCAAAAATCTTTAGAGTTAATAGAGAAATCTAAATTTGAGGAAGTCTACGAGAATCTACCTAAAAAAGAACAAATAAAACTATTACCGGAAGAAGTAGAAAATAAATTTACCGAGTTATTCCCTTACTATTATTCCAGTCAGGAAGTAACAAAAATTATTAGAATTGGTTTAATGGTGATATATAAAAATGAAAAATTAGCTGAGATAAAAAACATAAAAGGCAATAAAGTAGACATATCATTGGTTCTTGAAGATGATAAATTAGAAACAGACGTTAATCTATTTGAGATATCACCCATCATATTTACAGATGAATATTTTAAAAATATAGATAGATTGATAACAAAAATCAATAGTTATATCAAAATAGCCGAAGAAAATGGATGTGATGATTCTTTAACAAAAAACGCAAAGAGTTTAAGGGACGATATAGAAAAATTGCTTAACGAACTCTCAAAGAACCCCACTAGAAGTATTTATGATAAAACTTTTAAAAAATTAGTGAAAATAAAGGATGAGCTTAATAAGTGTCAGGGAGTAGAATTAAGCTATTCTGATGAAACCATACTCACAGAAAATAATCAACCACTTAAAAAAACAATTTCGTTTCCTTTTTTAGGAGAAAAACTTCCCCTTACAATAACAGGTAAAAACCTAAAAGGAATTGAGAAATTAAAAGCTAAACTCAAAAAAGAAAGAAGGGAAATAGATGACGAGGATATAGAAAAACTCAACAAAAAGGTAAAAAGAGCAGAGCCTCAAGATGGGTTAGAAGATATAAAGGGAGATGTTATCACACAAATAGTTGATATTGTTGTTGGTGCGAAAAATAGTTTGGTTAACCAGAAACCATACGACGAACTATTGGATAAACAAAAAAGGAATTTCGATAAGTTAGACGGGGGAAGAGCTATAAATAAGAAAGGTTATGATAAATTCAATAAAAGGTTATTAGAAATATCTAGTTACTATAAAGACTTGATACCTGTACCTTTAAAAAGATTTTTAACTAGCGCCGCTAAAAAAACAAACATAGATGATGACTATGTTACAATATCTCAAGATCTCTTAGGGCTAGATGTATCGGATAGAAATAGAAAATCATATAGTCCATCAAGTTCAAGAGGAATCTCGCAGGGAAATAAAGAAAATAAATCACAAATACGTGTTGGGACTGAAGATGATTCTATAGGGTTTGTACCGATAAATTCGATTTTTACTAATAATAGTTTTCAAAAAATAGCTTTTGCTTTTAAAAATGAAAAAGATGGCGGTAAATGGTGGAGTTGTGTAGTTATTTCTTCTAGAAAAGCTTCAGAAATACTTAATTTCAAATACGTAGTAGGTGATACCATCAATACGAGATGGATGACTAATTATTTTCCTAATCAAAAAATTGGAAAAAATATACTGGATATACCAAAAAAATCAGATACTGATTCATTGTATGACACCAACTTTACTTCTAAAGGTGACCTTGTCGAATCTTTTAATATAAAGGAAATTAATTATGCTCAGTGTAATACAAATGAATTTAAAAAAGGTAAAAGTTATGATTTAAAGGTAGTCAAAGATATAACTGATTTGGATTCCGAAGTAAAAGATATAAGAGTTGAAGTTGATAGTATTTTATTATTAGTTGGTAGTAAAGATTTTAGAGTAGCAGAGACCAAAGTCATTGAAAAAGAAATTGAAAAAGAAGGTAAAGATAGGTATATAGAACGTAAAACTTTAGAAGACATCGCAAATAAATCATTTTAAAATGGGTAATATTAAGTATTATAATGAGTTTATAAAGGAAGAACAATCTTTTGGTGAAAAACTCCAATTCCAATTAAATCAATTTAGAAATAGAAAGGGTAATCTTGAAAACTTAATACTAAATAATTTAGATGAAGATTTAGGAGATAAAGTAAATTCAATTATCGAAGATAATCCCTTTTTGATGCACTATGGTAACCATTTGAAAATAAAAAGAAAAGTTAAGAAAAAAGAAAAAAAGATAAAAGATATAAACACCAATTTATCTAATCTTAGAAAAGACTTATCACTTGTAAATAAATTAAATAGCAACTCAGATAAAGAGAAGCAAAAAACTACAATCAACGAAAAAATATCAAAAGCTCAAGACAAAAAGAAAAACCTTGAAGAAGAAATTAATGAACTTCAAAGTAGAGCTTCTGATTTAGAAAAAGAAATATCAGAGTTAATTAAAAACAGAGAAGACCAACTCAAAGACATTCAATCTAATGTGTAACTATTTGAAAAAGTTCACAATTGTTTTTCCAAAAGACGTTTTTCATACTCCATGGTGTTTTTATCCAAAACAACATGTGTTAGAAGATAAGTTTTTTTGTTATTGGAGTATTTAGTCCCGTGTTCCACTTTAAATTCCACAGAATCAGATTTATCTTCTACACTCCCAGGTAATATACCACTATAAGACTGACCATACCCCTGAAGTTGTCTACTACCTCTTTTATAAAATGGATTACGCGCTAAGCTTCTTGGATTAGATACTTCAGAGTTAGTATCAACCTTTTCGATCGATTGGTCTTTTATTTCTTGTAAAATTTCATGTATTCTAATTTTTAGACTCTCATCCAAAGTGGAGAAATTTTCATTGATTAACCAGGATTTGAAATTTTTTATAAAGTTCATTATAGAAGTTTTTTTCTTTTTTTATTAAGTGTCATCAAAAAAAATTATGAGTTTTAATACAACTCTATTTTTTTCGACTTTTATTAAAGTATATATTAAATTTATATATTAAAAAAATTAAAGACACTAAAAACAATTTTGTTTTGGACCTTATCGAGGAAGAAGAAACTTTCTAATATATACTTAACATAGGTTATTTTTTCGTCGTTAAAAAAAGATAAAAAAACTCTCTAACTTTTAGTGAAAAATTCAAAATATATACAATTAGACCCAAATGTTTTATTAGAATATGTCTATGACGATAAAAGTCTTAGCGCTAATGACTATGTAGTAACAGATAATATTCAAGAACAAACGAAAAACTTTTCTTTCCAAGATGACCAAGGTTTAAGTAATAGAAAAGAAAATCAATTCTTAATTATAGACCCAGTAAGAAATAAAGCTGGGTTGAGTGATCCGAGTATTTATAATTTTATTAAAGAAAGAAAATTTTCTCAAACTTTACCTGTAAGAAACGATAAAGTAAAGATCCACTTTCCCATAAATTTCAACTTTGAAGGGGTTAGTGGGTGTTATATTAAAATATTACATAGGGACTTCTCAAATGATAATACCATCAGTCTTTCAAATTATTATTTTGATAAACAAGACCAAGACCGGTTTAACCAAGAACTACAACTCTCATCACCTCCGATAACCATAAACAGCCGGTTATGGGGTAAATTTATTGAACTTACATTTCCTTCCCCTAATGAAATTTCAAAACAAAGAACAAATAATTTAGCCACACCCAACTCCATAAATAGTAATATTTCTAATGGAGTGGGACTTTCCAATAATTCACCGATATTTATAGAGTTTGGTTTTATTGAAAAGAAAGAACAAATAAACGATACCGAAACTTTTTTACTCTCAAGTCCTTTTCAAACATCAGTTCCTATAACCCCTAATTTTGAGAATTTAGCTGTAGATATAGACCCATCTTCGGATGGTGATTGGTTTAACATAAGTGGTGTGTTTAACGGGACTATAAATGGTTTTAATAATTTTATTATAAACTCAAGGGATCTTGGTAAATCTTATAGAGTTGAATACGAAGTAACTATATTTGAAGAAAATATAAAAAGAGCAACCCAAACTTTTAAAGTAGATGAAAATTTTAATGAGCCTATTGAATTTAGACCGGTGATAAAATTTTCTTCAACAACAGCTGTAATTGATGTGGTTATGATATTGACCGATCGAGTAGATGAATCCACTATTACAAAGAGAGCTTCTTATGGTTTATTACCAGATGAAATCAGTAAATATTCAAGAAGCTTAGTGAGACTTAATGTGAATGGTATGAAAAAACCAGTAATTTATAACTCACGTAGTAACTCAATACAAGGTCAAGAAAACACTTTTACTTATAATCCACAGAAAACTATAGAAACTTTAAGGGTGCCATACCCACTTTTAACTCAAAGAAATAACGTAGTAGTTAAAACAGAGTCTTCATTAATAAATGGATTAGAATTTAAAGGCTTCGGGAAGTTGAAACTTGTAATAGATCCATTTGATAATATTATTAAATTTACTATAGCTAAAAGTGTTGAAAATAAAATAGAATATTTTAATCTTTTAGAGATAGGAGAACTAAATTTAGTTTTTAAAAACCCCAATGAAGAAATTAAAAGTCCGGTATATAGACAATCAGAAGACAATGACTTAGAAAGAGGAACTGTTGTATTTAAATTAGAGAGGGGTAAAATAGGAAAAATTAGAAGAATATTTCAAAGTGGTGTAAACATCTTCTATATGACCTCAACTGTAGAACAGACCAACGAGAAGACAGTTCTTTATCAGGGAACGTTTATAATGAGTGATTCGGTTGATTATGTAAATGATTTAGCTAAAGATTTTAGAGATGAGAATGATGGGGTGGAAATAAGAAGAGATAACAATCAAGAAACCGCTATTGTGACAAGAAGATCCGCAGATCAGGAAACAGACATTGAAACCGATCAAGAAGATCAAGAAGATCTTATCAGTCAGATTACCAACTCTATTCAAAATCAAAACACCACAGAAGACCCTCAACAGCCCTCTCAAAATTTACCATTAGATGAGGTTAATATAAGAAGTTTCAGTGAGAGTGAACAAGGCATAACTCCGGTATTTGATAACCAAAATCAGGGTAATAATTTTGATCCAATAGGAAGACAAGGTCAAGTTGGGGAAATTGTCAACTTTCAGAATACTTTTTATAGATGGGAAACACAAGATGAAAAGTGGTTAGAAATTGACCCACCACCCACCACACCGTTCAATGAATATGGAAGTGAAGATGGTCAGACAAAGACTAAAGATGAAGTAAGAGGACAACAGCTAATTAGACAGACTTGGATTTGGAGTGAAAAATTCTACAGATGGGATCTCTTAAATGAAGATACAGTAAGGGGGTAGGTGATTAAACCAAACAGAATATTAAATCAGTAATGAAAAGAAAGTGATATGTCTTTCATGTGAATATATCATCTACAGTGGTGGTCTGCTGCTTTAGTTGCTATTTGGTTATTAGGTTTTACATTAACTTTGTACCCAAGAGAATTAGCCCATCCTTTAGCAGCTGATATTAATTTGTTAGATTTAAAAGTCTCATCATCATTATAATCCATATCAATCTCTACATTAACATTGATTTTTTGAGTTAACCATTCAGCTACTTCAATTGAATCAGAAGCCTCTTTAAATAGCCTATTCCATAGAACCATATGACCTACTATTTTACTTTTAGTAGCTATATAATGGACCCCTCTTCTGTTAAATCTATAAGCAATTACAGTGCTATAAGAGACACCATTACCAATTACTTGACTATCAGTTCCTATATGTATTTTAACTGTGGGATCTTCTTTAAGAATTTCTAAGGTGTGTTCTACCACATTAACTTTACCCCCTTGGATATTTTTAAAGACTCTCATAAATAATAATTTAAAAGTGTATTTTTAGAGTTTTTATATTGAACGTTAAAGAAAAACATAGAATTCTTTAAATTATTTGACAAAGGTAACTAAATTTTTAACAAATACAAAGTGTATTAAAAAAATTCCCAAAGAGTGTTAAAACCACACAAATACTACACCCATCTAGCTAAAAACCAAACACTACTAATTAATGAAATTAATTAATATGGTATGAAAATAGTAAAACCGAAAACACACTCTTCTCAATCAAGAACTGAAATTAAAAGACCATAGTAGGGCTCATGGTAGTTGTAATACTATATTAGCAGTTAATGGGTATTTACATTTTTTTTGTCAGTTTAATTTAACATCCATCTTATTTAATTTTCTGATTTAATATATATACAATACGTTATGAATTTAGATAATTTTAATGACTGGGCTATAACTTAACTCAAAAAAAAATAACTTTTACTAAAATATCACATGAAAAAAATAGATAAAAAGATAGCAGTTATAATGTGTGTTTGGAGTAGATTCAATTTGTTAGAAAAAACCCTAGATATGCTCGAATCCCAAACTGATAAAAATTTTGATTTTTTTATATGGAATAACAATTCTAAAGTAAAAGAAGTTAAAGATTTATTTAATGAAAATGAATATTCATTTAATATTGAAACTAAAACCTACCATCAAAATACTGGAGGTATAGGAAGGTTTTATTATGCTCATTACATATCTAATCAATACGACTATGTAATATTCATAGATGATGACCAAGAGTTTGATAAAAATTTAATTAAAACTTTTAAAGAAGAAGCAAACCCTCAAACTATAAGTGGGTGGTGGGCCTATAAAATATGGGGAGAGTATAATCAAAGAACCCGTTCTCAACCCTACCAAGAAGCAGATTATGTAGGAACAGGAGGGATGATATGTCCTACAAGCATATTTCAAGATTTTAAATTATTTGAAACCCTACCTAGAGAATATATTTTTGTTGAGGATTTATGGTTAAGTTACTTTGCTAAATATGAACATAATTACAAATTACAAAGTTCCAATGTAAATATAAATTTTATCCCCAATGAAAATATTAGAGACCAACATCATAGACTAGGAAAAACTAAAATAGATTTTCATAGATTCTTAAAAAGAAAATATAATATATGAAAATAGTGAACTACCCACCGACTAAAGATCGGTGGGCTTCATGAGTCTTCACTCCCTCCACTGAGGGCAGTTCTCCATGATTTTCAAGTCTGGGTCCCCCAGACAAATTATTTAAGGAAAAAAGTTTAATGTTGATCGCTGCGTTCAAGTCCCTGTCTAGCGTAGTTTTACATTCACTGCAAGTCCAGATACGATCTCTTAACTCCAGTTTTTGATTAACGTTACCACATTTAGAACATGTTTTTGATGAAGGTTCAAACCTTCCTATCTTCATTACATTAACACCATACCAGTCAGCTTT
>Ga0102930_1000584_pt1 | contig 12081 bp, 12 predicted proteins | sample SalPon1_B_H2O_MG_FD_84514 | JGI IMG/M metagenome (GOLD analysis project Ga0102930, IMG submission 84514) | Salt pond water microbial communities from South San Francisco under conditions of wetland restoration - Salt Pond MetaG R1_B_H2O_MG | ecosystem: Environmental > Aquatic > Non-marine Saline... | reverse complement strand
AATAAAAAAAGCATAGAAAATATGGTATGATCGGTGGTTGGATTCTAATTCTTTTGATGATTTCATATCACTCGAAGAATTCGCGAAAAGATACAAAAATGATAAGGGGTTTGCTGAGTATTGGAAACCTATAAACACGAAAATGTAAATTCAAAATTATAGTAAAATGAAAACTTTAAAAAGTATTATTATTTATTCAATTGTAGAGGTTGTTCTAACCCTATTGTTTGTAGGATTGAAACTATCTGGGGTTGTGGATTGGAGTTGGTGGTGGGTATTTTCCCCTGTTTTGATTGTATCTGCATTTGAGGTAGTTGTGTTGATAGCATTTGGGATATATTTATTAATAAAGATTAAATAATAGATATGCGTTATATGCGATGGTTATTATGGGTGTATGGGGTGTGGTGATATGATGGTGGCCGTACGTATACATGCATTATAACATGTTATATACGCCCGGCGTGCTGATGTCCATCGGGCGGGGTACCATCATAAAAGAGGCTTATGGGGCTTTTTGGTTCGCAAATAACTCTACACCACTAGTAAGATATATACATAAATACCACCATTAAATTATATACAAATATATTAAACCTACATTTATGAAAGCAAAACTTCTAAAAAAACTACGCAAGAGAATTTTCATTACCCAGAGAAACAATGAATTCAAAGTAATTGATACAGGTGGTAACTCCGGCTTTTACCTTGAGTCAAAATGGATTAACTACGAAGAAGCAAAGAAAAAAAGGAGAAAGTGGATACTTAGCTATGTTGAAGGTTATAAAACTCCCAAAAAGTATATGAAGCCCTAACTAAAACTTATATTATGTCTAAAACAAATAAAGAACTATTAGAATTTGGTTCAAAAAAAATCACCCATAATTACGCAGAAGCGCAATTTTCTTTTTTAGAGGAGTTTAACAAAGAACCAAAATTTAGATTAACTCTAATAGGTCTTAATAAAGAAACTTCAGAAAGAGTATGGGATTTTATTCTTAAAGAAATAAACCAAGAACCTATACTATTATCAAGGGGCGGTGTTATGGATGTGGAAGCAACTATTAATTCTTTTGAAAAAATATACAAGTTTGAGCTTGATGAAAAAATTGTAAAGATAGATGGGAAAGATATAGAGATATTCTCCCATACACCCTTTAGTAGTAAATTCGAGGATGGTCTAAACCATATTATTAATGAAAAAAGAGAGAATGACCAAAATAACTCAGTATTTATTCTATCTTCAAGTCAAGAACGTGGGTTGTATTTAGAGAATTTTAAAATAGATAACCAATACAAATCCTTAAATTTAGAAGAAAACTACAACGATGATTTTATTAAGTTTGACAATGATTTCAAAGAAAGTCTAAAAAACAATCATGTTGGCCTTTATCTTCTTCACGGCATTCCAGGAACGGGTAAAACTACTTATTTAAGAAGTATAATTAGACAAACATCTAAAAGGGTAATATTTGTACCCCCACTACTAGCAAACAATCTTTCAGATCCTAATATGATCCCCTTTCTTATGACATACCCCGATTCTATATTAATAATCGAGGATGCAGAAAATATAGTCCAAAAAAGAACTCAGGGTGAAAACCAGTCAGTCTCTAATCTTTTAAACATTACAGACGGGATTTTAGGGGATTGTCTTAAATTTCAAATAATTTGTACTTTCAATACACAAAAAGATCAAGTAGACCCTGCTCTTACAAGAAAAGGTAGAATGCTTTTAAGCTACGAATTCGATAAGTTAGATGTAAAAAAATCTAACTCATTGCTTAAAAAACTAGACCACAAGGAAACTACTACACCACTTACTATAGGTGAGATTTACAATAGGGGTAAAAATAATGGAGAACTTAGTAATGGCGATAACCGAAAAATAGGGTTTTAATTTTTTTTTTTAATATTTGACATTACAAAAATATACCACATATTATGATTTTTCGGTTAAGTATTTGGTTATCCCATCTTATGTTCGTATATTAGCCAAGTAATTAAAAGGCAAAAACATATGATTATCTTCCAAGACATTGAGATTTTAGCAGATAGAGAAGAAATAATACGGGAGCTATTCAAACAAGAATTTGAATAATCAGTTAAAAAATTAGAAGTGAGATATATTTCAATTGACATCGAAACAACCGGATTAGACCCGGAGAATTGCCAGGTCTTAAGTATTGGTGCAGTTATTGAAGACACCAACGATATTAAACCAATATCAGATCTACCAACGTTCCATGGTGTAGTTCTACACAATACAATTGAAGGCAATCCTTGTTCTCTTAATATGAACAAAGACCTAATTGAATTAATATCCAGATACCAAACATCAAAGACTAAGGAAGACAGGGATTTAATTGAATCGACCAGTGGTGTGAAATTCCATAAGAAGGAAGACATCATTGAAGCTTTCTATCACTGGCTAGTTGAGAATGGTTTTGTAGAGTTTGATGGCATAGATTCTGGGGGTTATGTTAAGATGGAAAATGGTAAAATGTTGCCCGTGATTACTAATAAGACTAAACCAATCCATATTACAGCGGCCGGCAAAAACTTTGCTACATTTGACCTTAAGTTTTTAGAAAAGATGCCACGTTGGAAACAACTAATTAAGGTTCGTCAGAGAATCTTAGATCCAAGTATACTCTACGTTGATTGGAAACAAGATGAAGTCCCACCAAGTTTTATTCTTTGTAAGAAAAGAGCTGACTTACCAGAAGAACTTGCGCACGATGCAGTGAAAGATTCACAAGACGTAATCTCATTGTTAAGAAAAGAATATAATCCAGGGTGCTAATGGTTATATGAGTCAAATTCATCACAGAAGCTAAAGACTTCTGTGCTTTCTTTGACGTTCAATGTAAATATTTCCAGATACGAACTTTCCAGACAAACAAAAGACTTGAAAGAAGATTTAAATTGGTTAAAAAGTCAATAGATTAAGCTTTCTCTTGTAACTACTCTATAGGAGGGTCTAATTAGTCCAATGTTAAATAATTACCCACCGATCTTTAGTCGGTGGGTAGTTCACGTACTTGCTTGGTTAATATCAGAGGAATATCGTTCTTTCATTTCTTCTTGTTTTATTTCTGATGTTACTGATCTTTTTAATTGATTTATCCATTTACTTTCTCTTGGTCTCCCGAAAATCTGTTCTTCCCCGAACGCTGGATAATAAGTTTGAACATCGAAATTGAAATTTATTTTTATTAAGTCATTGCCTTCCATTCCAACATCTCTATTAATTTCTATACTATTATCGTCTTGAAATGTGACTACAGCATCAATATACATGAAGTTATGTTCAAAATACATATGTTCGTAAAACAAAAGAGATGTTAATATAGATTCCGAACTTTTAAAAACATCTAATTCTGATGATACTAAAATAGTTGTTTCATAGGAAGCTGTAATTGGTATAGCTCTAATTTTGGTTAAAACTTTTCTAATTTCTTCCTCATTTTCTACGACTTGTCTAAGCCAAATATTTGGGTTTGCAAATTCCTCTGATTTGGTTCTAAAACTTTTTAAAGTGCAGTGCCCCCTTGGTATAACATCTGTATTTAGTTCTGACTTTCTGTCTTTACCGGGTATATCATCAACAAAACTATCTAAAAGGTAATCATCGTTTTTTCCTGTAAGAGAATAGAAAAAAGGAACGTCAACTTGTTTTGTTGATGAAGAAAACCTATTGACCCATCCAATTCTCTCTTCGAGCATAGCTAACACACAAATAGTCAAATCTCTCATAAAAACATCGTTGAAATTGTATTTTTTTCCTATCATAATTTTTCTTTTTTTAGTTTTTAGTTGGGTAGATACGGTACTTGTATGCTTTTAACGCTCTTTAATTTTTTTTTAATATGAACTACACATTAACCAAAGACTTCTGTGTTTTAGGCTTCATAGACTCGTCTAACAACAACGCCTCTGCCTATTTCTGTTTAATGTCCGAATTGGTCCCTAACCCAGACAATTTCTATATATCTTAACTACCTGGTTTTTGGTGTTATTCTATATATTATTTAGACTTGCTTTCCTATCACAGAGACTAAAGACTTCTTACGTTTTCTTTGACGAGTAATATAAAGCTGACTGGTGTGGTGTTAATGTAATGAAGATAGGAAAGTTTGAACCTTCACCGAAAACATACTCCAGGTGTGGTGACGTTAACCAAAAACTGGAGTTAAAGGATCGTATCTGGACCTGTGATAGTTGTAATACTACACTAGACAGGGACTTGAATGCGGCAACTCTTTTCCTTAAATAATTTGTCTGAGGGATCCAGACTTGGAAATCATGGAGAACTGCCTTCAGTAGAGGAATTGAAGACCCATAAAGCCTACCGATTTTTAGTCGGTGGGTAATTCACCACAGAATTAATTAACCATGAATTCATGCCATTCTTTCCCCTTTACACTTTTGTTATTAGGAAAGTGGAAGACCAGTAACCGACCATCGAATTTAATCGATTTTATAAAGCCGCTCGGAACAGTTGCTCCTGTAGTTAATTTATTTACTTTACCTACAAATAGGACTTTAATTTCGACCTCAACTTCATAAAATTTCGCTATATTTCTTTCAAACCTTTCAAGTTGTGACCAAACTCCTCTGTTAAGAGTTCTGTGTTGTAACGCACAATTTATATAGTTAAATGTCTGGTATAATGTATCCTTAGAACAGTTGAAAGCGTTTGCTGGTATCATATGTCCTTTATCCCAAATGTTGTTTTTGTAATCGTACCTATTTGAGGTATGAACTGTATCCGGACTATGAAAACTCATACCAGTTCGTTCTGTTTTACCAAATGGACATTCTACTGTATATTTTATACTTAATGGTTGTTCTAATGATTCTGAATAAGTTATCTCAAATAAATCATTTTTGATACGAATACCATGCATTTCATCTATAGAGGATTCATATCCTTTGTTTTCCTGCGAATATCCCACATAACTTAATACAATAACAAATAATATGTAAAATATTTCTTTAATTGGTTTTTGTGTTGTTTTTTTCATGATGTTTTGTTTGTTTTGTTTGTTTTGTTTGTTTTGATCACTTAACCAAATATTTTTTCATTTTCAATTTCAATGAAATCTAAATTATATCCCTCAACATCTATGTTATTCTGAGAGGTAACTTTGAAACCTTTTTCAGGAGGGTAAAAAAACCTATCTCCTGATACTTCTTTGTTGATTTTCGTTAAGTATATTTTTTTAACAATACCAAGCTCTAAAGCTTCTTTGTATACTTTTTCACCACCAATGATAAATATTTCCTTTAGGTGGTTTGATTTTCTAATAGCTTTTTCTAAAGAATCAGTTGTAATGATACAATCTTTTTTACAATAATTCTTTTTAGAAGTTATAACTATGTTTTCTCTACCAGGCAATGGCCTTCCAATTGATTCAAAGGTTTTCCTTCCCATAATAACACATTGGTTTAGGGTTTTTTCTTTAAAATGTTTTAAGTCTTCGCTAATATGCCAGGGTATTTTGTTATTTGATCCTATGACATTATTTGAACTACAAGCTACAATTAAATTCACCATAATAAATCTTCTATTTTAATTATTTTTTCATATTCTTCGAAAAATATGTGTTTAGTGTTTCTTTGTGATAATTCACTTATTAGTTTAGGATCCGAGAAAAAAACTTCTTTAGCTTTATTTTTTAAATCTAAGAAAAGTTGGCGATCTTCATTTTTTAAATAATCTGGTTTAAATGTCCAAACTAATCTACCATTTTCAAAAATATCTACTACATTAGTTTTAAAAGATATAAAGAATTTTTTACCTTTCCAGCTTATCTCGTCTTTTGATAAGTCCATGAGCGTTATATTGCCTGTTTTAAAATCTTTTATTAACTCTTCAAAGTGATTCATAAAATTTTTCGTTCATTTTTTCGTTGATTTTCTTGGGTATTTTATCTAAATTAATTAACTTCTCATTCAAAGAAATATTATTTCTTATCTCGTCATATTTATCGGATTCTAACTTTTTTAAATCTATAATAATATCCGTTGTTTTATTGAAACAATCTTTTGAGAAATCAGGTTCACCGAAATATTCGAAGTAACAATTAAAGACTTTATCAGTGGTTTTCTCACCTAAACCTTTATAAACATTGGGTATATTATCCCCTCTATCACCCCCTATTATTTTTTTGAATAAAACCTCTTTGTTATTGATTTCAATGGGATCATTGTTCTCTATCATTTTTTCTATAAAATTTACCATTCTTAACTGATCAGTTACTTGGTCTTCGAATAATAAATCATCTTGAGAGATGTTACTAAAAGTTTTTTTGTAATTATATAACCAAGTTTTATATCCATCGGGGAGAAAAAATTTATTCAATCGGTTGGTGTCAGTTAACATAAAATTAATAAAGTTACCTTGGGTCTCTAATAATTGTGTTAGATCTTTATCACTGGATATAATAAGCGAAGATTTGTTTAGTTTTTTATTTTTATCAATTAAATATTTAATCCAGTCATCACCTTCAATAAATGATTCCTCTAAAACATAAGTTTTAGGATTGTTTTTTAGACTATCTTTAAATTCACTGAAAGTTACAAAAACGAATTCCCAATCTATATTATCATCTTTTTTAATTCTTTTCTTATAATCATCTTTTATTTTTATTCTCCAAGATTTTTTATAGTCACTTACGAAATATATGTTGTCAAAACTATACCACGATTTAAATTTATTTATGTTTTTTTCTAAGACATCGAATAATAGCCCGTAAAGGAGTTTTTCTCTGTTTAAAGTAAAAACATTTTTCTTTAAGATATAATTCCCATCTATAATTAAATCCATTATCGACTATCTATTTTAATTGAAACCCTTTTGACTTTTTCATCCAAGTCGGGTGAATATATCACATCAACGGTGTCGACTTTGTATATCTCTTCACTTTCACTATTAAACTCATTGATAATAACATCTTTTTTATAGTTCACATCAATAGCAGGTTCTTCCCCTATTTTTTCTTTAAGATCTTTTTTAATTTTTCTATATGACCAGTCTGAATTCCAGTCAACATTTTTAAGATATTCGATAACTAATTCTCTTCTACTTAACATTAGAATTTTTTTTTTAAGAAAGTTATGGGCTTCAACCAACTCGGCTTTCCTCTCCTTTCTTTAAGATTAATAAGATTTTCTTTATATATTATGTTCATCTATTTAAGTTTAAAATTAGGCCAAAAAAAACCCCTTGATACTATTGTACCAAGGGGTTTGATAATTGCAAATAAACGATTTTAAGCTAAGATGTTACTACCATCAGTTACTCTAATCGTCATATACTGCTTCTGAGGATAGAAACCTAACTCAGCTACAGCGTATCTTGATCTAAGTAGCATTCTTGGTGCGAACGTAGCTTCAGATAGTAAGCTAATTGACTGGGCCATTAGGTAAGGAACGAATACAATACCAGGTTGGTCAGGGTTATTCTTACGAGCTACTAGCATTCTGTTATCGTTATAAAGCATGTAAGGATCTACATAAATTTGAACATCACCAATTGTTCCCATTGGGTAAAGTTGTCCTGTAGAGTTTACAGACGACTTAGTAGGGTTAATGGTGTATCCAGAGATATCAGATAGAGCTGCTGCTAACTTCCCGTTTGTTACAACGAATTGAGCTGGTCCTACACGACCTTCAGTTGCTAAGTAGTTTGAAGCATGAAGTATCTTAGTAACAAGTCTTCTTTGAACGGCGTGAGATGTCTCACCACCTGGGCTAACAGTTCCTCCTAAATAGTTATCAACATTAAGGTCAAATACAGTATCAGAACTGTCATCGACATATCCAGGAGCTGACTCTCTGTTAAGATCGCCCATTTCAAACAATTTATCAACGATTTGTTTTGAAATAGTTTGAGATAACTCATTAACCAAGATTGATTCCATTTTTTGAACGATATCAATACCTAAGTTAGCTTTGATATCCTCAATTTCGGTTCTTTTTAGAGATGTTGTAATCTCTATTGTTCCCGCTTGGATAGTCTTAGACTGAACTCTTGGTGCGATTATACCTGGGTAATTTTCTTCTTCTTGTTCTCTTGTTTGAGGGTATTTATCACTCTCAAAGTTAGCAGAGAAAGCTGGAAGGTGATCTTCAAGAGCTGAAACTAGTTCTACACTTGAATCAGAGAAAGTTCCAGACCCGGTCACACCTGAAGTACTTGGGTCAACAAAACCACTCTCGAAAGCTTCCGTTACAGCCGTTTCTTTTGGTAATGAATTTTGACTTTGGTCAAAACTATACCCACTAGGTCCTTGCGTTGCTACGTTAGCTTGACGGAAAATTCTAAACATAGGTTTTAAATCAATACGAGAGAAACCTAAAAATTCAACAAATCCTAACTTACCTTCTGTTGGTTCAACTAAAGGATCATATCCAGTGTCAGCTTCAGTATCTGTTATATTTAATCCTAAGAACACTCTTTCTTTAAGACCCCCTACTGATTTTCTGATACCCTCACCTTCAATAATAGATTCAAGGTACTGTTTGGCATTATCTTTATCTGTACCAAAGTCTATTTTGAATACCTGGGGTCTTTCGTTTGTAGGGTTTGTATTATCGTCATAAGCGAAGTCGATATACATAAGGTCAATTTTTGGACCTGGTGTAGGTTTAACACTAACTAAATCTAAACCGATTGTTTGAGCTGCGATTTTCATAGCAACCGGAAGTAGCTGTTGTCCGTAATCACCTGAACCAGTATCGCCTCCAAAGTCTGATACTCCAAGAGAGTTTCCTGGATTTGCTGCTACGTTAGGATTTCTTACACCTTGCATACCATTGAAGTTTCCTAAGTTCGAATAAGCGTTCTCATTAACTTGGTGGTATTCGGCGTATTCAGACATCCATTCGTGTCTTTCAGAGCCACTTACTCCCATGTTCTCCAATAGTGGAGTCCATTTCTTTTTGGCTTTTTCTAAATTAATTTCTACCATTTTTAAGTAATTTCTTTTTTTTAAGTATAGTTATATATATTTAAGTATGAAATCATACTTTTTCCATATAACTTACTAAGATAGTTTTGACATTTTTTCTAAAATTCCCTCAAAAGCTTGATCAGAGAGTTTGTCTTCCTGAACTAACTTATCTTCTTTATCAACCAATTTCTTATTTTCATTGATTGAAGGGAACTTGCGTGTATACCAGAAGTGTTCAATAGTGTCTTCATTCCAATTTGAAGACGGATGTAATCTAGCTTGACTCAAAATTGAATTTTGAGCTGTTTCTGAGATTTTCTCCCAGTTACCTTTCACATCTTCTGGCATTAAGCGGACAAGTTTTTCCTCTAGTTTTTCCTCATTTTTTGATAGTGCTTCATTCATAAGTCTGAGTACATCACTGCTTGAGTAATAATTACCCTTCTCGTTTATATGGGCAACAACCTCTTCTTGGTCACTTTCAGTTAATGAATAAAAAGAGTCAATTTGCTTTTTATTCAAAAACTTAAGGAAGTGGTGGTTGTCCGCTTTAGAAGCTTCTCGTTTTTTTGCTTCTTCTATAAGATTATCTATTTGAGAAGATATATTTGATAGATTTGATTTACCTTCTTTACCTTCTCTTGGTTCTTCTTCTTTAATTCCTTTATCAATAGGGTTTTCAAATTCATATTGATGGTCTTGGTTTTTTTCAAGATCTTTTAACTTTTCTTTCCCTTGACTAATCGCTTTCTCATCTCTTTCTATCATAGAATCTATTATGCTACTTAGTTTACCATCACTAAACTCAAACTCCATATCTTTATCCAAAGATGATAGGTTCGAAAGTCCAGCTTCTTCTGGCATTGGAGCTGTGCTTTGGTGAGATGATTCATTGATATTGTTCCCAGAGTTGAGAGCCTCTGAAATCATTTTTGAATACCCAATTGATTTATCGAGCTGTTCACCTAAGTAATCAGTATAAGCTAACCCATCGTCTAATTGTTCAGCTATATACTTACTATAAGCTATATTTGAATCTACATTTTCAGCTATATAGTCAGAGAACTTAATAGAACTATTTAATTGTTCTCTAAGGTAGTTACTATATTTTATAGAACCGTTGAGGTTTTCAGCTATATAGTCACCATATTGGATTACATTATCTAAATTTTCCGCTAAATATTTCTCATAGTTAATAGACTTATCCAAGTTCTCAGCGATATAGTTAGAATAATTGATACTCTCGTCCAATTTCTTACCGATATAATCACCGTATTGGATTGATTTATCTAAATTCTCTGCTATGTAATTTGAATAAGAAATAGAATTTTCGATTTGCTCAGCTAAGTAATCATTGTGTCCAATTAACTTATTGGTCTTGTTTTCTAATTTACTATTAGCTTTTTTCAATGATTTATTTTCACTTACAACCATCTGTAGATTTTCTGCTAGATAGTCTAAGTATTTAGTGATTTTTTGTTGGTCTTCTTGCATGTTTTCATAATATTCAAGTAACTCTTCAATTTTTTTCGGTTCTACTTTTCCTGTTTTAACCGCTTCGTCAATTTTTCTTTTAGTAGAAGAAATTTCTTTCACCAAGTAATCTGAATATTCAGATATTTGATTTTTTGTAACATAGTCATTTTTGTTCATATTAAATAATTTATTTATTTTAGACTCATCTTTCATCTCAAAAATTTGAAAGTGGGCATTGGATGAGAACCCATATGACTCGTTTAAAGATTCCATTTTTGAAGTTTCAAAACCTGGATCAGCAACAACATCATAAGTAAATAATTTCTTTATTGAGACTTCACCGTTTGACTCTGTTATACCAGCTGCTCTGGATGAAACAAAAAGTGGAGCACCTTCATCGTGTAATTTTTTAGCTTCTTCCCCCCATCTTGTAGATAAAAGTTTTATTTTACCGGAAACATTATTTTTACTGTTATCAAAATAAGTTTCCTGAACCATATGGGAAGCATTCTTTAAAGAGGTGTCAAATGTATCAGGATGGTCAAATTCACCATAGACACCCATTTTTTCTATACGGTGGTTTAATTCTTCTAAAGCTGGTTTAAATTTAGACCACGTATAAATTCTTTCATTTCTATTTTTAACTCCAAATTCGGTAAAAGAACCACCTAAAACATATTCGTTTTTATTATTAGATTTACTTTCATTTATGTCTTGAAGTGGGCTTGTATTGTTTTCTAAGATTAATACGTTTTTCATAAAGTTTTTATTTTTATACTTCTATATATTTATCATAAAAACTATATTTTTTCTGATTTTAATCTATAACTCAAAGTCTTCATCCCCGTCTTCATTTTCTTGATTAGAATCTATGGGTTCTTCATCTGATTGTTCTACTTCTTCATCTGATTCTTCATCTGGTTCTTCTCCTTGGGTAGTTTCAACCGAAGAAGTTTTTTTCCAATAAGCTTCATTTTTCTGTTTTTGTTCTTCTGAAAGTTTGAGGTATTCATCAACTAAAAACTCTGGGTGAAGGTAAGTCCTGCCTTCCTCTGTTTCTAAAGCACTAACCAGGTTTCCTACAATTTCTGACCTTTTACTAACATTGTTTAGTTTTTTCCATTCTTCAAATAAATCATTTGCGTTAAACTCAACATTAATCTGGTTAAGCAATTTGTGGTCATTTTTATATTCTGGAAACTCCTTAATAAGTTGTAATTTAATTGGTTTTAGGATTATTTCTTTATAAGTAACTCTGAGTCTTTGTATAAAATTCCCAAATTTGACTTCGTCTCTAGTCATCTCTGAAGCATCCCCGTAGATATTCCCACCTCCATTATCTTTATCAAACCTTGAGAATGGTATTTTGCTAGCTCTTTTCAAAGCGTTAAAAAACCAGGTTAACATATCGTTTTCATTTAAGTTATGACCATCGGGTGATACTAATTCAAATTGAGGTGTTCCGCTGTCACCTTCGGGAAACCATAGTTGTTTATTATAAGGGATGTGTTTTGAACCATTTATTTCAACAGTTCCCATTGTATCATCCCAGGAGACTTCTTCAGAATAATCAGCGATCATTCTACCGACTGATTCTTCTGCTCTTGGTTTAGAGAGATCTTTAACTGGTATCGTATATTTT
>Ga0102930_1000583_pt1 | contig 12096 bp, 9 predicted proteins | sample SalPon1_B_H2O_MG_FD_84514 | JGI IMG/M metagenome (GOLD analysis project Ga0102930, IMG submission 84514) | Salt pond water microbial communities from South San Francisco under conditions of wetland restoration - Salt Pond MetaG R1_B_H2O_MG | ecosystem: Environmental > Aquatic > Non-marine Saline... | reverse complement strand
TGCTTTACGTTTTGTGGAACAGGGACAGACTGCCCAGCATCATGATCCACCCAAACAATTTTGGCGTAACCTTCACATGCGAGCGTTTCTGGTGCTGAAGCAGTGTACAACTCATAGTAGCTCATTAAACTAGAGCGCCCCGATTCGCCCAAATAGCAATCTATACGCACATCATTGGGGTAAACAATTGGGCGCAAAAAGGTACAACCCGCTGTAATGACGACGGCACCGACTTGCTGCTGCCCTAAACAGGTTGAACCCAAGGCGGCTAACATTTGCACCCGCGCTTCTTCCATATAGCGAAAATACGCGGCATTGTTCACATGGCCATAGGCGTCCATATCGCCCCAGCGTACCGCCAAGTCACAGCGATACACCCATGTTCTTTCTATTTCTTGCATTTGTGTTTACTCATGCGCTTTACTTAATACATAGGTACCCGGCGCATCTGTTAAGACGGCCAACTCGCCTGAGCCGGGCTCACGGGGCGCAACTTGCTCACCCGCGAAATCACTAACCCACTCATCCCAATCATGCCACCACGACTTATCCACAGCTTGTGAACTAGCAAACCATTGCTCAGCCTCAGCAGGTAAATCATCATTCGCCCAATGCCCATACTTATTCACCGCCGCTGGGTTAACAATGCCTGCAATATGCCCAGACTGCCCCAACACAAAACGAACAGGGCCTGAGAATAGTTGCGTACCTTTATAAGTCGTTTTCCAAGGTGCGATATGATCATCAATCGCTGACACAAAATAACTCGGAGTTTTGATCTGGCGTAGATCCAAATCGACGCCATCTAACTGAATGCCACCGGCCTGCACTAGGCGATTTTCCAAATACATATTACGCAAGTAAAAAGCATGCATGGTCGCTGGCATACGCGTGCTATCTGAATTCCAGTAAAGCAGATCAAATGGCATGGGGTTATTACCCAACAAGTAAAGATTCACAAAAAACGACCACACCAGATCATTAGAGCGCAGCATATTAAACGCAGCTCCCATATTTTTACCAGCTAAATACCCACCATTATCATCCATGCGCTGCTCAAGCGCTTCTAGTTGCTCCTCATCCAGAAACACACCGATTTCGCCCGGCTCAGAGAAGTCCAGCAAGGTCGTAAAAAAGGTGGCACTTTGTACACGTTCATCGCCTTTCGCAGCCAGCCAAGCTAAAGTCATCCCCGTTAATGTGCCACCTAAACAATAAGCCGCCACATTTAATGCCCACTCACCCGTCGCTTGCTCAATCGCATCCATGGCGGCTAACGTGCCTTGCTTTAGGTAATCCTCAAAACCTAAATGACGCTGTGAGCTATCGGGATTGACCCAAGAAATCATAAATACCGTGTGGCCTTGCTCCACCGCCCATTTGACATAGGAGTTCTTCTCACGCAAATCTAAAATATAGTATTTATTAATCCATGGCGGCACGATCAATAACGGGCGCTGGCGGACTTGCTCCGTTGTTGGGGTGTATTGGATTAACTCCATTAAGTCATTGCGAAAGACCACTTGACCCGGTGTGGTGGCAATATCTTCTCCTAGGGTAAACGCTTCCATATCCGTCATACGGATACGCAATTCGCCATCACGAAAATCGTGCAATAGGTTTTCCATACCGCGCACTAAGTTTGCACCGTTACTATGCTGAATGGCTTCCCACACTTGAGGATTAGTCGCCGCGTAATTATTGGGAGCCAGTGCATCGACGAGATTATTGACAAAAAACTCCGCTTGGCGCGCTTGTTTCTCCGGCAAATCATCTTGAATCGCTGTCAATGTTTTCCAGTAAGCAGATGTATTCAAATATGACTTCGCCATTGCTTCAGTCAGTGTATTACTGGACCATGCCGAATCTTTAAAGCGTCTATCGGGTTTTTGCTGCTCATCCTGCAAGGCAATATGCTGATAACCTAATGTGCGCATCGCCATACGTTGCCACAAATCCCATTGTTTGGTCGCTAGCGTCCAATTCGCTGCTTGTACCTTTTGTGGTTGACGCCATAAATTCATCCCCCACTGTGCTACAGCTTGCGTAAAAACTTGTTCGCCTTGTGAAATGCTCGGCGGCTTTTCTAATGTAGCCTCAGTCGCTCGCACGATAAACTGCTGCCACAATGTGAAAGCTTGCAGTAGATTCGTTTGCAGTTCGAAAAGATTGAAGTTTGTACTGTCTGTATGCAAAGGCTTACCCATAATATGAAATCCTTGTATTCGTCATGCAGCATGCATTTATTGCAAAATGGCACGCTATTTAATAAACACTCCATACGCCATGATAAAGATTTTAAAGCAGCTCACAAGCGTTTTAGATACCAGTTTTTGCAGTGCCACATATTATGGAGGATTTTGAAGGATGCTTAAGCGCAGTAGAATAGGTATCCTGAGCATTTATTATTGATCGCTAGCACAGAAGGCAATAGCACTATGCAAAACCACTGGACTTTGGACGATGCCCGCGCTTTATACAGTATTGACAACTGGGGTGACGGTTACTTTGGCATTAATGCCCAAGGTCATGTCGTTATGCATCTACCCGAGCAACCCGCTCACAGCATTGATTTGCATGATGTTGCCCAGCGCGCCCACCAAGAAAATGGGATGCGCTTACCTCTATTAGTGCGCTTTAATGATATTTTGCACGACCGTGTCAAACGTTTACAGCAGGCTTTTAACCAAGCGATTACTGACTCAGGCCAGCAAAGTCGCTATACCGCTATTTACCCTATTAAAGTGAACCAGCAGCAAAGTGTTGTGAGCGAAATTATTCAAGGGGGCGGTGAACAAGTTGGTTTGGAAGCGGGCAGCAAACCAGAACTGATGGTGGTATTAGGGACTGCGCCTGCGGGTAGCACTATTATTTGCAATGGCTACAAAGACCGCGAGTATTTAAGGCTGGCTCTCATCGGACGGCAAATGGGACACCGCATTTTTATTGTGGTCGAAAAACCATCCGAGCTAGATGAAACGCTAGAAGAAGCAGAAAAGTTAGGCATTGAACCCTTGTTGGGTGTACGGGTACGCCTGTACTCATTAGGTAAAGGCAAATGGCAAAACACAGGCGGTGAAAAGTCCAAGTTTGGGCTATCCGCTGCACAGACCTTGCATTTGCTGGAAAAGCTACAACAGTTAGGCAAATTAGACTGCTTACAGCTATTGCATTTTCACATGGGCTCACAAATCGCCAATATTCAAGATATACAGCGCGGCATGCGGGAAGCGAGCCGTTATTTTGTGGAATTACACCATCTAGGCGCTCCCATCCAAGTGGTTGATGTAGGCGGTGGCTTAGGGGTCGATTATGAAGGCTCGCGCTCGCGCAGCGAGTGCTCCATCAATTACAGTTTACAGGAATACGCCAATACAGTTGTGCGTACATTGCAAGATGTCTGCCAGCAATATGACTTACCGTTTCCAGACTTCCTGACTGAATCAGGACGCGGTATGACAGCGCATCATGCCGTGTTAATTACCCATGTCATTGATACCGATCCTGAGCAGCCTGAGCCTCAGCCAACACTCCAGCCACCGGCAGCGGATGCCCCCGCTATTTTGCATAATCTCTTTCGCGTGTATGAAAATAAACGCCAGTTACCCGCTTCCGAGATTTATCATGATGCCACTTACTGGCTAGGTGAGGCGCATGGCATGTATGCGCATGGTTCGATTGATTTGCAGCAGCGATCGCAAGCAGAAGAGTTTCATTGGGCCATTTGCCAACGACTCTTGCAAAACCCACCACAATTCACTCAGCTTGAGCCAGAAATGCAAGCTAGCTTGCAGGAGAAGTTAGCTGATAAGTATTTTTGTAACTTCTCTTTATTCCAATCCATGCCTGATGTTTGGGCGATTGACCAGATTTTTCCAATCATGCCCTTACATCGCTTAACAGAGCAGCCGCAGCGGCGGGCTACTTTGCAAGATTTAACATGCGATTCTGATGGCACTGTGGCGCGCTATGTGGATAATGGTCGCTTAGAGGCTACGCTGGCTGTACACACTTTTGATAAAGCCTCGCCCTATCTGTTAGGCATATTTATGGTCGGGGCTTACCAAGAAATTTTAGGCGATTTACATAATTTATTTGGTGATACGGATTCTATTAACGTAGCGTTGGAAAATGGAAGTTACCGTATTATGGCGCCTGAGCGTGGCGACACTATTGATGAGTTGTTACGCTATATCCATTTCGAACCCAAGGACGTATTGGCACAATGCCGCAAAAAATTAGCGGTGGCTGTCACAGAACCTGACCGACAAAAAATGCTATTGCGCGAAATTGAAGCAGGGCTAATCGGTTATACGTACCTTGAGGACTAAACTCTGCTTGTTGAGGACTAAATAACAAATGGAATACATCCTAGTATCCGTGTTTGCAATCGGGCTATTGCTATTTATTCTAAGCTGGCTGCGGGTGATCTTTGTAGGCTTTAAGCACCACCCTATGACTGGCTTACTATCCATTATTCCCGTACTTAATTTATTAGTGCTGCCCACTATTTGGCATCGCATTTCAGGCTGGCTTTTAGCGGGTGCTATTGGCTTATTACTCGCCGTACTGGCTTGGTTTTTTGGCGCAGAAGAGCGCCTGTATCGTTACAGTACCGGCGTCGACAATCGGCCACAGCAAGAAGAAACCACTGAGTCAAATGCCTTAAGCTTACCGAGTTTAAATGAAGACGACGCTGCAGCATTAAGCTCTGGTACCGAACTACCAAAGGCCGCTTTATACAATATGGTCTACAAGTCGATTGAACTCAGCGAGCTAGGCAAGCACTTAAATGAGTATGTTCGCATTTCCCGTCAAGATCGTAGTCAAGTCGAAGGCAAACTATTGAGTGTGAGCAATAAGTACCTCATCCTTGAACGGCGCCACAATGAACGTTTAGAAGAACTGCGCATTAGTATTGATGATATTACCCAAGCAGAAACCATTACCCGCGAATAACGAGGAGGCTTAATGAGATGCAATGCTTTGTCTATCGCAGTCGTCGCCAAGTCGGCATGTATCTATTTTTGCCGCAAGCGGATGATTTCTCCCAAGTGCCGGAGTCTTTGTTAAAATTATTTGGACAGGCCGAATTATCATTTGAGTTTGAACTAAAATCAGGGCGCAAGTTAAGGCAAGTAGATGCAGAGACGGTCAGGCAACATCTGCAAACTAATGGTTTCTTTCTACAAATGCCGCCTGGCCGTGAACTGGAGTAATCACTATGCCTATAAAAGCCTTTGAAGGTCATTATCCTGATATTCACCCCGATGCTTGGGTGGATGATACTGCCTATGTTAGTGGGCAGGTCAGCTTGGGAGCTGGTAGTTCTGTGTGGCCAATGGCGGTTATTCGTGGCGATATTAATACCATCACGATCGGCGAACGCAGCAATATTCAAGACGGCGCTGTGTTACACGTGACACATGGCGGTCCCTTCACGCGCCCAGAAGGTTACGCGCTCAGCTTAGGGGATGACGTCATTGTGGGTCATCAGGCGGTTTTGCATGCTTGTCGCATTGGCAATCGCTGTTTGATCGGTATGAGTGCCACTGTTATGGACGGCGCCGTCGTTGAAGATGACACCGTCATTGCTGCCGGTAGCTTGGTGACACCCGGCAAACACTTGGAAAGCGGCTACCTGTGGGCAGGCAGCCCTGCACGGCAAGTGCGTGCGCTGACAGACAAAGAACGCGCTTACTTTACTTATTCTTCTAACTATTATGCTGAGCTAGCACAGCGCACGGCTGCCAGCGCGCACGCTGGCTAAACTTGGCGTGCTACCCGACTAATCCATCGCTAACACAACTTTATTTTCTGTATCGGTTTGCACCCAAAAACGTTGTTTTCGGGTTTTGTCGGCATGTGTGGCGACTACTTCATATTGCCCGGGTGGGACTGTAATCGTGCGGGCATGGCGATAGTAGCGCCCCACGAGCTGCCGCTTGCCTTGTTCAAGGCGAAACACTTGCCAATTAACCGTTTTAAACAGTGGGTTATTATCTTGCACCGCCATTAAATTAAGGCGGGCTACGGGAATATCCAATTGAGTATCTACTCGCTGCCCCGCGCCGACAAAGACTCGCTTGCGTACCGGAAAGTGGCTAACACGTCCTTCTATGATATAGGCACCGGCGGGAACTAATCCAGTGACATAACGTTTGGCAGACTGCTGGAACACTTTGCCATGCTGATTACGTAAGGTCCAATCCACAGTTTGATTAGCTAATACTTCAAGCCGTCCAATATCAGCATGAAAATAAGGGCGTACTGTCCAACCTTTTTTAACCAACACCTGTTTGCGGGTACTGAAATGTCCAACGACCAGCTCAATAATATAACGGCTGGGCGCTAGTTCAACTTGTTGTTTATTGCCTTGCAGCTTACGAACAAGGTCTTGTTGGCGTGAATAGATCCGCCAAACAATATCCCGTTCAGCCACATTGATAGTCTGGGGCAAATGTACCTCCAGCTCTAAGCGTGTTTGTTGTTTTGCCTGTTTTTCGTGCGCCACATCATAAACTGACAAAGGCGCCTGACTGAGCAAAGCAAAATCTAACTCAGCCGCCTTAGCAAAAGCAGGCAAGGCTATGGCTATTAATAAGATGCACAAGCATTGGACAAACTGTTTAAAAACGACAGCGTTGCCCCCGCTTATTGATTTTTTTCTCATAACTAGGGCCGGGTTTGGGTTTGGGTTTGTGTATCCCTTACTAAAGGCGTTTTAGAGAAAAAGCTCAACGACAACCCGACAGGCAAAATAGCTTTCGCGCCCGACGGTAGGTACTTGCAAAACAACTAAGGTGGGGTTAAGGATATTATCTAGAAAGACCTCAAAACCGCGCTAAGACTGGCTCAGCAGCGGTTCAGTGCTTTAGTGATAAGTGCTATTGGCCATAAGTTTGAAAGGGAAAAATAGCTTGATAATGGCCACTAGACGTTTGTAAATCCAAGCTTAACTGCCATTGCATGACGCTACTGCTGCAAATCGGCAAGACAAATATCCCTTGCCATTGCTGACCAGGCTTCGCTTGCAAAGCAGTCGACTGATAACCCATAAACATATTGACGCCTTCTACGCTTACTTCAGCTTGGCGAAGCTGCCCAAGGCCTTGCAGTTGCTGCAACGTTACTCGCACATCTTCCAGTACAGGTACGGGTTTAGGCGCTAAGCTTAAACTGAGCTGCTCGCCATTCACGCCTTGCGCGGTGCAGGCTTGTTTATCCAAGGCGCATTCATCGGCTACTGTGAGTGAAGTGGGTGCTGTTCTTGATTGATCGGTCATACTATAAGTTAGCCAAGCGCCTGCTACGACTAAGCCTATTAGCACAGCCCCACTTAACATCTGCCACGGTTTAAGTTGCAGTGTCACTAGGCGGCCTCTGTATCCACTAAGCCGCTGTGGCGCAATAACGCATCCACTTGGGGTTGGCGGCCTCGGAAGGCTACAAAGGAATCCATGGCGGGGCGTGAGCCACCAACCTGTAAAATTTCTTGTAGGAAATCCTGGCCAACCTCACGTGAAAATAAACCTTCTTCTTCAAAACGCGCATAAGCATCCGCTGACAAAACTTCTGCCCATTTATAGCTGTAATAACCAGCAGCATAACCACCCGCAAAAATATGCCCAAAGCTATTCGCCATACGATTGAAGGCTGGCGGTTTAATCACAGCCACTTGGTTGCGCACGGCTTGATGAATGGCTTGCACTTGTCCGGGTTCTGCGGCATCAGGCGTGGTATGCAAGCGCATATCGAACAATGAAAACTCTAACTGGCGTACCATACTCATAGCCGACTGGAAATAGCGTGAAGCTTGCATTTTGTCAAACAAGGCCTCAGGCAACTTTTCGCCCGTTTGCCAATGCTTCGCCATCATATCCAACACTTCACGCTCCCAACACCAATTTTCCATAAACTGACTGGGTAACTCGACCGCATCCCACTCCACACCGTTAATGCCAGCGATGTCGGGGTAATCCACTTGCGTTAACATATGATGCAAGCCATGGCCGAACTCATGAAATAATGTCACCACTTCATCATGGGTAAACAGAGCGGGTTGATCACCGACGGGTGGTGTACCGTTACAGGTCATAAAAGCCACTGGAATTTGCATACCATCATGACGCCGGAAGCGACCACAAAAATCGCTCATCCATGCGCCACCACGTTTATGCTGGCGTGCGTATAGATCAAGATAGAATAAAGCTTGCTGTTCACCGGCAGGATTAGTAATGCGGTACACGCGCACATCAGGGTGCCATGTATCCACAGCCTGTTCCGCTTCTATATGCACACCGTATAAACGCTCGACTAATGTGAATAAACCGTGGATAACATTATCCACCGGAAAATACGGCTTGAGATCTTCCTCAGTAAAATCAAAACGGGCTTCTTTGAGCTTTTCACTAATATAAGTAACATCCCACGCTTCAATATTGCTTAAGCCTAAAGTATCGCGACCATAAGCCAATACATCCGCAAACTCACGCTCTGCAAAAGGCTTACTACGCTCAGCAAGATTCTCTAAAAACTGCATAACGCTTGCCGTACTGTCTGCCATTTTGGTGGCTAGTGACACTTCAGCATAATCGGCATACCCCAATAATTGCGCTTCCTCCTGCCGCAAGCGCAATATATCGCGCATAATAGCGCTATTATCCCAGTCTGGATTATCGCCTAATTCAGAGGCACGGGTGCTATAAGCCCGATATACTTCCTCGCGCAATTCACGCTTATCCGCATAAGCCATCACGGAGAAGAAGCTAGGAAAGTCCAGCGTAATTAACCAGCCGTCTAAATCCCGCTGTTCAGCCGCCTGCTTAGCCATGGCCAGTGCAGAGTCGGGCAAGCCCTGTAATTCTTGAACATCGGTAATCTGCTTTGACCAAGCATTAGTCGCATCTAACACATTGTCAGCAAACTGTGAGCTAAGTTGAGAAAGTTGTTGACTGACTTCACTGAAGCGTTGCTTTTGCGCTTCAGGCAAAGCCACACCGCTTAAACGAAAAGACTGCAAGCTATTATCTAAAGCTTGTTGCTGGGCAACGTTTAACCCTTTTGTATTCGCCCGCACTTGTTCAATAGCCTCATACAAGGCTTTATTTTGGCCAATCTCAGTATGGTACTGGCTCAACTTGGGTAAACAGGTATTGTAAGCATCACGCAGCTCATCGTTATTCGCCACGGCATTTAAATGACTAACCGGCGCCCAGACGCGTTCTAAACGATTACCTGCTTCATCCAAAGGATAAATCAAATTATCCCATGTGGGTGGCGTCGCGTCTTTTAAACGCTCGGCCAGCCAAGCGCGGTTTTCGGCTAAGACTTGATCCACAGCAGGTTCAATATGTTCGGGCTTGATTTGACTAAAAGCAGGCAAACCCTGCTGTTGCAACAAGGGATTATCCATAGTGCGCCACCTTTATGCTGAGAGTAATAAGCCTGTTCCACGTGAAACAGGCTCTGAAAATAACTGTGTTTATCTCTATAAAGTCGGGTCAGATATCCAGATTTTCAACGGACAACGCATTACTTTCGATAAAGTCGCGCCTTGGTTCTACCTGATCCCCCATTAACGTCGTAAAGATTTCATCCGCTGAAATAGCATCCTCAATACGCACTTGCATTAAACGCCGTGCTGCGGGATTCATGGTGGTTTCCCAAAGCTGCTCTGGATTCATTTCACCCAAGCCTTTATAACGACTCACATTCAAACCGCGATACGCTTCGCGCATAAGCCAGTCAACCACTTCATCAAAACGCTGTACTGCTAGCTCACGCTCACCACGCTGCACGCGCGCTTGCTCACCTAGTAAGCCATCTAATTCTTGATTCACTTGAATCAGCATTTTCATCTCTGGCGTTACAAACAAACCCTGTTCAAAATTCAGATTATAGTCGAGCCCATGCTGACGGCGCTTAACGACAATCGACCATTGCTCTTCATCTTCTTTATGCAGCGCAACGCTGTAATGGCGCTCACCATTCATCCGCGTATTGAGCCGTTCAATAGCCCGCTCAAACCAGGCAAAGTAATCATCCGCATTCAACTCTGTATTAGCGGCTTGAATCGGTTCAAATAACAAGCCCTCCAATACATCATGATCATAACGCCGCGTCATGCGTTTAATAATTTGTTGTGCAGCATTATATTGTTGCAATAAAGACTCTAAAGCAGCGCCACTAATCGCGGGTGTATCGGCACTTAAGTATAGCTGAGCGCCATCTAAAGCCATTTGAATTAAATAAGCATCTAACTCTGCTTTATCTTTCACGTAATATTCTTGCTTGCCCCGTTTCACTTTAAACAGTGGCGGTTGGGCAATATAGATATGACCACGCTCGACTAACTCTGGCATTTGCCGATAGAAGAACGTTAACAAGAGCGTACGGATATGTGAGCCGTCCACATCTGCATCCGTCATAATAATAATGCGGTGATAACGGAGCTTGTCTGGGTCATAGTCTTCGCGACCAATCCCACAACCCAATGCTGTGATCAAAGTACCTACCTCAGCAGAGGAGAGCATTTTGTCAAAGCGTGCTTTTTCTACGTTTAAGATTTTACCTTTCAGTGGCAAGATAGCTTGGGTACGGCGATCACGGCCTTGCTTAGCCGAGCCGCCTGCTGAGTCACCCTCGACTAAGAATAATTCAGATTGAGCCGGGTCTTTTTCTTGGCAATCGGCTAGTTTTCCCGGCAAACCAGCAATGTCCAAAGCGCCTTTACGCCGCGTCATTTCACGTGCTTTACGTGCTGCCTCACGAGCACGGGCCGCATCGAGCATTTTAGACGTAATCGCTTTCGCTTCCGCCGGTTTTTCCAATAGAAAATCCGCTAAGCTTTCGCCTAAAGCCGACTCCACTGCGCTTTTAACTTCTGACGAAACCAATTTATCTTTCGTTTGGGAAGAGAACTTAGGATCAGGCACTTTAACCGATAAGACGGCCGTCAAACCTTCACGCGCATCATCACCCGTTGCGGAGACTTTTTCTTTTTTAGTAATGCCTTCGCGCTCTAGGTATTGATTTAAAGTGCGAGTTAATGCAGAGCGAAAGCCGGAAAGGTGAGAACCACCATCACGCTGGGGAATATTATTGGTGAAGCAAAAAATGTTTTCTTGGTAAGAATCATTCCACTGCAAAGATACTTCAACACCAATACCATCTTTGTCGCCGGAGAAATAAATAATAGAGGGGTGAATAGGCGTTTTCTTACGATTAAGATGCTCGACAAAAGCACGAATACCGCCTTCGTATTCAAAAACTTCTTCTTTGCCTTCTTCACGACGGTCGACTAAACGAATTCGCACCCCTGAGTTAAGAAAAGAGAGTTCACGCAAACGTTTAGCTAAAATGTCATAATAAAACTCTGTTTGTGTGAAAATTTCTTTGCTGGGCAGAAATTTGACAGACGTACCCGTTCCTTCTGTTTCTGCAATCACTTCTAGTTCAGTAATGGGATCACCGAGCCGATAAAGCTGTCTATACACTTTACCATGACGCCGAATCGTCAATTCTAATTCTTCGGATAAAGCATTTACAACGGATACGCCTACACCGTGTAAACCACCGGACACTTTGTAAGAGTTGTCATCAAATTTCCCTCCCGCATGCAGCACAGTCATAATGACTTCTGCTGCTGATTTACCTTCATCTGGATGAAAATCGACTGGAATGCCGCGTCCATCATCTGTGACGAGGACTGAGCCATCACTAAAAATTTCCACTTTGATCTCTTTGCAGTGACCCGCTAAGGCTTCATCAATGGAATTATCCACGACTTCAAACACCATATGATGCAAGCCGGTCCCGTCGTCAGTGTCACCAATATACATACCAGGACGCTTGCGTACTGCTTCTAAGCCTTTTAGGACTTTAATATTGGATGAATCGTAGTTTTTCTCACTCATAAGCTTTCCTAAATATGTTCACCGATTGCCTCATGAAACTGCCCCTGTTTCACGTGGAACAGGCGAGTTTCTTTGGGCAAATCATTCAAAGCGGGAAGGCGGGTGCCGGTAATGATTAATTGTTGTTGTGTACTTTGCAAAACCTGATACAACAGTTGTTGATTGTCGCTATCTAATT
>Ga0102930_1000580_pt1 | contig 12116 bp, 12 predicted proteins | sample SalPon1_B_H2O_MG_FD_84514 | JGI IMG/M metagenome (GOLD analysis project Ga0102930, IMG submission 84514) | Salt pond water microbial communities from South San Francisco under conditions of wetland restoration - Salt Pond MetaG R1_B_H2O_MG | ecosystem: Environmental > Aquatic > Non-marine Saline... | reverse complement strand
ATCCCGTAAGCGGCAATTGCAGTCTCTGCCCGACGACGTGCATAGACTCATTGAGCGATGCCGACAGCTTGGACTGAGCCATTTGTAATCAATGGCTTAGCGGCTAAAGTTGGCGCTTATGCGTGGTAATCGTCCGGTGATTAATGTCAGTTGGGAGGATGCGCAAACCTATGCACGCTGGTTAAGCAAACAAACCGGCAAGCAGTATCGTTTGCCCAGTGAGGCCGAATGGGAATATGCAGCGCGGGGTGGGCGTGATTCGGCGTATCCGTGGGGCAAGGAGCTTGGGTCTAATAATGCCAATTGTGATGGCTGTGGTAGCCAGCGGTATAACAAAAAGACTTCGCCAGTTGGACGTTTTGCACCGAATGGCTTTGGTTTGTATGACACATCCGGTAATGTTTGGGAGTGGGTGGCGGACTGTTGGCATGAGAATTATCAGGGCGCACCGAGTACGGCGGAGGTTTGGTCGGGTGGCGATTGCGAGCTTCGTGTTTTGCGCGGCGGCTCTTGGTTCTACATTCCGAGGTTCCTGCGCTCTGCGCTCCGCGGCTGGTTCAATCCTACGCTACGGTACAGCGGCATTGGTTTTCGTTTAGCCAGGACACTTTAGCTTTTTCCTTTGTCCTTTTACCCTTTATTAAGCCTTAGACGTTGCGGTGTTGTGAGCTAAGGATGCGTTCTTGCGGGTTAGGGGGTGCAGGGGCGCAGCCCCTGCTGGCGGCTAATTGCTGAAACGTTCCGCAGTGGCTGCATTCATGGCCTCAACGCTAACGGGTTTTTGCCCTGCTTTTCGGTATTTGCCAAACACTGCATCGACTTGGCGCGAGACAGGACGCACCCGTAGTTCATCACCAACCCAGACAAACGCTAAACGATCACCCGCTTGCAGCTTGAAATGGCTCAAAACGTCCTCAGGAATTGTGACTTGATTGTCACGATTAATGATTGCTATAGCCATGTTAAGACTCCTTCACCACCATCGCCCGCATCAATGCCTTACTATCCAATAACACCCGCGCTTCTTGCGGTTTAGCGATCAAAGGATTGCGGATGCCTAGGTGTTCTTGTACCCAGTCGTTATAAGCCAGTTCCCAGTCAGCGGCGCTATCGACTTTTGCCCAATGCACCAGCGTATCAATATGCTGCTCGTACAGCTCGTCAATGCCGTAGACCAGCAGCATATAGAGCAAGGAGCGTGCCACGTAACCGCGACTGCGCGTGGGAATGACCCATTCATCATCCTTATCCAAGCCCACAGGCCCAAGGTTATCAGGCGAGAGTTCGAGGCTGTACGGGCGCACCACTTTGTCGCCGTCCATGTCAAAATTAAAGCTAGAGCGTTTCGCGTTGAGGTTGCGTTCGGAGGGTGCCATATTAAAAGGATTGGTACCTGCGCCGTAGCGGACATGGCGCGGCGCGTGTTGTTGGCCGAGATAATTATCCAGAAAGTTCAACGGGATTAAATGCTCAATACTGTGCATTTCTTTTTGGCGTAGCTCGGTTAGCGGTACTTGGCCGTAGACAGAGCGCACCCAGCCGTGGTTTTCATCGAAGAAAAAACGCCAGAAATGATCGTATTTTTCGCTACTGCTCCATTGATGATAATGCTGCGCGGATTGATACACGCCACCGCCTAAATCAATAAAATCTTGGCGGCTGCTTAAATCCGAGCTGATGCTGGTTTCAAGCTTCGCGTCTGGGTCGGGTAGGTTATGCAAGTCGCGCAAAGGCAGCAGCTCCACACACACGGGCGCATGATCAGATTGCAGGCGGTTATCCGTGCCATCTTCATTCAAATGGTCATGCCACACTTGATAATGCGCCACCATGGCCTGCGCTTGATGATTGCGTTGATTAAGCAGGTTCGACACCAACACATAATCAATCGTATGGCTGCGCCCGCGATGAATATGCGTAAACGGGCGTGGTAGCTGGCTCATATTGGGGGCGATGGTGAAGCTATCCGTGAGGCGGTAATCATGCAGGAAGCTTTTAGTATCATCTGGCCAATCATCGCGCTCAATGCCGCCGATCTCAAACACTCGGCGCTGCATGGTGAGCGCTTGCAGCGGGACGGAATGCGACTCGTCATTCATATCGCCTAACACCACCACCGGCTTATGCTGCTGCAAATCCGCACTGACACTGTGATATAACAAAGTGGCTTCTGCACCGCGTTGGTAGAGCGAGGCAATCGAACCACGCGACAAGCGCAATAAGGTATCACAGCTACGGGCTTCCCAATCCACCTGCTCCTCATAGCGAGTAGCACGCGTTTCGGGGCGCTTGGACTTGAGATGCACCACGTAAACCGTTATAGGATCAAAACCGGGGTAGTTTATTTCAGCACACACCGGTAAACGGCTAAAACGAAAATCCGGCGGCAGTCGTAGCGCTTTACTAGCTTGAGCATTCAAGGCCACGGTACGAATAGTTTGCAAAGGATAGCGAGCGGCAAGCGCAACCACTGAACCGTCATACACACGCTCATCCTCAGGCAAAACATGCGGCTCGCCCAGCGTGGCAAAGTGTTCATAGCCCGCTTGCCGACACAAATCCCGCAAAGCATCCACACTAAACACTTCCTGAAAACCGACCACATCGGCATCCATGGCCTGTAGCTGCTGGCTAATCCAAGCCTGTTTGCGCTGCCAGTCCGCCTCGCTATACGTATTGTTCGGATCAACGTCGTACCAATAATGCCCCGGTGCAACAAACTGAAACAGATTGAAAGTCGCCAGTTTCATAATAGCCTACCTTGTGTGAATGCTCTGCGGCTTAGATTAACATTGATACGCGCCGAGTGGAGGGCTTATAGATTAAACTCAATCCCCTGCGCCAGCGGTAATTCACGCGAATAATTGATGGTGGCGGTTTGGCGGCGCATATACGCTTTCCACGTGTCCGAGCCGCTTTCGCGTCCACCGCCGGTGTCTTTTTCGCCGCCGAAAGCGCCACCAATTTCGGCGCCAGAAGGACCAATATTGACATTGGCAATGCCGCAATCTGAGCCAACGGCGGATAAGAAGGTCTCTGTTTCGCGGACATCGGTGGAGAAAATGCAGGATGACAAACCTTGTGGAACCTCGTTTTGCAAGGCGATCGCCTCGTCCAAATCACGATAAGTCATGACGTATAAAATCGGTGCGAAGGTTTCTTGGCGCACAATTGCCGTTTGCTGTGGCATTTCGACTAAAGCCGGGTGCACATAAACCGCTTCAGGATAGCGCTCTTGCAAGACACGCTCACCGCCATGCACTTTTCCACCTTGGTGCAGGGCTTGTTGCAGCGCTTCGTGCATGGCCTCATAAGCGGGCTGATCAATCAAAGGCCCCGCCAAGACATCCTCTTCCAAAGGATCACCTATCACTAAGCTGCCATAGGCTTTTTGTAAACGCGGTAGCAGCGCTTCATAAATACTTTCGTGCACAATCAAACGGCGTAAACTGGTGCAACGCTGCCCTGCCGTACCCACGGCGGAAAATACAATGGCGCGCACCGCCATTTCCAAATCCGCCGAAGGCGCGACAATCATGGCATTATTACCACCCAGCTCTAAAAGACAGCGCCCCAAACGCTTGGCCACGGTGCTATAAACCGCCTGCCCCATGGGCACTGAGCCGGTGGCGGAGACCAAAGCAAGGCTCGGATGCTCCGCCAGCGCTTGGCCGACATCGCGCCCGCCCACCACAACTTGCATCAGATCCGATGGCGCATCGTCCCCGAATTTTGCCAGCGCACGCTCACAAAGCTTCTGCACCGCTAGCGCCGTGAGTGGTGTCTTTTCGGAGGGCTTCCATACAATCGTATCGCCACACACTAACGCCAGCGCGGCATTCCAGCTCCAGGGTGCAACCGGAAAATTAAAAGCGGTGATAATGCCGCACACGCCCAAAGGCTGCCAGGTCTCACGCATGCTGTGGCCGGGGCGCTCTGAAGCGATGGTCAGGCCATACAATTGACGGCTTAAACCCACAGCAAAGTCACAAATATCAATCATCTCCTGTACTTCGCCCAAGCCTTCTTGATAAATCTTGCCGCATTCCAAACTCACCAGCTTGCCTAAGTCTGCTTTCGCCGCTCGCAACTCTTCCCCCAATAAACGCACCAACTCACCCCGACGCGGTGCAGGCACAGCTCGCCATTGCTGAAAAGCCTTAGCGCTGTTTGCAATCATCTGCTGCGTTTGCTCTGGTGTGGTGGTCGTGAGGCTGGCGATTTGCGTGCCATCAATGGGTGTGATGACGCTCAAACCTTCATCATGCCACAGTTCCTCGCGGCTAAAGCCGCAGGCGTTTAATAGCTTGTCGTAATGTGTCTTATTGTCTTGATTATCTTGCATAACTGACTCCTATGATTGATCCGGTCTATTGCCTTTAAGCATAGTGGTGTATTCCAAGCGAGGGAGCAAATCTAATCTATGCAACTCGAATATGTTAAAGCCATTGCCGCGTTTACAATCCCTGTCACGTCAGGCAAAGTCGCCGCATAAGCTGGGCCCGTTGCAATAAAACTATCTTCAGCACTTAGGTGGGCTTTAGGCAGGTCGGGCTGTTGCTCCGCTAGCCACGTCATTAGGCCTTCTGACACATTGCCGCTACGCCGACACTCGTCCACCACCAACACGCGCTCCACACCCTGCAAAGCCTTACTTAGCGAATCAACAGGCAAAGGCGCAAGCCAGCGTAAATCAATTACGCGCACGCTCAAACCCTGCGTTTCCTGTAACTGCTTCGCGGCTTGACGCGCAAGGTGATAGCCATTGCCATAGCTAATGATGGCGAGCTTTTGCCCCTCACCGTGCACAGCCACTTCGCCCCAAGCTAGCCGCTCCGATGTTGCTGGGTAGCGACACAACCACTCGCCATCGCCAGCCACGTGCAAATCGCGTTGCGCATAAAGCGCGATTGGCTCAATAAACGCGACAATACGCTGCTCCTCCCGCGCCAAGCGCACGCATTCCCGCAACATACACGCCGCATCCGCGCCATTGGACGGGCAGGCCACGATTAAGCCCGGAATATCCCGCAACACCGCCAAGGAATTATCATTGTGAAAATGCCCACCAAAACCGCGCTGATAACCCAAGCCCGCAATACGCACCACCAGCGGGTTGCTGAATTGGCCGTTGGAGAAAAAGGGCAGGGTGGCTGCTTCGCCGCGTAGTTGATCCTCGGCATTGTGCAAATAAGCCAAAAACTGAATCTCTGCAATCGGCAGAAAGCCATTATGCGCCATGCCCAAAGCCAGCCCCAGAATCGACTGCTCATCCAACAACGTATCCATAACCCGCTCTGTGCCAAAGCGCTGCTGCAAGCGTTGTGTCACGCCATACACGCCACCTTTACGGCCAATATCCTCGCCAGCTAGCACAATTTCGGGGTAATCCAGCATCAAATCAGTGAGCGTCCAATTGATCAAGCGCGCTAGGGTTTGCGGCGTGTCGAGCTGGCGAGCATCGTGGCCAAAGATTGCTTGGCGCAGCTCAGTTGGCCTTTGTGCTGCTGGTTCACACAGGCGTTTAGGTGGCTTGAGGCTACGCATCACCTCAGCCGCCGTTTGCAGATGTGGGCGCTTGACCACCTCAGCCATGGTTGCTTGGCATTCGACATCGACTTCATCATACAGCGTGACCGTTTGCGCCTCAGTGAGCCAGCCTTGTTCGACCAAAAAACGCGCTGTATGTAACAAAGGATCGTTCGCCTCCCACGCAGCACATTCCGCTGCCGACAGATAACTGCTTTGCACATCCGCCCCCGCATGGCCGTATAAACGCACCATATTCAAATGCAAAAAAACGGGTTTGCGATACTGGCGAATATAAGCGGCGGCTTGCTGGGTAGCGGCGTAAGTGGCGCAAATATCAAGGCCATCCGCATAAAGATAATGCAAGCCGGGGCGCTGCTGAAAATTAGCTGCAATCCAGCCTTGAGGCGTGCGCACTGAAATACCAATGCCATTGTCTTCGCACACCAGTAACAAGGGCATGGGTAAATTTTGATAACTCGCCCAGCCCGCCGCATTAATCGCCCCTTGCGCGGTGGAATGATTGGCAGAAGCATCCCCAAACGAGGCCACTACTACAGCATCATCCGCCAGCACCTTATGCGCCGGTGGCTGGCGCCGCGCTAGACCCATAGAAAACGCCGCACCCATCGCTTTAGGCAAGTGACTGGCAATGGTGGAGGTTTGTGGTGGAATAAATAGCGCTTTAGAACCCAATACCTTATGCCGCCCGCCTGAAATCGGATCATCGGCAGCAGCAGCAAAACTAAGCAGCATAGTGCGTATCGGGTTTTGATCAGCTTGTGCGGCACGCATGGCCTGAAAGGCTGCATCGCGATAATGCAAAAAAGCCATGTCCTGCACCCGCAACGCTGCCGCCACTGCTGCCATACCCTCATGCCCAGACGAGCCAATGGTATAAAAACCTTGCCTCGCTTGCTGCATTATCCGCGCACAACGATCGAGATGACGTGAAATACACTGAGCGCGGAAAATAGCCAGTGCATCCTCGCGCTTGAGCGTGCTGGGTTTTGCTGTTCCGGCAGGGAAATCACCAGCAGCAACGCGCTGGCGGAAAGTGTCGTGAACTTGTTGGACGGGGTCAAGGCTCATGGGGTGACTCTGTTGTTTGGGATGGGTTGATCATGTTTTATCTAATCAACTATGCGCAACATCATTGAGTGCCTGATTAATCACATCATCAGCAACGCCTCGTTTCTTTAAATTAGAAATTAACGCGGTCACTTTATCATCATCAAGCCGTTCTAAATCATGGCGCAAACCTTGCCCCACGTAAGTTTTTAGCAAAGCTTGATAACCGGAAAAGCCTAATAAAGGTGCAATGCGCTTTAAATCATCAATCACATCAACAGGCATTCGTAAGGTGATCGTAGTCATAGGGCGATCTTTAGACAAACGAGTTTTTAATTGCTCAACTTTCATAATACTTACGCTCCGTCCGCGTTGCTTCGCGGGCTGATATCATTCGAATTTGGTCGTCTTCAAGCTGAATATGCACAACGAATAAAAGCTTCCATTGCTTATCCATGCCAATCACTGCATCGCGTGCTTCATTATTCCTGCTAGCATCAACAACACGTATAAAAGGATCAAAAAAGGCTTGAGCCGCTTGTTCAAACGTCAAACCATTATGCTTTTGGGCATTAAGTTTGGCCTTATCTTCATCCCATACAAAACAAATGCCATTCAGCTTGAAGCTCACATCCATACTTACAGACTCTTGTATTTAATTTGTAAATACATTTAAGCATATATGTATTGACCTTCGCAAATCCTCATAACGCACGAAAATTTCGTTATACTCAACTTAAAGTATTGCTTGTCAGTAGGGTTTTATGGAACGAATCAGTATTCCCATTGATGACGGTTTAAAAAAGCTATTAGATGCACAAGTGCCTAGAGGTGAACGTGCTCGCTTTGTTGTGCAAGCGATTCAAACAGCCTTGGAAGAACGCAAGCGTAAAGATGCATTAAGCTACTTATTAGCCATTAAGCCGATCAAAAGGCCGCAAGATGCTGTAGAAACCTTACGAGCCATACGCGCTGAGTGAACTCCCACTTATTGTAAAAGCTCATCTTCATAGGGATAGGTTATTAATAACTCACAGCCAGATTCAGTGACTAACACCTGCTGTTCTAGTTTTACACCATCGCGCTCACCCACTGCACCGATGTAACTTTCGATACACATGACCATGCCAGCTTCAAGTTTGCAGTCATACGGGTTTGTCATATGAAAGTGGTGAGGCCTCTTGCAACCAAGGGTTAATGCGTGAACTAGAAGCCAGCATACGACCATCATGCCAGTCGCCATTATTAGCAAGGTTGGTATAGTTTAGCAGTGCCCAGAGTTGTAATTCGCTTACGCCAGGCTTTAATGCTTGCTTAACTTTGCTAATACCTAATTCAGCCACAGCAATAGCCCAACGCATACAGGCTATTTCATCCTCCGACTTAATCACACGCGCTTGCTCGCTAATCATCACATCATCAATGACTTCTAGTCCGCGCTTTTCTAGTGCTTGAGTGATAGCGTGGGTGACATATTCGACCGCTACTCGACGGTTATCAGTGCCTATCTCGCACAGAAAATCGACGACATCATCTGCTAATGCTTCGGCAGCAACCACTAACGCAGTGCCACTCATCCTTGCTAATCATGCTATCTGTAGTTCCCATTAAGCCCTTAATGCTGTCTTATTTGGAGAAAATATGTTGTTCTACAATCCATTGCGTGCCTTTTTCGCGGTCTATGCATCAACGCTAACACGCTCTTTATAAACGAGTAAAACGAATATAAATCATGCTTTATATCGACTAAATTGGCTTGGCTCTTTTGGTGTATTGATTCGCTGCGTAACTTGCTTGATGACAGAACCTACAACGGCGGGAAGCCGCTGTAGGTTGGATCTTACTGACAGACCAACAACTAATACAAAAACCCAAACAACCACAACGGTATTTTATCCAATACGCCAATTTCCACGTCGTCCATCACGCGCCATGCTTGCTCACTATCTTTCAGTTGCTTTTTGCCTTTTGACTGGCCGCCGATTTCAAACACGTAACGCTCATCGACAATAAAGTCCGCACTTTTGGGATAGTGCAAGCTGTGTTGATAAGCCAGCATCGAAGCGAAGAAGGTCTCGCGCAATGTGCCACGTTTGGGTTGGTTGCAGAACACCGCAAACAAGTTAGTATTGGCTAAATACAGCTTGTCAGGCTTGGAGATAATACTCACCCCGCTGGACTTTGCGCCCAACAGCCGCAGAATGCCTGCCGCTTGCAACATGCCTAAATACCGATACAAGGTTTTCTGATTTAAACCCACTGCGCCACACAATTTAGCCATATTCACATCGTAAGGCTCACTCTGGCATAACATCACTACCAACTTCTTCAACGCATTAATATTGTCATAATCCATGCGGTAAATGGCTGGAATATCGGTTTCTAACACTTGCATGGAGGCGTTGTATAAACGCGGTAAATAGGTTTCTCCTGCTTCACGATAAAATGGGTATGCGCCATACTTCAGGTAATCGTTAAAATAAGCCAATGGTTTCACTTGCGCCACAATCGCAGTCGCTTGCTCAGTGTGTTCGGTGATGATTTGCGCTAACGATAGCGTGGGAAGTTGCTGTTCCGTTTCTAACTCCAGAAACTCTCGGAAGGACAAAATGGGCAAATTATAAACCATCGCCCGACGACTCAAATCCGCTTTCGCATGGTCAATGGCTGTCGCAGAAGAACCAGTGAAGATGACTTTTAACTGGAAGAAACTGTCGTAAATCAGCTTTAAATCACGCTCAAAGCCGCGATGCTTATGGATTTCATCAATCAATAACACCTCACCGCCATGCTGCTGAAATACATTAGCAATCTCAAACAGCCCATGCTGCTCGACCAAAGGATGATCAGCAATCACGTATAAGGATTTTTGTGCCGTTGGCAGACTTTGTAAATATTGCAGCAATAGCGTTGTCTTGCCTGCTCCCCGCGCCCCCATCACGCCAATTAAACGCTGCGAGAAATCAATCTGTGTGTACAAGAAGCGGCGATAAGTAGGCAGCTTTTGCGCCTTGATTTGTGCCGATAGGCTTAAGAGAGCGTCTAGCATTAGTGGTCCAGTACAAGCTATTTGGCGTTATTATAGCATTGGAGTACAAGAAAATGAGTGTATTTTTTGTAGCATCTTCATCGTGGCAACGGAATCACAACCCTCAATTCCTCGCCCCACTCCATCACCTCAACCGCCACACCCAACTTTTCCATTTCGCGGATAATCATTGGGAAACCGCGCCCAAGACGGTCGATATAGCGCAAGTTATCCATGAATTTCAGCAAGATTGGATTTGATGCGTAGGAGACGCCTGCCCGTAATTTTTCAATCGTCACAGTATTGGGCAATAAGCCCGGGCTAATGCACTCGATACGATCATCGTAAATAAACAAGCGAATCCGTGCACCTTTAATGGAATAATTCCGATGCACGCAAGCATTAACCACCAATTCGCGCAGAACTTTATCAGGCGGTAACTGTGTTGTGTCGACACGCTTTGTGCCAATAATTGTTGAAGGGCGGCGTAAATTATTTTTCACCACAGCCACAGCCGTATCAACTTGATAAGGCAAAGTGCCAATAATCTCTTGGCGATCAATTAATTCAGCGGCTGGCTCCAAGCCGTCAAAATGTGCAAACATAATCGCTGCTTGCGGCAAGTAACGGCTCGGATTAATGCCAAACATTAATAAGCCACCTACGGTTAGCTCACCACTTTCCGCTAGGATATCCGTATTAATCAGCAACTGACGGCGCTCGCTATCCGACTCTTGCGAAAACTGAATATCGTAAGGCGCAAAATATTGATCCAAAGCAGATGTATTAAGATCATTGAACGTGGTGCGGGCTACAGGTGTTTGATCAAAGTGGAACACACCTGATAACTGAAACAAGCGCATTAACTCAGCCTGAGTCGCCAATCGATTAGTCGACCCAACACGCACCAGGTACTTATCACCAGTTTGATAGGGCTTATCACTACCCTTAGGAACCGTCACTAAAGCAATAGTTTTCTCAGCGATTTGCGCTGTTTCGTAAGTTACCGTTAGTGCAGGATTGACCAAGGTACGCGCAATATTCATCACCCATTCTTCGACGTTATCGCCACTAATACCGCTAATAGAGCCATCATCCTCCACGCCTAGCAGTAACTTGCCACTGCTACCGTTGGCAAAAGCGACCATCTCACGGGCAACACTCTCTGTACGTGTGGGATAACTTTTAAACTCTACTGCTGAGTTTTCGCCTTGTTCAATGAGCGCTAGAATCGCTTCGGGATCAGCCATTATTTGTCTCTATTAACGGGTTGATGTTTGAGTATAGCAGGCTGGAGAATGCGCTCTCAAAAAACATTTGCCCTCTCGATGGTGACATGATTGTGGAGGATGAGCCGCCGATTGAGCTACTTAATCAGCCGCAGAACCTGCACAAAGGCGTTTTTGCGACGGCAACTGTAAGAGATTGCTTTACGCAGACATTATGCGATGATTGCAGGGCTTGTTTTGGAGTTGAAATTGGAGTTTCGCCATGTACCCTTATGATGTGACTTTGCACTTGTTTCCGCAAACTGCCCCTGATTATGAGCCGATTGCCGATGATCCTGCGTTTGATCCGGCGGTACATTTGGCGTTGGAGCAGCCGGAGCGTGTGTATACGCTGGCTGATTTTGGCTATGGTGAAGAGGTGGTGGGTACGACGCCTACTGAGATTGCGGCTACGGATTGTTTTCGGGTGTTGAGCGATGAGGGTGTGGCGGCAATGCAGCATGTCTGTCGGCAGCTTGAAGCCTTTACGACTTCCAATCCACGTATTCAGCGCAATGTACGCGGTGGCGCGTATCGCTCACGTTTTTTGCGTGATTTCAGCCTTGATCCCAGTGTGGCGGAGCATTTTTCGGCCATTATGCAAACGCGCTTATTGCCTTTGCCCATGCCGCACCAACTGGCGCATTTGAATTATCAGCCGCAGACGGTGGGCGAAAATGTAGACAAGTGGCACTATGATACCTTGCAAGTCGACACGGTTATGTTTGTCACTGATCCCACGCAGTTGGCGGGCGGTGAATTTCAATATTTTCGCGGCACACGCGATGAAATGGCGCAACTGCATCAAGCGGGGCAAAGCATTCCAGCCGAGCGGGTGATTGCACCGGCGATGCCAGGGCCTGGTTATGTGGTGTTGATGCAAGGCAATTATGTCGTTCATCAAGCCAAAGGCTTACGCGAAGCGGGCGAGCGTATCACCTTGGTGAATGGTTATACTTATGCTGATTTGGACACGCCTGATTATACGGCGGTTGGGCAGTTGGTACATGCTGATCCACCGGCAGTCGTGGCAGCAGAATATGCGCGTCACATTGGCCTACGTTGTGTGCGCAAACTGGAATCAGTGATCAATACCCCCGCCTTCCAACTCAACCCCCGCCAACAAGCCGCCTATTTGCAAAGCATTCGCCATGAGCTAGACAGCGCTATCCAGCATTTGGAAAACGCCGAAACGGAAGCGATGCGGCATTTTGGGGATT
>Ga0102930_1000578_pt1 | contig 12138 bp, 3 predicted proteins | sample SalPon1_B_H2O_MG_FD_84514 | JGI IMG/M metagenome (GOLD analysis project Ga0102930, IMG submission 84514) | Salt pond water microbial communities from South San Francisco under conditions of wetland restoration - Salt Pond MetaG R1_B_H2O_MG | ecosystem: Environmental > Aquatic > Non-marine Saline... | reverse complement strand
AGTGAAGATTTCCAGAATTGAAGTAAAGATCAATCCAAGAACGCCCTGGAAGATTCATAGAGCAGAAGAACTGATCTCTGAACACGTAGATCTTGGCTTGCTTTGATATCCGAATAATTCAGAGATGATGTATCAACAGGATGGATGCTTGCGTATGTATTAGGCCGCTACTTTCAGTTTACTTCAGGGTATAACACGTGATAAATATGTGGATTAGAAGTTGTTATCTTGATATTTTTTATAATACTTTAAAATTTGTTCGCAATTTGATTTTAAATTATTCATGTTTAGTGTTTTTAAAGCTAAAACAATTTACTCATTATCAGTAATATGAGTAAATTTTTTTCCTTTTTAATCAAAATACACAATAGGTTATTTTAATCCATATGTTCAAACAAAAAACTAAAACTGGAAACACTATATTTTCAAAAACTTCTTCGTTATAACATTATTTTCTTTTGTGATTTTTAAAATATAAGTTCCATTCTGTAAGTTATTAATAATAATCTTGTTGTTAGAAGTGTAATTTGAAACCTTTTTAATAAATCTACCTTCACTATTAAAAATAGATACCGTGTGTCCCAAGTCTTCTATTCCTTTAATTTTTATAAAAGTATTTGATGGATTGGGGTATATTATAACCTCTTCTGAGTTAAATGTTTCGTCCAAAACAGATAGAGTTAATATCTTGAGTTCTTGCGAGACGGGTTCAGCTGCTTTATAATTACCATTACCATCCTGACTTGCCGTAATTAGTACAGTTCCTTCAGTAGTAAAAGTAAGCTTATCTTCAAGTACTGTTGCAATAGATTCGTTTGAACTCGTATATGAAACTGATAAACCTGATGATGCTTGTGCTGTTAAAACTATTGTTTCACCTACAGTATTTTCTGCCTCTAATTGATGAAATGTAATGACTTGTGATGCTTTGGTAATCTCAAAAGTATTGGAAGTAAAATCGATGGTATAGTTTTTATTTTCCAGATTGTTTAAGATGGCGTAAGTCCCCACATCCTCTCCAGCCTCTCTAGTAAGACTACCAGATAAAGTGTCGGTACCGATTAAACTCTTAGACAATGTATATAATAGTTCAGGATCTTCTTTTCCATACACTTTTGAGTCAGTAAAGAGTGTTGCTGTAATCGGTTTTGGCGTAATCCTAAATTCTGAAGAACTTAAAGCTATATTATAATTCTCGTTATTAGTAGAACTTGTTAATGTGTATGTACCCACATCCTCACCAGCCTCTCTAGAGAGATTTATTGTTAACGTGTCTGTTGCTAAAGGAAATTCAGACCATTCGTAAGTAAGTGTTGGTTCTTCATCTCCATATACTTTGCTATTTGGAGACACGGTAGCCGTTATTAGTTTTGGTGTAATCGTAAATTCTGAGGAAGTTAATGTGATGCTATAATTTCTGTTTTCTAAGGTACTTGTTAATGCATAAGTGCCCACATCTTCGCCAGGTGTTCTACTAATCACTCCAGTTAGGCTGTCATTTCCTATTAATTCATCCGAAAGGGTATAGTTAAATTCAGGGTCAGGTTCACCATACATTTTGGTGTTTGGTCCAGTTACTGTAATTGGTTTTGGTGTAATAATAAATTCTGATGAATTTAATGTGATGTTATAATTTGAGTTTTCTAAAGTACTTATAAATGCATAGGCACCTACATCTTCACCAGCCGCTCTATTCACTGTACCTGTTAGACGGTCGTTTCCTATTAATTCGCTTGAAAGGGTATAACTAAATTCAGGATCAGCTTCACCATACACTTTTGTATTTGGAACAGATGCTGAAATCTGTTTTTTTGTGATTGTAAATTCTGATGATAGAAAATCAACATCATAATTAGCATTAGAAAAACTACCATTAATACGATATGTCCCTACATTTTCTCCAGCTTCTCTTGATAAACTGCCTTGTAAAACCTGGTTGTTTAGTAGGGGCTCAGAAAGTGAATAGGTTAATTCAGGGTCTTCTTCTCCATATGTTTTAGTACTAGCATCAGCAAAAACAAAAATAGTTTTTGGTGTAATCGTTAAGTTTTTTGAAACAAAATCAATGTCATAATTTGGGTTTTGCAATGTGCTTTCTATTGCATAACTACCTACTTCTTCTCCGAGAACTCTAGTCAATTCTCCTTTTAAGTTGTCTTCATTTAACAACTCTTCTGATAATGAATAACTAAACACAGGATCTTCTTCTCCGTATATTTTTGAACTTTCATCAGCTGTTAAGGTAATAGGCCTTGGTAAAATCTTAAAATCTTCAATTACAGTAGTAATATCGAAGTTTTTACTTTCTAGAGAAGAGGTTATTATATAGGTACCTACATCTTCTCCAGCTTCTCTTGTTAAGGTTCCTTTGATGTCATCTAGATCTATCCAATCATATCCTGATGGCAGTTGGTAGATGATTTCCGGATCTTCTTCTCCATAAATTTTAGTGACTTGAGGTACTTTAATACTAATATTCTTTTTCGTGATGATAAAGTCTGAGGTCTCAAAATTTATAGTGTAATTAGGACTACTTAATGCGGATTTAATTTCATAAGAGCCTACCTGTTCTCCAGAAGTTCTATACAATTCGCCATCCAAAAGGTCATTATTTAATAGGTTTTTGACCTCATATGTTAATTCTGGATCTTCTTCGCCAAATAGTTTACTACTACTGTTTGCAATTACATCAATATCTCTTTTAGTGATGGTAATCGTACTTGTTTTTTCTAGCTGATAATACCCGTTAGCTTCTGTAAAAATTACTTTCACTAAGACCTCTCCAGCTCTATTTGTAGATAAAACCGAATTGTTAGTACCAGCTAAGCTCGCTAAACCGGTTCCGCCCTTTTCAATAAAGAATTCAAAATCACCTTTTACATCAAGGATAGATGCTTCTAGATTTAATGTTTCACCAAAGGTAACCGATGTATCTTGAAAATTAATTTCTGGTATAGCTTCTAACTGATATACACTCCAGGAAGGATCATTTTTATACCTATTTAGCTGGGCTGTAGGAACTAGAACTTTAATGTTTTCTTGATTGTTTCCAAATGTTGCATTATAGACAGCTCCATCTTCAATAAGAGGAGGCTCTGGAGTGTTAACAACAATGTATTCAAATTCATCTTGGGTTTGATTAAAAGCTTCTCTTCCAAGCATCATGAGTTCATTTGAAACCATTAAGTGCTTAAATTTATTTCCAGCAAACGCCATTTGGCCAATTTGCATCATAAATTTGGGTAGTGATAGTTCTGTCAATTCATTTCCTGCAAATGCCTCATCTCCAATTGAAACAAGTTGATTTGGTAATGACACTTTGGAAAGTAAATTATTTTTAAACGATGCTGGCTGAATATAATTTAGCGCATCAGGCAAATCAATTTCAGTTAATTTATTACCTGCAAATGCTTCAGATTCAATATTTTCTAACTGCTCTGGGAAACGAACAGTTGCAAGATTATTATTTTCAAAAGCACCAGCCCCAACCTTACGAATATTGTCAGTTAGAATAACTTCTTCTAAATTAGAGTTTCTAAAAGCGTAACTATGTATTTCTTCTAAACTAGCTGGAAACACAATTGAATTTATGCCAGTTTCTTGAAATGCACTTTCGCCTATAAATCTTAATTGATTAGGTAGATTTACTTTTGTTATTGTCTGCATATTAACAAAAACACTATTGCCTATTCCAGTTACTGTGTAGGTAATCGTAGAATTTTCTACAGTATTTGGAATAGTTATTTCTGTTATTTCAGGATCAGGAAAATTAGCTCCAGTAAGCTTCACAGTATATGGAGAGGTAGCCGAAGTAATTTCAAAAACGAAACCATCTATTTCAAAAATATTTTCTGGTATAATAGAGAAGGTTCCAGGCTCAAAGGTAATATCATATTCATCATTAGCTAAAGTTGAGGTGATTTGATAATCACCAAGATCTTCACCTGAAGCCCTTGTTAAACTACCTGTTAATTCATCATTTCCTACCAAAGGTGGAGAAACAGAATAGGTTAATTCTGGTTCTTCTTGACCATACTTCTTTACAATATTATCTGCTTTAATGGTTATTGCTCTGTTTGCTATAGTATATTTTCCACTTTTAAACGTGATGTCATAATTAGGGTTGGCCAATGTAGAGGATATAAGATACTCACCTACTTCTTTACCTGTTGCTCTGCTTAATTCTCCTGTAAACTCATCTCCACTACTTATAGCTGGTTCTGTAGTAAATGTTAACTCAACATCAGTATCACCATAAAAAATAGTTTTATCCTCTGCAGTAATTGTAATCGGTTTTTTGGTAATCTCGTAATTAGCTCCTACATATGTTATAGAGTATCCAGGATGAGCTAATGTTGAAGTTATAGGATAGGTGCCAACAGTTTCTCTTGTTTCTCTTTCAAGCTGCCCTACTAAATTATCTGTACCCACTAAATTTTCACTTAAGGTATAAGTTAATGGTTCAGAGTCTTCTCCATACACCACTGTTTTACTTTCTGCAGTTATGGTAATTGGTTTTTTCGTAATTGTTAAATCTGCAGGGATATAAGTTATGTCGTACAATGGATGTGATATATTTGAGCGTATTTCATAACTACCTGGAGCATTGCCAGCTTCTCTAGTCAGCCCCCCTTGTAAACTAACACCTGTCATAAGTGCCGTGGATAAGGTGTAGGTGAGTACTGGGTCTTGTTCTCCATATACCTTTGTTTTAGCATCTGCTGTTAGGCTTATGCTTTTTTTAGCGATTACATAGTTGGCTTGATTAAATGTAATGTCATAATTTGGATGGCTTAAGGTAGAACTTATTTTATAGGTTCCAGGGAGATTTCCTGTTTCTCTAGATAAGCTACCAGTTAGCGCATCATCACCTACTAAATTTTCACTGAAACTATAGGTAAGAGGCTTTTCTGCAGCATCATATATTTGTGATATTGGGTTTGCAGTAATGGTAAGGGGTTTCTTCTTTATAGTATATATCCCTTTTTCCCAAGTCACATCATAGTTTGGGTTGTTCCCTTCCATATGTATAAGATATCGATCAGGAGTTATGCTCGAAGACCCTCTATACATAAATACATCTAAAGATTCGTTCTCACTTAGACTGGGAGATACTTCATAAGTAAGAGCTTGTAACGCTTCCCCATAAATATGTTCTTTATCTACTGCCTTTACTGTTACTGGTTTTTTAGTAATAGTTAATTCGGCAGGGGTAAAGTTGATATTGAAGTTGTTGCTAGTTAAAGAAGAATTTATAGAATACACCCCAACATTTTCCCCAGCTTCTCGGGTTAATGTTCCATTTATACTAGTTAAGTTTATTCCTGTTGGTGAGACTGTGTAAGTAAATTCTGGATCTTCATCCCCATAGTGTTTTGATAATGTATCTGCAGTAATCGAAATTTCTTTTTTCTGTATGCTAAACATTGCACCTATGTAGGTAATATCATAATTTGGATGTGCTAGAGTAGAGGTAATGGCGTACTCACCTACATCTTCGCCAGCTGCTCTTGTAAGGGCTCCTGATAATTGATCGTTGCCATTTAAAAAGAAGGTGGTATTTAAAGCACTGGTATTGGTTTCTTCACCATCTATTTTAAGAGGTAAAGGCGCATCTGTATCTCCATAAAATTTTGATGTAGCTAGGGCTTCTATGGTTATTGGCTTTTTTAAGATGGTAGCTGTTATGGTGTCTTTTACTTCTACATAACGCTCACTTTCTAGAGAAGTTATCTCTAGCAATACAGTACCTGCTTCTGTAGGTGTAAGGGTGTGATTATCTGATGACAAAACAGCTTTTCCAGAGCCTCCTTCAATAACTTTGTAAGATAAAGAGGTGCTAAAGCTTGAGTTGGTAGGCAAACTTTCTTCTTCTCCATAGGAAGTACTAAAATCTTCCATGGTTAAGTTAGGAGTTGCTTGTGGGGTATATTCCTCCCATATAGAATCTTCCCAATAGGCATTTACACTAGAAAATGGTACAAGTACTTGTTCTAGTTTAGATGGGAGATAAAAATAGTTGCTTAACGAAGGTGGAACTGTTCCATTTAGCAATACACGTTCCAACGGGTTATTGGCAAAAGCCCAGGGTCCAATTGAGGATACAGCAGATGGAATAGTGACCTCCTGCAGCTTATTCTTGTTAAAAGACCAATTTTCAATAACTGCTAACGAATTAGGTAGTGCTATAGCCGTAAAATTATTAAATGCAAATGCATGTGCACTAATATGTGTTAGCGAATTAGGGAGTGAAATGCTAGTTAAGTTATTGTATTTAAATGCCGAGGATCCAATTTTAGTTATGGAGTCAGGAAGACTAATACTGGACAGGTCACTACCAAAGAAAGCTGCACTACCTATCCCTGTTACGGTATATGCCAACCCAACATCTTCTACACTACTTGGAATAGTTACTTCCCTAGAACTTCCAGTATAAGCTATAACCTCTACGGTTGGTGTTGGACCTGTTGCAGTAACCGCATACACAATACCTTCTTTTTCAAACTCTGTCCTGTTAAGAATTGTATAAATTGCGGTAGCATCAGCAGCTAAATAATCTCCATTTGCAGCAATATTCGCTTTTATATGTAGTGTTCCTAGACTTGTTGGGTTTAGTATTTGGTTGCGTTCTCCGGTAAGTGCAGCTGTTGCTGTCCCTCCAGGTACAATGCTGTAGGTGATTTCTCCATTAGATTCCGAACTAGCATTGAGCTCTATAGTTTCTGAAAAAGTTTTAGAAACATCATTAAAATTAAGGTTGGGTACACTTTTAGGAAAATAATCTTTCCAGAAATCTTCACTTTTATAGGATTGAAGGCTTTCTGGAGAGACTTCAACTAAAAGGTCTGTATTTATATCAAAAGGAAGATCGAATAAATTTGGTGGAGTTAAAGGTTCTACGAAAACTCTCGTGATTGGATTTTGATGAAAAGCTCCTTTCCAAATTCCTGAAATTTGATTCGGAATACGAATCTCTTCGATGAGGTTATTTTTGAAAACATAAGCATAAATAACACTTATTGAAGAAGGTATATCAACTTGTGTAATTTTATTATTAGCAAATGCCCACTTTCTTATTAGCCTTACTGAATTTGGAAATACGACCTCTTCAAGATGATTATTCATAAAGGCATTTTGTCCTATTTCTTTAATTGTGTTAGGCATATTAACTTTGGTTATGCTCTTGTCATAAAAAGCACTATTGCCTATACTGTAAACTGTGTAGTTATTACCTAAATCTGTTACCGTTTCAGGGATAGTAATTTCTTTATCTTCTCCTGAATATCCTTCCAAAATAACTTCATCTGAAAGGGTTTGAACACGAGTGGTTTGATTGTAATCAGTTATAATTTTATAGGTAAACCCATCTTTAGTAAAATTATTTCTTGGAGTAATCGTTAATTTTTGAGTAAGCTCTCTGCTTAAATAATCCCCATCCGATTCCACCATAACTTTAATGACAACGTCACCCAAAGATTCTGGATTTAAAACTTCATTGTTTTCTCCCGATAGCGATGCTTCAGCAGTGGTACCTTCTGAAACAATGGCATAAGTAATTCTACCTTTAGAATCGGTTGTTGCATTTAATGGAATATGCTCTGAAAATGCTATATTCTTACTTGAGAAAGAAACTCCTGGAATTATTTTTGGTAAATAAGGGGCCCAAGGACTATTCTTATATAGTTCTAAACCTCTGGACGGTACCTGTAATTTGAAATTTGCACTACTACTAAAGGTGTTGGAAGCAAATTCAGGAGGGTTTACATGTTCAAGAGTCACTTGGCTTAGTAGTGTATTCTGAAACGCATTTTCCCGTATTTTAAACACGTAATTAGGAATTGATATTTTTTCTATTTGTTTGTTTTTAAACGCATTGTCATCAATACTCACAACATAATATGAAATACCTAAATCTGTTACTTGTTTTGGAATAACTAGCTCTGTATCAGTACTGGTATAATCAAAAACATCAACAACATTATCTAGGGATCCGGACCATTTTTCTGATATTTTGTAGTGTACGCCTGCTTTTACAAATTCATTTCTACGTGTTAAGGTAATGACACTAGTCTTTTCTGCTTCTACGTAATCTCCACTAGCTGCAACCTTTGCTTTAACATGCAAGCTACCTAAGATTGTTGGCTGTAATACTTGGTTGTTTGTGCCAGAAAGACTTGCGGTTGTTGTACCCCCTTGCACTATCTCATAGGTAATAGTACCCCCAGAATTGGAAGTAGCATTTAAAGGAATCGTTTCTGAAAATGCAATACTAGTATCTTCAAAATTAATAGTAGGCCTTCCTTTTAGAAAATATTGATCCCATTCCGTATTATTTTTATATGCCGATAAGCTCCCTTCAGGGACTACAACAACTAAATTAGTTAGGTAAGAACTACCAAGTGAAGAAGATGTTATCGTAGGTGGGACTGTAGCGTGTGTTATGATTTTTTCTACACTATTGGCTGGAAATACCCGAGAATCCATTCTCTTCAAGGATTTTGGCAGCGTTACTTTAGTCAATTCATTATTTCCTAAAAACACATACTTTTCTATATCAGTTATATTTTCGGGTATTACTACCTCTGTAAATTTGTTACTGGAGAAAGTTGCTTCCTCTAAACTTGTAAGTGCATCAGGTAATATAATACTTGATAAACTATTTGTTGCAAAAGCGTTGTTTCCAATTGTAGTTACTGAATTTGGTAGTGCTATCGTTGTTAATTTATTACCTTCAAATGCAAAAGGTCCAATACTCAGTAAAGATTCGGGTAAGATAACTTTGGTCAATTCATTTCTACCAAAAGCATCTTCACCAATAGTAGAAACAGGAGCAGAAATAACTACTTCTTTTAAACCTTTCTCAAAAAACGCTTCTTTTTCAACGGCTGTTACAGCAAAATCACCCCCTAAATTGGATATATGTCCAGGGATAGTTATTTCTTTTTCATTAGCCGTATAGCCTGAAACTGACAATTCGTAAGGTGAATTTCCAGTTACTTTATACACAAAATCATTCTGCATAAACTCCGAACCAACTTGAGGTAGTATTTGCAAGGTGCTTGTTTTGCTATGAGTGACATAATCTCCTTTCTCTAAAACAGTTGCTTTAACTTTTACTGTACCAAAAGACGATGCTTCAAGTATTACATTTTCATTTCCATATAAACTGGCTGTTGCTGTCCCACCTTCCTCAATAGAGTAAACTATTTTACCGCCAGAATTAGACGTAGCATTTAGAGAAATGGGCTCATTTATTGTAAACTCTTCGTTTTGAAGATTGAAGGTAATGCTTGGTTTTATTTTAGGCTTTAGGTGTTTCCATGTGGCATGTTCTTTATAAGTGGCTATACTTTGTTGAGGAACAATAAGCGAAAAAGGAGGGTTGTTTTCAAAAGCTGTCGCATGTAGAGCAGGAGGTACAGTTTCCTCTACTGTAACCTCAGTGAGATTATTTCCATAAAAAGCTTCATATCCAATTTTCTTAATTGTGTTTGGAATAACAACTGTTTTTAGTCCTTTTTCTCTAAAACTCTTATCCATAATTTCACCAACAGGAACGTTAAACATATTAGGTAACAAATAATCAGGTGAGGGTAAAGAATCTGGAATGACTATATCTTTAGGGCCTTTGCCCCAATAGTCACGTATGCGATATTTTGTATTGGAACTGTTCGCATTATCTCGGCTATTACTAAAGATTGCGACGGCAAAAGAGAAAAAATCTCTATTAGTTTGAGCATTTGACTGACTAACCGACATAAATAAGAAAAGAATAAAGCAAAATTTAGGAAACTTCATTACGATAAATTTATAATTTAGAGGATAAATGTATCTTAGACGAGGGTATAAACGGAAGAATACCTAGCTAAATGTGTTTCAAAAAGTTTTTTTGACACAAGTCAGATCAGTTTTATTAAAATTTACCCCTTAAAATCCAATGAAAGCAATTAATTTTTAATTCACGTCAAAAAGATAAAATGCGTTGCTCTCTTAAATAGAAAGCATACGTTTTTAGGTTTTTTTAGTGCACTAAAACTTGGTTAGCTTTACTTTCATGAGGCGAATGCAAAGAAAAAACTGTTTAAAAAGAAGAACTAGTATACTCCCTTGGAGTTGTTTCTGTTTGTGCTTTAAACGCCCTATAAAAGGTAGTCGTGGACTTAAAACCACATTCAGAGGCTAGCGCTGCTATGGAATAATCGTCTAAATAACCTTCTTTAATTAGTTCTATGCTATTTTTCACTTTTAGCGTATTAATCCAAGCATTAAAATTTACATGCTTTGTTTTAATTAACTTGGACAGTTCTGTTTTATTAAGTCCTAATTTATTTGCAATGCCTACTAAATCATTTTCTGTTCCCTTAAAATAGTTCTGCTCATAAACTATAGCAGAAATTACATTGATATCTAGTTTTTCATTGTTGTTATCAACCGCTTTTTCATAAGGATTTAAATACTTTAGTTTTTGTAAAATTTTTTGATTCCAAAAAAGGTAAATGCTTAATATAAAAAAGGAACAAACCGTTAAAAACAAAGGGATGAATTGAAAAATAGACTCTGGTATAGAAGGTAAAAAATACTGAGAGGTAAAAACAGTAACCAGCAAGCTACTAAACAAAAAGGTCTGAATTCTCACAAAATTTATAAGCCACGCAAATAAGGTTCTTTGTGTTGTTTTTAATAAAACGCCATCTGCACTTTTTAGCAATAACCACTGGAGTACTATATATACTAGGGGCTGAAATATTCTTCCTAGATTATTTATTACTTCTGGAAACAAACCTATGTTATCTGACGGAATTAAACTTATATCATCTAAAACAAGGGCGATATAAGCACTTTTTGTTTCAAAATCTTGAAAATAAAAAGGTAAATAGCTAATTAAAAAAATAATAAAAGGAACTATATGAATCCAATCATTTCGTTGAAAAGCAACTTGTTTTTTTACAATAGATTTCACATGAAAATAAGCAGCTGGCAAAATTAAGTATGTTATAGGAGCTGCTATTTTATATAAAAAGGGGACGAAAAGGATGTATTTATATTTGATAAGCAAATAAAAACTGAAACAAATTGCGTTAAAAAAATAATACGCTGATAAAGACTTTGTATGAAGTGTAAAGTGTTTTGGAGTAAGCTTTATCCAAAGATAAGCAGCTATCAAAAAAGAAATTATAATGTTAATAAAATAAATTAAATCAAACACCATAAAAGCCAATTAAAATTTTTGCTACAAATGTGGGTGTGTAAATTAAACTCTGTCTGGTTTTTTCGTTCTGGAGGGGCTAGCCCCTCCAGAACGAAGTTTTAAATCCAATGGGATTCTATCTCCAAATATAATACTCTAATTTCTTAAATACACTTTTAGCTGTTTCTTAGTTTAAAAGAAAAATTATTTACCAATTAAAAACCACCCTCATTAAACTTAAAGGGTGGTTTTTGAAAAACTAAATTCAAATAGATTGTTGCTTTACATGCTTTGCCTGATTAACTCAATCTACTTCTTACCAGATATAAAAAATCAATTAACAGGGATGATATCTGCTATTTTCACCATTAGTTTCTTTTTTTCAATCAGTATTTATTTGTTTTGGAACCAAAATATATTACGAAAATTAAAGTACTTTTCATCAAACACGATGAATGGGACTCTTGAGGTCTGGAAAACCCTTGATTCAATAACTGAAAAAGTACATCAAGAGATGCTTTTTAAAACACCAGGGAATGGCTTAGAAAATATGGCTACACAGTTAGAAATGACTAAAAAAGAGTTGTCAAACTTGATTAACACAAAACACACCAGCTACAATGCATGGATCAATGAAATTAAAATCAATTACAGCATAAGTTTAATAGAAAACTCTTTCCTCTATGATTATTCTATTGAAACTTTGGCTAAAGAATGCGGCTTTAAATCTAAAACTACATTTTATAGAGCTTTTAAGGCTAGAACTGGTAAAACCCCTTCTGTTTATTTAAAAAACTATTTAAAAGAAAAAAGATAATTCAAAACTGAGCTAGCGTTGGAAACCCCATCATTATCGTTTGCTGAATTACCATCTTGAAAGACGGGACTTAATCCAGACTTACGGATATTTGGGAATATTACCAGTTTAAAAACCTCAAAAACTAAGCGTT
>Ga0102930_1000576_pt1 | contig 12165 bp, 9 predicted proteins | sample SalPon1_B_H2O_MG_FD_84514 | JGI IMG/M metagenome (GOLD analysis project Ga0102930, IMG submission 84514) | Salt pond water microbial communities from South San Francisco under conditions of wetland restoration - Salt Pond MetaG R1_B_H2O_MG | ecosystem: Environmental > Aquatic > Non-marine Saline... | reverse complement strand
TATCAAAACCTAATTCTTCTATTTGTTTTGCATAGATATGATTTACGTATTCCAAACCCTCAAAACCAGATTCTTTGGCCATTTCAGCAAACATGAAAGGATCTACACCTTCTTCATTGAATGTTCTGTGTAATGACCATTGAGCGAGTGATAATTTGAAAAATGGCTCTTGCGCTACATCTTTAGCAGTATCTGAACTTTCTGTCTTTTTAGCTTCCTTGCAAGACGTTGATAAAATTAATAAGGCTAAGACCAATGTCATATTGATCAGTTTTGTTGTCATTGATTTCATGTGTGAAAATTTTTAAAGTTAAAATATTTAGACGTTATTAATTTATTTTCGTCAATCCCATTATAAATAAAGCTTAATGATTTTTTAACAAGTCATCTTACTATAAAATATTTCAATGTTAAATAATTAACCATTGCAAACTAAATAAATTTAAAAATAAATACTTAGTTTTACTTAATTATTATTTTAAAATATTGTTCACACTAAAATTATATGGATAAGATTACAACAGAATCAAATAGCATGACTTATGACGCAATCGTTGTAGGGACAGGAATTTCTGGTGGCTGGGCCGCTAAAGAATTATGTGAAAAAGGATTGAAAACACTTGTACTGGAGCGTGGCAAAATGGTGAAACATATTGAAGATTATCCTACTGCCCATAAAGACCCTTGGGACCTCCCCAACGGTGACGTCCCTACTCAAGAAATCATTGATAGAAAGCCTAAACAACACAGAGCTGGCTACCTTACTAAACCAAGTGTAGAACATTTTTTTGTGGATGATGTGAAACACCCTTATAACGAGAACAAACGTTTCGATTGGATAAGAGGATACCATGTAGGTGGCAGGTCCATCATGTGGGGAAGACAAAGCTATAGGCTAAGTGATGTAGATTTTGAGGCCAACAAAAAAGAAGGTATTGCTGTAGATTGGCCTATAAGGTATAAAGATATTGAACCTTGGTACGATAAGGTAGAAGAATTCATAGGGGTAAGTGGAGAAAATCTAGGTATAAAGCAACTCCCTGACCAAAAGTTGCTTAAACCAATGAATCTAAACTGTGTAGAAGAACAACTGAAATTAAAATTATCTGAAAACTTTGATGACGGAAGACTACTCACCATAGGAAGAGCAGCACATATCACAGAAGGTACTAAACCTGGTCTAGGTAGAGGGTCCTGCCAATATAGAAACCGTTGTGCCAGAGGCTGTCCTTATGGTGCTTATTTCAGCAGTAACTCTTCTACTCTGCCTACAGCTGAGGCTACTGGTAATATGACATTAAGACCTCACTCTATTGTTCACGAGGTTATTTATGATGAAGCTCAAAAGAAGGCCACAGGTGTAAAAGTAATAGATGCAGAAACCAAAGAAACTCACATCTATAAAGCTAAAATCATATTTTTATGCGCCTCAGCCATAGCGTCAGCATCCATTCTTTTACAATCTAAATCTAAACGTTTCCCAAACGGATTGGGTAATGATAGTGGGGAACTGGGCAGAAATATAATGGATCATCACTTTCATGTAGGAGCAAGTGCAAAAGCTAATGGTTTTGAAGATAAAATAAACAAAGGGAGACGTCCTAATGGCATCTACATACCTCGATTTAGAAATCTAGGTGGCAAAACCGATATGAAAACCTTCAAAAGAGGGTATGGATACCAAGGTGGTGCTAGCAGATCTAGCATTTCTGAAATGGTTGCCGAACTCAAATATGGCCCAGAGCTCAAAAAAGCCATCCTGAAGCCTGGAGAATGGAGCATTGGCCTCATAGCATTTGGAGAAACTTTACCAAACCATGATAACAAAATGTATCTGGACTATGACAAGCTGGATGAATGGGGACTACCCACGGTTACTTTTGATGCAGAATTTGGTGAAAATGAATATGCAATGCGTGTGGATATGCAAGAACAAGCGGTGAAAATGCTTGAAGCTGCTGGCTTTGATAATGTGCAGGGCTATGATGTAAAATCTAATATAGCTTTAGGCTTAGGAATTCATGAGATGGGCACTGCCAGAATGGGAAGAGACCCTAAAACTTCTGTTCTGAATGAATATAACCAGATCCATGAATGTAAAAATGTGTATGTAACCGATGGCTCCTTTATGACGTCTGCTGGTTGCCAAAACCCATCCTTAACCTACATGGCCTTCACCGCCAGAGCTGCTCATCATGCAGCAGAAGAATTCAAAAAAAATAATGCTTAATTTTTAATCATGAAAAGAAGAGAAGCTTTAAAAAATATAGGATTTGCAACGGGTTTTTTTGTTTTTACCCCTACAGTTTTAAGCATGCTACAAAGCTGCGAAAGTGATAGAAAAACGTGGACACCACAATTCTTTACTTTGGAACAAGGCGTTGTCCTAACTGGAATAGTGGACACTATCCTTCCCAAAACTGACAATCTACCTTCTGCCTCAGACATTAATGTGCCAGAATTTATAGATAAATATGTTAATGAAGTGATGGATAATGAAGCTAAAGAAGATATTAAAATGGCTTTTGGACATATCATTTCTATACTAAAATCCAATACAGCTGAGGCTGTGGAAGATTTAACACAAGATGATTATAAAACCTTACTTGATGAGCATCTAAAATTAAACAACGAAATAGATCCACAAAAACTTGATAATAATGAAAAACTTAGACTAACCAATTCTGATTTTCTAAATCAAATCAAAGCCATGACAATTAAAGCTTATTTGACTACAGAGCAAATTGGTGAGGAGGTACTAGTCTATGAGCCTATACCTACAAAATATTATTGTGGAGATTTACAAGAATTAACAAGTGGAAAATCTTATTCCTTATAGTATGAAGTCAATCCTAAATTTATTTTTCATAACAGCATTATTTTTTTTAAGCTGTAAAGAAAAAAAGACTGAAGCTGAACAAAATACACCTGAAACAGTTTCAAAAACTGAATGGAAATCGCTTTTTGATGGTGAAACTTTAGAGGGCTGGACGCCTAAAATCCGAGGATATGCATTGAATGATAATTATAACAACACCTTCAAAGTTGAAAATGGTCACATCAAAGTTTCTTATGAAAACTATGATAACTTTGATGAGCAGTATGGGCATTTATTTTATAACACTCCATTTTCTAATTATAGACTAAGACTTGAATATAGATTCATAGGAGAACAAGTAGAAGGTGGCGCAGACTGGGCTTTGAAGAATAGTGGCATTATGATACACAGCCAATCTCCAGAGTCTATGCTCATAGATCAAAATTTCCCTCTGTCTATTGAAGTACAACTCCTTGGAGGTGTGAGTGAAGACGAGCCTAGACCAACCTGCAATTTATGTACCCCAGCCACAAATGTTGATATAGATGGCGAATTATACACAACGCACTGCATCAATTCTACTAGCGAAACTTATTATGATGACCAATGGGTAACTGCCGAAGTGGAAGTGAAAGGAGACTCCATAACACATTTCATCAATGGAAAAAAAGTGTTAGACTACAGTAAGCCTGTAATTGGTGGCGAGTTTTTGGATGAAACCTCAGAAGAAATTCAAGCTAAAGATGGTACAGCCTTAACGGAGGGTTACATTTCACTACAAAGCGAAAGCCACCCTGTAGAGTTTAGAGCTATTGAAATTATGGAGTATTAACAACTCTGCCCACGTTTTTAGACTTGAATTCTGAAAATTTATTCTTATTTATTGAATTCAAACCCTATTACAAACTAAGAATTAAGTTATATTTAACTTCAATTAGCATTAGCTTTTATTACATTTATAATATCATCTTTTTGCAGTACACCACTTTGTCTCCACTTCTGCTCACCGTTGGCAAAAAGCATCATGGTAGGCACCCCTCTTACTTGATACTTAGCCGCCAGAAGTTCATTTTTATCAACGTCTATTTTTATAATTTTTATGGATTCCCCAAGTTCTGTCTTTACTTCTTTTAGAATAGGAGAGAGCATTTTGCAAGGACCACACCAATCAGCATAAAAATCTATAAGCACTGGAGTTTCACTTTGAATAATTTGACTAAAGTTTTGACTCATTTTTACTAGTATTTAAAGTAAATGTTATGTCATCAAAAATAAAAAATCTAAGGGGAGCAGCACTCTTTTTAAGGAAAGGTTTAATTGATTTTGATCAGTTTTTATAAAAGTTTCAGAATAATAGAAACCACTAATGTTGGATCATTTTCCACTCAACTGATTCCAAGCCCAAATTTGTGCTTCTTTGTACGTTGAAAATACTTCATAAGGAACGGGCTGTTTTTGGATAAGGAAAATCATTTTTAAGACCCATTGAATTGTTTTATTAGGAATGACATAGGCTGTTCCTAGACAATAATCTTGCATCAATTTTGTATTGTTTTTCAACCACTCAGCTTGGAGCTTTTGATGATTGAACTTTGGCACAACAGCCTCTGAAGCATCAAAAATAAATACCAGTTTCTGCTGTGCTAAGTAACAATCCTCAAGTTCTTTAAGATAAGCTTTAAAGTTAATATTTGTTCCCTTTTCACCGGTGAATGTCACGGTGATAAGAGGAAACGATGTCTGGTCAACTTTAGCGTATGTGGTCGTTTTCAAAATTTTTATTCAAAAATAAAATAAGTTTCTAAACTTCTAAGCTTAAAAAAGAATCATTTTTAGAAGGAAGCTCCGTGGATCCCATCAAATATCTATCGACCTGCCTAGCTGCTTCACGACCTTCAGAAATAGCCCAAACCACCAAAGACTGACCTCTACGCGCATCGCCCGCTGCAAAAATAGATTCAACATTAGTTTGATAGTCTTTAGCAGAAACAGTTCCAGAATTAGTTTTTGTGACGCCAAGATGGTCTAGCAGAGGGCTTTCTGGTTGAGTAAATCCTACAGCTAGCAAAGCCAGTTCACATGGAATGAGTCGCTCAGTACCTTCAATTTCTTTCATCTGCTGTCTCCCTCCTTGGTTCACCCATTCAATATCTACAAGTTTGACGTGAGTTAACTCTCCACTCTCATTACCAATAAATTCTTTGGTAAGAATACTCCACTGGCGCTCACCACCTTCCTCATGAGATGAGGAAGTGCGCAAGGTCATAGGCCACATAGGCCATGGATCACTTTCACCTCTTTTAGCTTGGGGCTTAGGCATCAACTCTAGCTGAACAACGGATGCAGCACCTTGCCTGTGGGAAGTTCCTATACAATCTGAACCGGTATCTCCTCCACCCAATACTACTACATTTTTGCCTTTAGCGGTTAGCTTTTTCTCAATCTGTTCTCCATCTACTTCTTTGTTTTGTAATGTTAAAAAATCCATAGCAAAGTGAATACCTTTTAGATCTCTTCCTGGTATGGGAAGATTTCTAGGCACTGTAGAACCAGTACACACTACAATAGAATCAAATTCATCTTTCAACATCTCAGGATTAATGGATTTACCCACTTCAGCGTTTACTTTAAAGTGAACACCTTCATCATCCATAATCTGAATTCTACGATCTACTACCCACTTTTCAAGTTTAAAATCTGGAATACCATACCTAAGAAGCCCTCCTACTTTAGATTCTCTTTCAAAAACAGTTACCCAATGGCCTGCTTTATTCAATTGGTCTGCTGCGGCAAGTCCAGCTGGCCCAGAACCGATTACGGCTATTTTCTTGCCTGTCCTTTGTTTAGGGGGGTGTGCTGTGATGTAGCCAAGTTCATGTGCTTTTTCTGCTATGGTCTTTTCGATGTGCTCAATAGCAACTGGTGGTTTGTTGATGCCTAGAACGCAACTTGCTTCACATGGTGCAGGGCATATTCTACCCGTGAACTCAGGAAAATTATTTGTAGAGTACAAAATAGAAACGGCCTCTTTCCAGTCTTCATCATGCACTGCTGCATTAAATTCTGGAATAATATTACCTAGTGGGCAACCAGAATGACAAAAAGGCACACCACAATCCATACACCTAGACGCCTGAGTTTTTGTTTTATCCTCTGGGAAAGGTTCATAAATTTCTTTAAAGTCACCTACTCTATCTTTTGGAGGTCGTTCTGAAGGTAATTCTCTATCATATTTCAAAAATCCATCATGTTGTCCCATTATGCTACTATTTTTTGTTCTTGTTCTTTTTGCTTTTTCTCTTCTAAAATTCGCTTATAATCGTGAGGAATAATTTTGATAAATTGAGCTTTTAACTCTTCAAAATGACTCAAAACATGTTCAGCTTTAGTACTGCCTGTTGTTTCCTTATGATTCTCTAGCAAATTTTTTAGCTCTTTAAAATCCTCGTCAGATGGTGTTTCTAGCCCAACCATCGCCTTATTGCAGTTGGACTCAAAAGTTTTATTTTCATCAAAAACATAAGCAATACCACCACTCATTCCTGCCGCAAAATTCTTGCCTGTTTCTCCAAGGACTACAACTTTTCCGCCTGTCATATATTCGCAAGCATGGTCTCCTACACCTTCTACAACAGCACTCACTCCAGAATTTCTTACAGCAAAACGCTCACCAGCCATTCCATTGATATAGGCTACTCCTGATGTAGCTCCGTAGAAAGCTACATTACCAATGATGATATTTTCTTCGGAATTGAATGTAGAATTTTTTGGCGGATAGATGATTAGCTTTCCACCAGATAAGCCTTTGCCAAAATAATCATTGGACTCCCCCTCTATCTCGAAGGTTACCCCTTTTGCTAAAAAGGAAGCAAAACTTTGACCAGCAGAACCATCAAATTTATAATGAATTGTACCTTCAGGTAGGCCGTCTGCTTTAAAGTGTTTACTGATTTCATTAGATAGTAAAGCCCCTGTTGCGCGATCTATATTTCGGATAGGATATGATTTCTTAACAGGTGTGCCGTTTTTTAATGCGGGAGATGCATCTTCTAGAAGTTTCCAGTCCAGCACCTCATCGATGTCATGGTCTTGTTCTATTTGTTTAAACACACCTACTTGCTCTCCAATATGCTCTTGATATAATATTGGACTTAAGTCTAAGTCTTTTAACTTCCAAAATGGGACTTCTTTCCTCACTTTCATGACTTCAGAATGCCCTACCATTTCACTCACTGTCCTAAAGCCAAGTTGTGCCATAATCTCTCTCAAATCTTCAGCTAAAAATTTAAAATAATTCACCACGTGATCAGGATTCCCAGTAAATAATTTTCTTAGTTCTGGATTTTGCGTAGCTACTCCAACCGGGCAAGTATTGGTATGGCATTTTCTCATCATAATACAGCCTTCCACAATTAAAGCACCTGTGGATATTCCCCATTCTTCAGCTCCTAAGAGGGTAGCAATTGCTAGATCTCTACCTGTTCTTAACTGTCCATCAGCTTGCACAGTTATTCTGCTTCGCAAATTGTTTTTTACCAATGTTTGGTGAGCTTCAGAAAGTCCGAGCTCCCATGGCAGGCCTGCATGCCTTATGGAGCTGAGAGGGGATGCTCCCGTACCTCCATCTGCACCTGAAATCAAAACAACATCCGCATTAGCTTTTGAAACTCCAGCGGCTACAGTTCCTACTCCAGCTTGTGAGACTAGTTTTACGTTTATTCTTGCCTTTCTGTTGGCATTTTTAAGGTCGAAAATAAGCTGTGCTAAATCTTCAATAGAATAGATATCATGATGAGGAGGCGGAGATATCAAACCTACGCCAGGTGTAGAATGTCTTACCCTGCCTATCCAGTCATCAACTTTATGGCCGGGCAATTGTCCACCCTCACCAGGTTTAGCGCCTTGTGCCATTTTGATCTGAAGCTCTTCTGCGTTAGTAAGGTAATAACTTGTGACGCCAAAACGCCCAGAAGCGACTTGCTTTATTGCAGAACGCTCCCAGTCTCCGTTAGGTTTTACTTCAAATCTTACTTCGTCTTCGCCACCTTCGCCACTATTACTCTTTGCTCCTATCCTATTCATAGCTATAGCTAGGGTGGAATGTGCCTCATGAGAGATAGACCCGAAAGACATGGCGCCTGTGGCAAATCTCTTCATGATATCCTCTGCTGGTTCTACTTCGGATATTGGTATAGGTGTTCTTTTCTTAAATTCAAATAAGCCCCTTAGTGTTAAGGTGTCCTTGACTTGATCATTTACGGTCTGGGCAAATTTTTTGTATAAAGAGAAATTGTCTGTTTTGGTAGAGTGTTGAAGCAGATGGATAGTTTGAGGATTAAACAAATGTTTTTCACCTCTTTGTTTCCACTGATAGACACCACCTACTTCCAGGTTGGTTTTGACATCTTCATTTTCTGGAAAGGCTTTGTGATGTCTTACTAATACTTCACGTGCTAATCCATCAAAGTCCACACCTTCTATTCTGGAAATTGTGCCTTTAAAACATTTTTCAATCACTGTGGTATGTAATCCTAAAGCTTCAAAAATTTGTGCACTTTGGTAGGATTGTAATGTGCTGATTCCCATTTTAGATAGAATCTTCAGCAAACCATAACCTATAGCTTTTTGATAATTTGCAAGTGCATCTTCAAGAGATAGTTCTGGATCTAATTTTCCATCTTCATGCAGGTGAACTATAGAGTGGAGCGCTAGATAAGGATGCACACCGCTAGCTCCATAGCCAATGAGTGTGGCATAATGATGTGTTTCTCTCACATCTCCTGCCTGTACTATGATTCCTATTTTAGTTCTTAAATTCAATTTAACTAAATGGTGATGAATAGCACCGGTAGATAGTAGGGAAGGAATTGGTGCTTTTGTTTCATCTAATGTTTTATCTGTTAAGATTAAAACTTTCTTACCAGAATTCACAGCTTCTTCTGCGGCCTTACAAGCCTTATCAATACCACGCTCTAGGGCACCAGAGGTTCCATCTGCATCAAACACACAATGGATAAATTCATAATCAAATCCTTTATCCTTTAGGTTTTTGAATTTTTCAATATCCCCTTCGAGCAATACAGGTTGAGAAATATGAATCTGCTTTGTATGTAATTCTGATTCCTCTAATATATTTAAACTTTCTCCTACCCTTGTAAAAAGAGACATCACCATACGTTCTCTGATAGGATCTATAGGAGGGTTACTTACTTGTGCAAAAAGTTGCTTGAAATAATTAGCTACATGTTGACTTTGCTTACTCAAAATAGCTAAAGGCGTATCTGCTCCCATAGAGCCTACAGGTTCTGTAGCTCTCTCTGCCATGTCGGACAAAATGACCTTGAGTTCTTCTGAGGTATAGCCAAATGCATTTTGAAGTTGTAGTAGTTTTTCGCTAGACAATACTTCTTTTTGAAATTCGGGAACAGGCTGAAGTCTCAACTTGATTCGCTGGTTGACAATCCATTGTTGGTATGGCTTGTCTTTTACTATTTTATTTTTTATTTCTTCATCATAAAGGACTCTATTTTCATTCAGATCTGCCAAAATCATTCGGCCAGGCTGGAGTCTTCCTTTTTTTATGATGTCTGAAGAAGCTACGGGGAGTGCTCCAGCTTCAGAAGAAATAATAAGTCTATTTGTAGAGGTGATGCAATACCTGGAAGGTCTTAACCCGTTTCTATCTAAGGTAGCCCCTACTCTAGTTCCATCTGTGAAAATAAGCGCTGCAGGTCCATCCCATGGCTCCATCATGGAGGCGTGGTATTTGTAGAAGGCTTTTCGTTCTAGATCTATAGATTTATTGTCCTGCCAGGCTTCTGGTACTAGCATCATCATAACGTGCTCTAGTGGTCTACCATCAAGAACTAGCATTTCCACAAGGCTGTCGAGATTAGCAGAGTCTGAGTGCTCAGGATTTGTTACAGGCAATAATCTTGAAAGATCTTCGTCAGAAAAAACTGTAGATTTAAAGTTAGCTTCTTTCGATTTCATCTTAGTTACATTACCACGAATGGTATTAATTTCTCCATTATGTGCTATAAAATGAAATGGCTGGGCTAGCTTCCAATTTGGAAATGTATTGGTAGAGAATCTGGAATGGATAATGGCAAAGGCTGATTTGAAATTTGGATTTCTTAAATCATCAAAATAAAGTCTAAGTTGATTAGTCCTTAACTGTCCTTTATAAACAATTGTATTTGTGGACATACTACACACATAAAAGGCCTTATTATTTCCCTTTACAGTTTTACTAATCTGGTGTGTTGAATAGTTTCTAAAAACAAATAACTTTCTTTCAAGTTCTTCAACAGACATTTTGCTTTTAGGCTGAATCAGAACCTGCTCTATACTAGGCTCTACAGGAATAGCCCCAACACCAGGCACCTTAGAATCTACTGGAACTTGGCGATAACCTAAAATCTCTAAATCTAACTCATGGGCATGTTGAGATAGAATCTCTTTACACTGCTTGGCTATGCTGTTTGCTTTCGGGAAAAATAACATCCCAACACCTACGGGTTTTTTAGAATCTATATTGACCTCAGCATCTAGTGCTATTTGGTTTATAAACTCACTGTCTATTTGAATAAGGATTCCTGCTCCATCTCCAGTTTCAGGATTTGCTCCAGTACCACCTCGGTGTTCCATATTTTCCAACATGGTAAGTGCATCACCGATTAGTTGGTGTTCTTTTTTGCCATCAATATTTATGACTGTTCCTATGCCACAAGCGTCATGCTCAAAGCTTTTATCGTACATTGATTCTCTATTCATAAGTAAATAAGTATCTACGGTTCTTAGAATTAATTCATAAAAATAGTTAATTACCAACAAATAAATCAGCTCTAGTCTATAAATTAATGATTTTTTCTGTTAAAATAGAGCTTTTCTAAATCGAAATCGATGTAGTGAATAGTAATTGTCTTGAAATGATGAACACGGTAGGTGGAAATTATAACAGTGTTTAAAGGTTTTTCTTAAAGGTATGAATTATTCAAATCGAAAGTGCCAAACCTGTACAAATAATTCCTTATCATTTATTTTACTTTAAAATTTTAACAATTAGTCATACACCTTTAGCAATAGATAAAAAGACGCATTAGTGGCACTGCAAAGTAGAGGTTGCTTGAGGCTGAGCGGGTTTTGGGGAAACATAAGGAATACCGAGACCAAGACCTCTTAGAATAAACAAAACACCAACAATTGCAATTGCGTAGGGAATAAGCCGACGGGGATTAAACTTTAGAACAGATGAAATCCAACCCTTAGCATAAATTATAACGCTCATAAGCGGTATAGTGCCTAGTCCGAAAAAGACCATGTATAGTGCGCTATCTGTCACCCCTGGTATGGCAATAGCACCAAAGACAGCCATATACACCAGCCCGCAGGGCAATAATCCATTTAAGAAGCCTAAATAAAAGAACGTATCAAGCTCCTTTTTTTTGAGAGACCCCCCAAGCTCAGATTTGAGTTTACCTACCCATTTATAAAGAGGTTGACTCATCTTCAACTGACCCAAAATAGATTCAGAAAAAAGAAGAGAAGAAAGCATCACTACTCCAATAATGATAGAGACCTGCTGCTGAACTCCAAAAAGAGCAAAGCTTTCTCCGATGAGACCAAACACTAATCCTATAAGCGCGTAAGTAATGACTCTACCCAGGTGATATAAGGACACCTGAAAGGCTTTTCTCCAAAGATTTTGCTGATCTACAGGCAGTACAAGAGCAATAGGACCACACATCCCCACGCAGTGAAAACTCCCTAATAAACCAATTATAAATGCTGTCCATAACATCTAAATCCTTATTTCTTGTTGAACAAAATAGTCTTCACCCTTATGGTTAAATTTAAGATTGACCTCCCATTTTCCATCTTGTAATAATGAGCGTGGCACCAAAAATGTTTTATCGTCTAGCTTGAGCTGTACTGTAAAATCTAGTGCTTTATCTGATGGTCTGTATAGATATACTTCGCCTTTTATTTGAGAAATATCAAATTCTGGAGGGAAAATAACCAGAAGTCCTTGTGGTGTAATCTCGACTTCTACTTGATGTTTGAGGTCTGCAGCCTTTTGAGCTGAGTCTAAATCATCTTGAAAGGTGAGCTCTTTTTGGTAATAGGACTCTACAACCAAATCATGCTCCAATGCTTTATCTGAAAGCATTTGCACCACCATAAACATGATGAAACCAATGAAAAGTACAAATGCAATAACGATGGATGTTCCCCAATTTAATTTCATAATTATATTATCTAAATGTTCGTGGCCCCATGAAGTTGGTCTTCGCTCTATCTATAATCCGGTCTTTGCTATACACTTCAATTTCGATTTTATTTTT
>Ga0102930_1000575_pt1 | contig 12183 bp, 16 predicted proteins | sample SalPon1_B_H2O_MG_FD_84514 | JGI IMG/M metagenome (GOLD analysis project Ga0102930, IMG submission 84514) | Salt pond water microbial communities from South San Francisco under conditions of wetland restoration - Salt Pond MetaG R1_B_H2O_MG | ecosystem: Environmental > Aquatic > Non-marine Saline... | reverse complement strand
CTGCGCGTCGACCACCGCTCGGCGAAGCCCAGCAGGCGGGCATCCACGGTGCCCAGCTGTTCTTGAAATGCCATACAAATCACCGAGGCCATATCGTCATAAACATCGGTGTCCACAGAGGAGGCCCAAAGCAGTCCAATACGGAATAATGAAGTCACTACATTCGACTGTAGTATCATATGACACACCTTGACGGACCGGATACACAGCCGACACGCCGTCGACTCCTTGCTGCTGGAGCCGGTGCCCTGGCTGTTGGACTCGCAGGATGCAGCGGACAGGAGACCCCGACTGCCACGGAGACCTCGACTACCACCCCGTCGATCCAGTTCACCGGCCCACAGGCCGCTGCGATGACCCTCCCGGCACGGGTGCTCGCTGCATCGCAGACGGGGTCCGACAGCGGGGGTGTCGAGGTGGAGTACCAGCCACCGCCGGCGATCCAGCAGGCGATCGCAGCGGAGGCCATCGAGTCGGGCACGTTCCCACCGGTCGCCGGCGCACGGTTGCACGGGGAGGGAAAACCGGGCATCCGGCTTCTCGCCCCGCTGGCGCGATCGTTCAACTCGATCCTCGTCAGAAGGGGGTCAGGAGTCTCGGGTATCGAGGACCTTGCGGATGTCACCTTGGGGACGATGCCACGCTCCTCGGCCCCCTGGACGAGCTGGGCGGTGCTCGCAGAGGAAGAGGGTCTGGACCACACCGCGTTCGATTATCGATTCGGACCGCCTGCGGTGCTGTTCGGTGCAGCCATGCAAGGCGACCTCGATGCGTTGATCGGCGTCGAGCCCTTCAGTTCGCGGCTGTTGCTGACAGATGAGTTCGAGGAGATTTACGTGTTCAGTGACCGGTGGGCTGAGCTCACAGGCTCGCCGCTGCCGCTGGTGGAGGTGGCGACCTACCAGACGACGATCGATGCGAAGCCAGCGGCGGTCGCCGCACTCATCGAGGGCCTGCTCGCGGCCAACGCGGAGATCTCCGCCGATCCACTGGGGACGATCCGCCGCTTCCGGGAGAACCTCGGGCTGCAGGAGACGGCGCAGTACGAGTTCGTCGCAGAGCGGATCGGTGACATCTACCCCGGATCCTTCGATGAGGCGCTGCGCGAGGGAGGCAGGGAGCTCATCGCGCGTGGGGTCACCGCCGGTGTGCTCGATGCCGACCCCGCAGACCGCATCTTCGTCGATCCCCGGACGCTGTAGTCCCGACCGATGCGACCTGTCCGTGTGGTGACGACCGCGGTCGCCCTGCTGCTGCTGCTGGCGGTCTGGGCTGGTATCACCGCCTTCGCGGGGTCGTTCGCATTCCCCGGTCCCCTCACCGTCGCGGCCGCGGCGCGGGTGATCATCCTTGAGGGGGGATTCCCGTCCGCCGTTGCGACGACGCTCTCCCGGGTGGTGCTTTCGTTCGTGATCGGCTTCGCGATCGCCGTCACGGCAGGCTTGCTCATGGGTCGATCGGTCACCGGTGAGCGCTTGCTCGAGCCGTTCATCATCATCGGCCTCTCCACACCAGCGGTCGCGGTGACCGTGCTCATGTTGATGATCCTCGGGATGAACACGACGGCTGCCGTGGCGACGATCGTCTTCGTGATCACCCCACTCATGGTCCAGACCATCTGGCAGGGTACCAAGGCCGTTGATGCGGAGCTGCTGGAGATGGCACGGGTGTTCGATGTCCCGATGACGACCCAACTCAGAGAGGTGTTCTTGCCCCAGATCACCCCCCACCTGTTCGCGGCCGTCCGTGTCGGATTGGGTGCTGCGTGGAAGGTCGTCGTGATCGCTGAGTTCTTCGCGCTGGGCTCTGGTGTCGGCGCACGCATCAACGAGGCGTTCGAGCTGTTCTCACTGGCTGACGTCATGGCGTGGACGATCACCTTCGTCGCACTCATGGCCGTGATCGAGTTCCTGCTGCTGAAGCCGCTCGAGCGGTGGGTGTTCCGGTGGCGCGACTCCCCACAGCGCCAGCAGGGTCAGCCGGGGATCTGACCCGCGAGTCCGAGCGCCGAGCGGAGCTCGTCGGTGACGGCCGCGGCACTGTCCGTCGCCCCCGTCTCGACCGTCGTCGCCACGCTGGCGGGGCTCCCCGCGAGGACCGTGACCCGATCTGCGAGGGTGATCGCTTCGGTGATATCATGCGTCACCAGCACGCCTGCCCTGGCGGCATCGCGCCATCGCTCGGTGAACTCCGCACGGAGCTGTGTCGCGGTCAGTGCATCAAGGTTCGCGAACGGTTCATCCAACAGCAGCACATCAGGCTCGACCAGCAGCGCGCGGGCGAAGGCCACCCGCTGTGCCATCCCGCCCGACAGCTGCTGTGGATACTGATCTGCCGCATCGGTCAGCTGTGTCAACCGCATCACCTCGGCGATCCGGTCATCGACGTCCATGGGGGCGATGGAGAGCCCCTTCGCCGCGAACCCGATATTGTGTCTGACGGTGCGCCATGGCAGTAACCTGGGCTTCTGGAAGACGCTCGCCACCCGCGCGTCCTCCGCGATGGCGACCGTCCCACCCGTGGGGTCGACCAATCCGGCGATGATCCGCAGCAGTGTCGTCTTCCCGCACCCGGAGGGCCCGAGGATGGCATGCAGCTCACCGGCTCCCACCGTGAGGGAGACACTGTCCAGGACGGGCAGTGACCGCTCCTCTGTGGTGAACGTGTGTGACACCGCAGACAGCGCGATCGGCGGGCTCACGACTCATCCTCCTCTGCGAGCACCTCGTAGTAGCCATCGCCATACAGCCGCCACTCCACATAGCCACACGTCTCCCTCGTGCAGACGAACTGCTCACCACGGTGCTGGTCGCCGGGGATCTCCCCCTGGGACAACAGCGGGGCGCCACAGCCGCCGCAGATGTCTTTCCGGACCCTGATCGCCTCCCGGTCGACGTCGCGCATCGGCTGCAATCGGTCGGGATCGCCCGCCATGGCTCAGCAGATGCGGGGATGCGGCTCGCTCGCGGGCTCACGCAGAAATCGCCTGCCGATGCCGGTGTCGACGATGACGTGGCCGGTGTGGTCCTCGATGGCTTTCCCGATCGCAGCGGCGTCCTCGCCCTTCGGGTGCGCACGCAGCACCTCGAGAGCCTTCGCGGCTGCGGTCGGGGCGACCCCGACGAGCGCGATGCCCTCATTGGCGATCTGCAGCGGGTCCAGCCCCAGCATCTCACCGGCCCCCTTCACGTCGCTCGAGATGGGGATCCGCTCCTCCCGCAGCTCGATTCCCACCTCGCTCTTGCGGGCGATCTCGTTGAGCGACCCGGCAACGCCCATGCGTGTGGGATCCTTCAGCACGTGGACGTCCGCCCCGCAGGCGTCGATCAGGCTCGCGATGAGGTCATTGATGGGTCGGACATCCGACCGCAGGTCGGCGCCGAACTCGATCCCCTCACGGGCGGCAAGCAGTGAGATGCCGTGACTGCCCACCTGCCCGGTGACGAGGATCACATCATCCACCTCCAGGTGCACATCGGGGGTGATCTGCTCGGCGACACCAACGCCCGTCGTGTTGATGACCACCCCGTCGAGCTCACCCTTGCCCATCACCTTGGTATCCCCGCTGACGATCGGTGCATCTGCCTCCGCACACGCGTCATGCATGGATGCCGCGATGCGCTCGAGGTCCGCGATCGGATAGTTCGCCTCGACGATCACCCCGCTCGTCAGCCCGAGCACATCCGTCGCGCCCATCATGGCGAGGTCGTTCACCGTGCCGGAGATGGCCAGCCGACCGATGTCCCCACCCCGGAAGAAGGCGGGCTGGATCACGTGGCTGTCGGTGGTGATGACGAGATGCTGGTCGCCCACGGGGATCACCGCACCATCGTCCATCGCATCCAACCCCACCGTCAGCTCTGCGACATCCACATGGCCGCCGGCGAGCACATCTCCCACGAGTTGACGCGTCGCCTTCCCTCCTGCACCGTGTGCGAGCCCCACACGCGGGATGTCCCCGTCGGCACCCTCAGCGGGAGAGCTCATAGGTTGGGTTGGCCACCGTACTCATGCCAGATCTTGCATGTCCCCTCACTCGAGACCATGCACGCACCCACGGGACTCTCCGGGGTGCACTCCTCACCGAACATCGGGCAGTCGGTCGGGTTGGCCTTGCCCGCCATGATGTCTCCACAGATGCACGCGTCGGTGAGCTTGCCCGCCGGTCCACGGAGGTAGTCGGTCTCGATATCGAAGCGCGCGCGGGCATCGTACTGCTCGTACTCCTCCCGGAAGACCAGGTTCGCATCCGGAATCTCCGCGATCCCCCGCCACTCGCCGCTGCGCGTCTCGAAGACCTCCCACAGCTGCTCCTGTGCGACGACGTTCCCCTCTGTCGTCACGCACCGTGGATACGCGTTGACGACCTCGACCTCCTCATCGATGATCATCTCCACGAGCTTCGTCAGCCCCGCGAGGATGTCGAGCGGCTCGAATCCGCCGACGACGATCGGCAGCCCGTGGTCCTCGGCGATCTCGGTGAAGATGCCCGAGCCGGTGATGATCGCGGCATTCCCGGCGGCCAGATAGCCCTGGATGTCGGTGTCGGGCATCTGTGCGACGAGGTCCATCGCTGGTGGGACGTACTTGTGCGATGAGAGCACCGAGTAGTTCGCCGGTGGATCATCCATGATCACCGCTGCGGTGGGGGCGGCGGTGGTCTCGAACCCCGTCGCGAAGAACACCACCTCCTTGTCGGGCTCCTCTGCGGCGATCTGTGCTGCCGCCGCTGCACTGTATGCGACACGGACGTCCGCACCCGCCGCCTTCGCATCGTCAAGCGAGCGTGAGCTCCCGGGGACGCGCAGCATGTCCCCGTAGGTGACGATGACCTTGCCCGACTCTGCCAGCGCCACCGCCTCATCGACCTCGGGCATGTCGGTGATGCACACCGGGCACCCGGGGCCCATGATCAGCCGCACCTCGTCCGGGAGCATCGAACGGATGCCGAACTTCGCGATGGACTGCTCATGACTCCCACAGACGTGCATGATCGTCGCCGGTGGGTCCGGCAGCTGCTTCGCAACCTCCTCGAGCCGCGCTGCGATCGCCCTCGCCTTCTCACCATCGCGGAACTCCAGGTCGTTCGCCGGCGGTCGCGCCTCCGTCGACTCAGACATTGATATCCAACTCCGCCAGCAGGTCCTCCGCATCCTGCGCGTTCGCCTGTGGCTCATCGACGGTCACCGATGGCACGAAGCCGCCGCCCTCGATCTCGTCGATGATGTCCTCTGCGAGCGCGTCCTCCGGGTCGCCGGTGATGAACGACTCATACAGCGCCATGGTCTGTTCGATCTCTGCATCGGGGATGCGCCGGATGGCGAATCCCACATGGTTCAGGATGTAGTCACCCGGCGTGACCGGCTTGTCCACCGTGTCCAATCGCACCTGCTTCTGCACGCCCCAGAAGTCCACCGTCGCGAGATGTCCATCGACGCTCTTGACCTGCCCGGGCACACCTAGACACATACGTATCGTTAATGGAATGCGTATATGAGCATTGTGTCCGTGTAGCTTACCTCTCATCTCCTGAAACGGTTATGAGGCCCACTCGGCCATCGCTTGCATGATGCGTGCGGACCTCACCGTCTCTGGGACCGTCCAGAGCGTCGGCTTCCGCCCCTTCGTGTACCGCGTCGCGACCCACCGGGGGCTGGTGGGCCATGTCCGAAACCGGGGGGATGCCGGGGTCGGCATCCGACTGTACGGGGACCGGTCGACGATCGAGGCGGCGATCGCGGTCATCATGGAGGAGCCGCCACCACTTGCGGACGTCCGCGACGTCGACATCGAGTGGTCGGCGGTGGACGCTGTGCCGGATCGCTTCACGATCGACCCCTCATCGGACGCCGCCGGGGCGGCGGGGTCGCTGCCGCCGGACACGGCACCCTGCGAGCGGTGTCTCACGGAGCTGGCGGACCCCTCCGGACATTTCGGGGGCTACTGGGGCATCAGCTGCGTCGACTGCGGCCCCCGCTACACGATCACGCGCTCGCTGCCGTACGACCGCGCACAGACCAGCCTCGACGCGTTCCCTCTGTGTGAGCGCTGTCAGTAGCGGTTCGATGACCCACTGAGCCGTCGATATCACGCGCAGGCCATCGCGTGTGCGGCGTGCGGCCCCGAGCTCTGGGCGGCCGACACCACCGATGCGGCGCAGATCACCGCTCGGGGGCCAGCGGCGATCGCATCGGTCGCTGGAGCACTCGACAGCGGTGCGATCGCCCTCATCCGCGGGGTCGGTGGCGCCCATCTCGTCTGTGCTGCGACCCGTGAGGAGCCGGTCCGCGAGCTCCGGCGTCGCACGACGAGACGGCTGAAGCCCTTCGCGGTGATGGCGCCAGACCACGCAGCCGCCGCCACGCTTGTCGAGCTCGATGCGGCGGCGCGCGAGCTGCTCACATCGCCACAGCGGCCCATCGTCGTCGCCCCGGCGTCCGCCGCGGCTGTCGCCCCGTCGGTCGCGCCACAGCTCGACACACTGGGGGTGATGCTGCCGTACTCCGGCCTCCATCACCTCCTGTTCGACCACATCGACGAGCCGTTGGTCATGACCTCCGCGAACCTGCCGGGGCAGCCCATGCCGCGGACACTCGATGAGCTGTGGGACGCGAGCGCACTCGCCGATGTCGTCCTGGGACACGACCGTGCGATCGTCACCCGGTGTGATGACTCGGTCGTCCGCACCGGTGGGCCACAGCCCAGCATCCTGCGGCGCTCCCGGGGCTATGTCCCGACGCCGATCACGTTGCCGACGCGCGCATCTGGGGCGGTTCTCGCCCTCGGTGCGGATGCCGATGTGACCGTCGCCACGGTCCGCGGTGATAGATGCGAGCTCTCGGCGCACCTGGGCCGCCTCGACTCGGTGGCGGCAGTCGGCGCGTACCGCACCGCGGTCGAGCGGCATCGCGCGCTCACCGGTGTGGCCGATCCAACGCTAGTCGTGCATGATCAGCACCCGGCGTTCGCATCGACCGAACACGCCCGGGAGCTGGCCGATGCGAACGATGCCGCCCTGCTGGCCGTCCAGCACCATCATGCACATGCGGCGAGCATCCTGGCCGAGCATCACCTCCCCGCGGCGGTCATCATCACCGTCGATGGGACGGGGCTCGGCACCGACGGCACCATCTGGGGTGGTGAGGTCCTCGCCTGCGACGGTCCGGAGTACACGCGGGTCGGTGGGCTCGCCCCCTTCCCGCTCATCGGCGGTGAGCGGGCGATCCGCGACCCCGCGCGGATCGCGGTCGGTCTGCTGGCCCGATGCGGGGGGTCTGTCACCGACCGCGCCGCGGCGCTCGACCTGCAGCTGCCGGCCGACCGTGGGTCGGTCGAGGATGTCCTCCGGCAGCTGGACGCAGGCATCAACGTCACCGAGACCTCGAGCGCAGGCCGCTTCCTGGATGCCGTCGCCGCGATGCTCCTCGGGATCGAACATCGGGCGTACCGCGGGTCTCCCGCGATGATGCTCGAGGCGGCTGCAGGCGAGTGGGACCACCCCTTGGAGCAGCCGGTCACATCGGTGGATGGGCGGCGCTGCCTCGACACACCGGTACTGTTCGAGACGCTGGTATCGGCCCACCTGGAGGGTGCACCGGTGGATGCGGTGGCAGCGCGTGCACAGCTCGAGCTGGCCGACGGGTTGGCCAAGCTCGCGATCGACGCCGCCCGGGAGCGCGAGCTCGATGTGGTCGGCATCAGCGGTGGTGTCGCGGCGAACCGACAGATCCTGCAAGGGGTCGCCACGGCCGTCGCGGATGCGGGGATGCAGTTCGTCACCAACGAGCAGGTGCCCCCGGGCGATGGCGGTATCGCGCTCGGGCAGGCGTACCTCGCAGCCTGTGCTCGGACGGCCGACGAAAGCGCTTAGCGGGTGGGCTCGTTGATGATTGCATGAGCCGATCCGGGACGTGTCAGTGCTGCGATACGGATGCCGTCGCACCCGTCGACCATGGTGCACACACCTGTTACTGCCCGGTGCACGGGCTGATCGACACGATCAGCAAGCGGTATGCCCTGCAGGTCATCGGCATCCTGGGCGAGCACCAGCCGCTGCGCTTCGGCGAGATCGAGGCGACGCTCGAGGTGACCAGCCCCTCGCTGCTGACCGAGCGCCTCAACGAGCTCGTGTTCACCGGACTCATCGACCGTGAGAGCTACGACGAGGTCCCTCCGCGGGTGGAGTACCGCCTCACCGCAGCGGGTCATGAGCTGGAGGAGCACCTCCGACCGCTGCTCGAGTGGGCGGCAGAGCATCCCCGTGAGGGTCCGGTGCCGGGTGTCGCCGATGGACACTGACGACGGGCGGCCGGAGAAGGTGGGGATCGATGCGATCCCCGAGTTCGAGGTCGGTGGTGGTGGCCAGCACGTGGTGGATGATCCGACCGCGGGGCGGCCGAACGACGCGCGGAGCCCCGGCGATGGACGCCTCGACACCACCGAGACGCAGGCGTACCTCGCGGCGATCGAGCTGATCGCACAGCTGCCACCGGCGATTCGGCTCCCTCCGGAGGCGGCGGAGCTGGTCCCCACCGCGTTCGAGGCGGAGATCGAACAGGAGCTGCAGAAGTACGCCATCGCCCAGTTCGACAACCCCACACCACACGTGGAGACGATCGCCTTCGACGACGTCGACGGGGAGGTGTGGATGCGCATCCGCATGGGCATCCCTCCGGTGATGTTCGAGGAGTTCAGTGCTCACCGGGATGCCTTCGCCGATTACGCGCTGGACCAGCTCGATGAGCTGCTCGGCTGATCGGCGCGGCCGATCTCACAGCTCACGAGTCCAAGGTGTGCGGGGGCCTGCCCACCTGCCAGCTCCGGTGGGACCGCGCCCGCGTGCTGGTCGACATCATCTGGGACGATCGTTCCCCCGTCCGCGCGGGTGAGCATGAACGGTGTGTCGGACATCTCCGCGCGCCGACGGAGGTGCTCCCATGTCTTCGCGGTGTGCAGATAGCAGCCGAAGGAGAAGCGACCGGCACCGACGGCTGCGGTCTTGGACCGCGACCGTCCGCGCTCCTCGGCCGCGAACTCCGTGTCGCTCATCCACGCGAGGACAGGCACGCCCGTCTCAGGCTGCAGGACGTAGAGGTCGAACCCCGCGTCGAGGTCGAAGCGCGCCCACGCCATGCGGGGCCCCACCGCATCCACCTCGATGCTGAAGTGCTCCTCCTCGGCGACGAACGTCATCTCGTACCCCGGGACACGCGCCCCTCGATGGTGGTACAGACATCCCCCGATGGGCAGCTCGACCGCATCGGAGACGACGAGGGCGCCGGCGCTGCGTAGCTCCTCGAAGAACGACGGGAAGTGGAACACCTCGCTCATCGCTGCGTCAGGACGGTGTGCATGAGCGTTGTCAGTGGACGTGTCCGACGTGACACGACTCCTCGAGCGAGTCATCATGGCACCAGCAATCCGGCCCACAGATCACATCATCATGGCCACCCTCCAGGTGTCCGAAGCTGTCGATGAAGCGGCGTTTGCCCGCCAGCTCACCGGCATCTGTGAGGCTGTAACCTCGCTCGCCGAGCTCCATGAGCCCCTCGGTGGCGAGCGATTTCAGGACGGCCTCCACGGCGTCCAGGTCACCGGTCTCCGCGAAGACCGCGATATCTGATGGTTCGACGGTCTGCATGATCTCCTCCTCATGCACGAGCCAGTACACCGCCTCGATGATATCATCCCGCATCGCCAGGTGGTCGAGTGCGGCACGCCCATCTGCCGTATCCATACGCTCCATGATTCCGGCGATGGTATAACACTGCAGGGTCGTTGTCGGTCGTATGGACGCTGGTGGGACCGTCGGGACGCCTCGCATCCTCGTCGCAGGGATGGGGAACATCATGCGCGGTGATGATGCGTTCGGTGTGAAGGTGGCTCAACGCCTCTCCGACCGGGAGCTGCCCGCGGCCGTGCACCTGACGGAGGTGGGCATCTCGGGCGTCTCGATGGCACAGGAGCTGCTCGCTGGCTATGATGTCTTCATCCTGATCGATGCCATGGACTCGGGGAACGAGCCGGGGACGATCACCGTCAACCGGGCTGAGGTCCCATCGAACTCACAGTACGGGACGCGCGAGATCGCCAGCTTCGCCGCCGATATGCACCAGACCGACCCGAACCGGATCCTCATTCTGGGCAAGGCTCTTGGGGTGTTGCCCGGGCTGACGATCATCGTCGGGTGCGATCCAGTGGGGGTGACCGACCTCACGACGGAGATGAGCGACCCTGTCGCCGCGGCGGTCCCGCGGGCGGCCGACCAGGTCGAGGAGCTCGTCGACACGATTCTCGCCGACCCTGCGCTCCTCGAGGATGGTCCCAGCGGCTCAGATGCCTGATCGTGCCAATACTACGGAAGTTCAAAGCATCGGAAATCTATGTCGTGGGGGCTCTAGCCTCCCGATGCTGGAGAATCCCACAGTGTTATATTTGATACGAAGTAACACACGACATGGCCGCAGCTGAGGCAACAACAGCTGACACATCGAGCACCGAATCGGAGGTGCCCACGGAGGTGGACATCTTCTGGCTCCCGGGCGAGGGCTGCGATGGCTGTTCCGTGGCAACGTTGGGTGCGACGGACCCGGGCATCGAGGACCTCCTGACCGGGGCGGTCCCGAACCTCCCCACACTGAATCTCCATCACCACGAGCTGGCCCTCAGGTCTGGTGAGCATTACACCGGGGGGATGGAGGCGGCAGCCGCAGGCGAGGGCAATCCGTACGTGGTCGTCGTCGAGGGGTCTGTCCCGAACGAGCGGCTGATCGAGGGCGATGGCTACTGGGTGTCGATGGGCAAGGACACTGACGGCAAGCCGGTCCGGATGGTCGACTGGCTCGACCGTCTCGCCCCGGGAGCCGTCGCGACGATCGCCATCGGGACGTGTGCGACGTGGGGCGGCGTGCCTGCTGCAGCGGGGAACGTCACCGATGCGATGGGGACGATGGACTACCTCGGACGAGACTACCGGTCGGCCCTCGACCTGCCGGTCATCAACGTGCCGGGGTGTGCACCGGTCGGTGACAACTTCATCGAGACCGTGGCCCATCTGCTGCTGTACGTGGTCGGACTCGGCCCCCCGCTGGAGCTCGACGCCCTGGGGCGTCCGAAGTGGCTCTTTGGCGAGACGGTCCACCGCAACTGCAACCGTGGTGCGTACTACGAGGAGGGCAAATTCGCAGAGGAGTACGGCAGTGAGAAGTGCCTCGTCTCCAAGGGCTGCTGGGGACCGACGGTCAAATGCAACATGCCATCACGGCGGAACCTCGACGGCGTCGGTGGATGCATGAACGTCGGTGGCAAGTGCATCGGCTGTACGATGCCCGGCTTCCCGGACAAGTTCACACCGTTCTTCGTGAAGCCGCCTGGTGCGACGGTGTCGACCATCTCGTCGACCCTCCTCGGCGGCGTGATGTCCCGACTCCGACAGAAGTCCATGAAGAACCTGGACAAATCCACCAGATGGGGCGATCAGGGTGTGATGGACCAGCTGTACCAGTGGCAGCTGAAGCGGGCGGGGACGTACGACATGGAGCGTGGTCTCGAGCGTCGGCCTGGGGAGGCAGACGACTGACCATGTGCCTCGATAAGTTCCCGGTCACCTTCCGGTCCGATGGGAGTGCCGTTTTGGGGGAGTTCGGCGAGACGGGCGAGCAGTTCCTCGAGGATGTCGAGGTGCATCCGGACGATCTGCGCCCGGATGAGCGCGCCGCTGCGATCATCGCGGGCCTCCCGTCGCATGTGGCAGAGCGTGTGGAGGCGGGCGAATGAGCGTCTACCGACACCTGCCGATCGACCGCGATGCGGATGGTCGGTACCAGCTGCGGGAGGGCGAGAGCTTCGATGTCACCGCGGACCACCGCTCCTCGACGGAGCGGATCGCGGCGATGACCGGCCGGGATGTGGATGCGGCGGACCCCCTGCGCTCTGCTGATCAGATGACCAACGGCCAGCTCAAGGACATCGATATCGACCCCGTCACACGGGTGGCTGGGTCGCTCGCGTTCCATGCACAGGTCGACCTCGAGGAGCGGCGGGTGCATGAGGCGCACGCACAGGCGACGCTCTTCCGTGGGTACGAGGTGATCCTCGAGGGGCGTGATCCCAGGGATGCAGTCGACCTCTCCTCGCGGGCGTGTGGGGTCTGTGGGGCCGTCCACTCGATCTGCTCTGCGATGG